>Ga0070729_10007667_pt1 | contig 10299 bp, 7 predicted proteins | sample tdDd472_FD_66725 | JGI IMG/M metagenome (GOLD analysis project Ga0070729, IMG submission 66725) | Marine sediment microbial communities from the Atlantic coast under amendment with organic carbon and nitrate - tdDd47.2 | ecosystem: Environmental > Aquatic > Marine > Coastal > Sediment | place...
TGCCCCCCGCCGCCCCCACCAGCGGGCGCAACATCGACTCGATGCTGACGGGCCTGTTGAGCCGCGCTCGACAGGAGCGCTTGAAGATTCCGGTGGTCTACGCGAACCCCGCGGTGGCGGAAGCGCTGCGCAAATCGGCCGATTCGGTGACGCTGCAGTTCGCGCTGAGGACCGAAAAGGCGGCGACGGCCAACATCCTCGCGGTGTTCGGCGAGGCGCGGCAACCCGGCGTGCTGCTTTCGGCGCACTGGGACGGCGTCGGCGTTGTGGACGGTCAGGTCACCCAGGGCGCCAGCGACAACGCGGCCGGCGTCGCGGTCGTGCTTTGGGTCGCGGATCAACTGCGGCGCGATGCGGATGCAGGACGCTTGAAGAAGCCGGTCGTGATTGCCCTGTTCGGAGGCGAAGAGGCGGGCCTGCTCGGCTCGCGCCAGTTCGCCGACGCCTTGCGTTCACCGCAATGCCCCATCGCGAAACCTCTGGCGGCCATCAATGTTGACGGGATCGGCGGCGGCAAGGACCGCAGCGTGTATGTCATCGGACGCAGCCACCACGCGAAGCTCTTCGAACTCGTGCAGCCGCGCCTGGTCAAGGAAGGCCTCACCGTCGGTCGGGACATCGACAAGTTCGCCTTCCCGCGCGGCTCCGACCACTGGCCGCTGCATGAGGCCGGCATCCCCGCGATCACCCTGTTCGGAACCGACTATCGCGGCATGAACGGTCCTCTCGACACGCTCGACAAGGTCGATGTCGGAATGCTGCGCAAGGTGGCGAGGGCCGTTTACAGGAGCGTCCGCGAGCTCACCAAGTAGCGCGCGCGGGCGGCCGTCCACACAGGAGTGCGTCGCGGAGCGGCGCGCGTAGGCAGTTCACGGTTTGCGGTTTACGGCCGAAGCAGTCGATCCGTTCCGACCGCAAACTGTGAACTGCAAACTGCAAACCCGTTCGCTCAACGGTTATCGGGCGTCCGTACCGTCAACACGGGGCAGCGCGCCTTGCGAACCACCTTGCCCGCCGTGCTGCCGAGGAAGAGGTCCTCGATCCCGCCGCGACCGTGGGTGCCCATGACGATCAGCTCGGCCTTGTGACGCACCGCGGCGTCGAGGATGTTCGCGTCCGGCTTGCCGTCCACCAGCTCGGTGATGAACTCGCGTCCAGGGAAACGCGCCACGGCATTCGCCAGCAGCTCCTGCGCGTTCTCGCGGATGCGCGCCAAACCCTCCGTGTTGACAAACGCCCCGAACGCGCTCTCCATGTGCATCGGAAGCGGTTCGAGCACGTGAAGCAGGATGGTCTTCCCCCCTTCCGCGGTCAGCTCGACGCCGTAGCGCAGAACGGTGTCGGAAAGCTCGGAGAAATCGAGCGGGAGCAGGACACGATCGAACTGGGGCATGCCTCCATTATGACGCCAAAGGGGCACGCCTGACCAGCTACCCTACGGGTATGTCTGCCCCGCCCCCCGTGGTCCCGCCGCGTGTGGACTCGTCGATGGCCTCCCGGATTCCCCTCCCGGTGCCGTCGGGCGATCACATCCTGCGGCGTGAAGCGTTTCTCGTGCTGTTCTGTGCTGCGTTCGCCGCCGCCGTGTTCCTGCTCTGGAGCTGGTTCGATTACGCGATCATCCCCGAGCTTCCGGAAGAGTCACGACGCCCCCTGGTCATCTTCAAGGACATTCTCGGTCCGTTCCTGACCGCCTATGTGGCGGCGCGCCTCTACAGCTCGATGGTCCGCTCCTATCTGTGGCAGCTGCAGGGGCACCGTCACCTGCTGGCCCACATTCTCGACACGTCCGCGGACGGCATCGTCTCGCTCGATCCGGAAGATCGCATCACCACCTGGAACCATGGTGCCGAGCAGATCTTCGGCTATCTCGCGGACGAGGTCATCGGCACCCGTGCGGATCGCCTGTTCCCGGACGAGGTCGACCCGAACGAGGAGCTCGAGCAACTCCGCGAAACGGTGCGCAAGGAAGGTGCCGTCCGAACCCACTACGGCATCCGCATGACCAAGGACGGGCGCCGCATCCGCACGGAGGTCTCCACCACGGCACTGCGCGACGACCGGGGCGTCTACGCGGGACGCGCCTCGATCTTCCGCGACGTCACCGAGCGCGATCGTCTGCGGGATGAACTCGCGCATCGGGAGAGCCTGGCTGCCATCGGCGAGATGGCCGCGGCGGTCGCGCACGAGATCAAGAACCCTCTCGCGGGGATCGCCGGCGCCGTCAAGATGATTGGCCGGGCGTTCCCGCCCGAGGATCCGCGCAGCGAGGTGGTGGAAGAGGTCCAGGACCAGGTCCGTCGTCTCGATCGGACCATTCGCGAGATGCTCACCTTTGCGCGCTCCACGACGCCCCGCCTCACCACATTCGATCTCAACGAGTTCCTCGGCCGCATGATGCGGGTGCTGGGCGAGGAGCCCTGCCTGAAAGTCCACGAGTTATCGATGGATGTGCCCGATGACCTCCGGGTGTTCGCCGACCCGCAGTTGCTCGAGAACATCCTCGTCAACCTGCTACTCAACGCCGGCCAAGCATTCGAGCGCCCGGGTGGCACGATCGCACTACGCGCCCGGAACACGGCCGACGGCACCCTGATCAGCATCCGTGACAGTGGGCCCGGCATCCCCGACGACGTCCTGCCGCTGCTGTTCAAGCCGTTCTTCACAACCCGCACGCGCGGCACCGGTCTCGGCCTCACCATCGTGCGCAAGTTCATCGGCCTGATGGGAGGCACCGTGGAGGTCGAAACCGGCGCCGGAAAAGGCACGACGTTCCGGCTGCGACTTCCCCACGCAGCATCGCGGGCGCCGGAACAGTACACTCACGCACCCAAACCGGAATGAGCCACGAACACGTTCTCGTCGTCGATGACGAAAAGCTGATCCGCTTCACGCTGCGCGAGTCCCTCGCGGAAGAGGGCTACGTCGTGCACGAGGCGGGTACGGTTGCCGAGGCGACCGAACTGTGCGAGCGCCGCCGGATCGACTGCGCCATCCTCGATCATCGCCTCCCGGACGGCGATGGCTTCGAGCTGATGACGATCATCCAGGACAAGCAGCCCGAGGTCCCCGTGATCCTCATGACGGCGTACTCCTCCGTCCAGAAGGCGGTCGAGGCGATGCGCAGGGGCGCCTTCACCTACGTCAACAAACCGTTCGAGACCGACGAGATGGTCTTTAACGTGCGGACGGCCCTCGAGACAACCCGACTGCGGCGTGAGGTCCACGCCCTTCGCCGGTTGCAGGAGTCCGACGGCATGAGCGCCGTCATCGGCGAGAGTGCGGCCATGCGCGACATCTCGAAGATGGTGCAGACGCTTGCCACCAGTCGCGCGCGCACGGTCCTGCTCCTCGGCGAAAGCGGCACCGGCAAGGGCCTGCTCGCGCGCGCGCTTCATCGCAGTTCCGATCGACGCGACAAGCCGTTCCTGACCATCACCTGCACCGCGATTCCCGAGGCGCTGCTCGAAAGCGAACTGTTCGGCCACGAGCGCGGCGCGTTCACCGACGCGAAGACTTCCAAGCCCGGCCTGTTCGAGGTCGCCGACGGCGGCACCGTGTTCCTCGACGAAATCGGCGACATGCCCCTGGCCCTGCAGGCGAAGCTGCTCTCGGTGCTCGAGGACCGCACCTTCAAGCGCGTCGGCGGCGTTACGGACATCGAAGTGGACATCCGCGTGGTCGCCGCAACGAACGCCGACCTCGAACAGCAAGTCGAGGACGAGCGCTTCCGCCTCGACCTGTTCTACCGGCTCAACACGTTCCCGATTCGCATCCCGTCGTTGCACGAGCGCATCGACGACATCCCGACCTTGGCCCGCTACTTCCTCGACAAGTTCAACAAGGAGTTCAACCGCAGCGTGGAGGGCATCGACCCCGCCGCCTTGCGTCGACTGCGGAGCCACACGTGGCCCGGCAACGTGCGCGAACTGCGGAACGCGATCGAGCGCGCCATGATTCTCGGCAAGGGCTCCACGCTGAACGAGAGCGACTTCGCATTCAGTCTGGAGGGGCGCGGCGAAGCGGGCGGCGCGCCTATCGGTCGCCTCCTCGCCCTGCCGGAGGATGGGCTCAACATGGACGAACTGGAACGCGATCTCGTGCGACAAGCGCTCGAGCGCGCGAACGGCATCCAAAGTAGGGCAGCCCGCCTGCTCGGGATGACGCGCGACCAGATTCGCTACCGGATCGAGAAGTACGGCGAGGACCTGTAGTCGCGACGCGCTACTTGTCGTCGCCCTTGGGACGCTCCGACAGAGCGGTCCGCGGGCCGAAACGAATGCGCACACGCACGGAAACCGGATCCGCGACCCGGGCGGGCTTGTCTTCCATGGTTGCGGTTTTCGCGACCACACGCGTCTTGTCGTCGTCGGCGCGCCGGATCCCCTTCTCCGTCCGACCCGAAGCATCAAGCGCATTGCGGAGCCCGATGCGCTGCATCCAGATGGCGATGGCTTGGGCATCCCGAGCGGACACGCTCCACTCCAGGCGCAGCTGCCCCCGCGTCGCGTCGCCGGCGTCGGCCGAGTCCGCGGCGACTTCACTGCGCGACACCAGTGCCGACGGCTCCGCGACCTTTTTCCCCGACTCCTGCATCGGGGGGAACGCGCGCATCAGCAACTTGCGCAGCGCTTCGGCGTCGGCGCGCTTCGCCACGGCAACCTCGAAAACCGCGGCGTTTATCGAGCCGGCAGCATTGTCCGCGACCGCCGAAGTCGTGGGTGCCCCGGAGGCCTTGGGTGTCTTGGCCGCCTTGATCGATTCGGATTTCCCCGTCGCGCTGCGCGTCTCCGCGTTGTTCGGAGACTCCGCAGAGGACACGCGCACAGGTCCCTCCAGGACGCGCTCGACATGCGCGCGCAACACAACATCACTGACGCGCGCCACTCGATCGAGATAACGCGTCCGTTCCGCCGGCGTCAACGCCGTGTTCCGCTTTTCAACGACCTGCAGAAGCGAAACCTGCGCTCCCCGCCGTGCGGCTCGGTCGCGGGTTCCCTTCGTCTCTGCGGCTTCTTCGTCCTCGTCCAGTTCGGCGACCACGCCCGCAGTCGAATCAATCGTCTCCTTCTTTGCCTGGTCCCGCATTTCCGCCGACCTGCCGAGCGAACGGTCGAGTTCCTCGCCTGTCTCGGTCAGGGCACCCTCGACCTGGAGAAACTTGATGTCTTTGGCTTCGTTCCGCTCCCGGAACTCGGCCGCATTCCCGGAATCCTCCTTGGCGAGAGTCCAGTCCTGATCCGGTGACGGATCGTCGCGGTCGAGCGAAACGGCGAGCACCAGGGCAGCAGCGGCAGCGAGCCCCACACCCCATAACCACATCGAGCGCACTCCACCCCTGCGCGGCGACGGCAACGCCCGGATCGGGCGGGTCGCGGGCAAGCGCTCCATGAGCGTGTCGGAGAATCCGTCCGGCGCCGACTCTGCCGGAAGCCCGCGGACGAGTTCGACGATGCGACGGCGCCGCTCGTACTCGGCGCGCAATGCAGGCTCGGCGTCGATCCGCTCGTGAAGTACGGCCGCATCGGAGTCCGACAGCGCACCATCGAGCAGGGCGTCCAACTCGAGCAGGACAGAGTCATCCATCGGCTGACTCATGCTCCACCTTCCAGCATCGGCTGCAGCAACTCCGCCAAGCGGGTGCGCGCGCGATTCAGGCGCGAGCGCACCGTGCCAACCGGGATGTCGAGAACCTGCGCCATTTCGTCGTAGGCCAGGTCGCGAACGTCCCGCAACACGATGACCTCGCGCAACTCCTCGGAAAGCCGGATCATCGCCGCCGCGATCATCTGTTCGGCCTCATGGCCGCGCGCCATCGCTTCGGGAGAAGCTCCGCGCGCAGCGGGTTCTACCGCCGCCGCGCGCTCCTCGTCGCCCCCCATCATGCGATCGAGCGAAACGGGGCGCGTGTGCTTCACGGTGCCTCGGCGCCGGATCTCATCGCGCCCCCGGTTGATCGTGACGCGATACAGCCACGTCCGGAACTGAGCATCGCCGCGGAAGCGATCCAGGCTCTGATAGACGGTCAAGAAGACCTCTTGGGCGAGGTCTCTCGCGTCTTCGCGGTTGCAGAGGAGTCGAAGCGCCATCGTGAATACCTGATCCTCGTGGCGACGGACCAGCCGGGCGAACGCATCTTGGTCCCCCGCCTGGGCCGCTGCCACAAGCTGTTCATCGGTCAGGGGTTTGGACGGATTCGCGTGCTCCAAGTTCAGGCCGATCTTAAAGCCTGACGGCAACACGGTTTAGCGCATGCGTCAGCAACCACCCGGATGAGGCCCCACTGTGGGCTAAGGCACCCACACACCATCACTACCGGGATCCCATGCACCAGCAATCCTCTGCATGGGTTGGGGCGCCCATGCACGAGAAACACCGGACTACTCGGCGCGCGTGGACTTGAACCAGCCGGCGATTTTGTCGACGAATCCGGCCGGCTTGGGCGCCTCTTCCATGTCGAGCACGGCGAGCACGCCGACGGTGATGTTGTCGGGGCCGCCATTCGCGCGCGCCTCCGCCACCAACTCCTCGGCAATCTTTCCCGGGTCGACGCTGCCCCGCACGATCTCTTCCATGCGGTCGTGCTTGACGGGGCCGTGCAATCCATCCGAGCACAGCAAGACGATGTCGCCGTCGCCGAGCGTCGTCTCGCTGAGATCGATCTTGACCGTCGCCTCGGCGCCGAGCGCGCGCAAAATGATGTTCTTGCCGCCCTGGAGCTGTTCCGCGTCCTCGGCGGAGATGACCTTGTCCTGCACCAGCGTGTCGATCAGCGAGTGCGCGTTGGTCATCTGGTGCAGCTTGTCGCCACGGAAGATGTAGCCCTTCGAGTCTCCGACCTGAAAAAAGTGGATCCGGCCGTGGCGCAGCAGCGCAGCGGTGAAGGTTGTCCCCATACCGCGCTGCGCCGCATTGGCCTGCGCGGACTCGTAGATGCGCTGGTTCGCGGTCGCCACGCCGCGGGCAATCCGGTCGCGCGCCTTGTCGTGCGTGTCCGACGCTTCGACCTCCGCGGCGGCATCGCGCACGATCTCGACGGACATCAGGGACGCGACTTCTCCCGCCAGCGCGCCGCCCATGCCGTCGGCCACGGCGAACAGGAGCCCCTGCCCCTCCCCGTCGGTGGATCCCTCGGCGGACACCGGGGGCGGAATCGAGCAGCTTTTTGACGAAAGATCGCAGACAACGAAGGTGTCCTCGTTGTTTTGACGCACCAAACCCACGTCGGTCAGGGCGGAGTAGGCAATCCTCATCGGTTCGAGTCCGTGCTCCGAACAGGACGATTCGGCACGATGTCTGGCCCCCACACTCCAAATGGTGGGAAAACCAGATTCGTGTTCCTGCCGAAAACGCGCGCCGGGCAGAGGAATCCTAGCCTCGCGCGGCCCCATCGGCAAGGCGGCCCCAGCTCCCCCCGTCGCCCTATAATCACCTTTGTGCGAGCCATGCCCCCCCGGATTCCCCTTCTCTTCCTGCTCTGCGTCTGCCCTGGACCAGTCTTTGCCGACGTGCTGGTCACTCGATTGGATGCCCCGAAACCAATTCGCGGGATCTCCCTGGAGGTCCAGCGGGGCCGCCTATCGATCCAGACGGCGAGTGGAAAGCTCGTCGAAATGCCGACCTCCGAGGTCGTTGCGGCCCTGGCCCTGCCGGCTCCCAAGCCGCCTGCCGCCAAACGCCACCCGTTCGAGGTGACGCTGCTCGACGGCTCGCGCGTCCGGGGCGAACTGATCGAAGCGCCGGTAGACCACGTCCGCGTGCGCTCGTCTGCCCTGACCGCGGGCCGCGACACCCTCACGATTCCGATCGAGAGCGTGCTCGAAATCCGCCGCATCGCCGGGGCCGAGATCCCCGGAGCTTCGCGACTGGTCCGGGTGGCCGACAGCGATGCCGCCTATCGACTCGATGGATCCCGCATCGCCGGCACCCTCGAGTCCTTCGACAAGGAGGGCGCCAACGTCGACCGCGGAGATCTCGGCGCCCGGACGATCCCGTATGACCAGCTGGCCGCCCTCTTCATCGACAACGACGCCGGAAAACCGACGACCGGCCTGCTCGGCGTGATTCACATGGATGACGGAAGTGCGTTCGTCCTCCAAAAGGACTTCCGCATCGCCAAGGGAGCGATTGCCGGCAAGACGCCCTCCGGCCTGGAGATCCAGGCTCCGACGCAGCAGCTCGTCGCGCTCGGATTCCGCGGCGGGCAATTCGAACATCTCTCCGATCGCGAGCCGCTGCGCGTGGAGCGCAAGCCGTTCTTCCCGGTGCCCGAGGGCCCGGCCAGCGGCGTGATGCTCGACTTCGTCTGCCCGGTGCGGATCGACCGCAGCCCCGACAACCGCCCCATCACGCTCAACGGCCAACGCTTCTTCCGGGGAATCGGCGTGCGCCCGACCACCACGCTCGAATGGAAGCTGGATGGCACATTCCGCCGCTTCGAGGCGCTGTGTGGCATCGACGACGAAGTCATGGGCCCCGGATACGGACGCGGCGGCGGTACCGGCAGCGTCGTGTTTGTCGTCGAGGTGGACGGGAAGGAGGCGTGGCGCTCCACCGTCGCCCGCGGCGGCGAGAAGCCCCAGCCCGTAGCGGTATCCCTCGAAGGAGCGCGCAAGCTGGCCCTCAAGGTCATCGTGGTTCCCGCGGGTGAACTCCCCGACGATCGCACGGACTCGACCGAGCTCGACAACGCTGTCTGGGCACGGCCGCTCCTGGTCCGCTAGGATCCACGCGTGTTCGCTGCGGCGTGGGAACCCGTCTTCGCCGAGTGGGCGGAGCAGCTTCGTGCGCTGGAGTTTGTCTCGCCCCAGCGCGCGTGGATCGCCGTGCCTGCGCTCCTGGTCGTGATCGTTGCGCCGCTCTTGCGACGTCGCGCGCGCGGTCCAGTGGCGCTCTCCCTCATCCTGCGGACCGCGGCGATTGCCTGCCTCCTGGCCGTGCTGTGCGAGCCGTACTTCGTCGAGCACAGTGAACGCGCGGGCCGGGTCGTTGCGATGACGGACGTGTCGCCGTCGGTGGGCGAGGCAGGAATCGCGCAAGCGCGCGCGTACCTCGAAGCGGCAACGACGACTTCCGAGTTCGGGGCGTTCGGCTCCTCCGCGCGCGAACTCGACGCGCCGAGCGCGCTCACGCCCGACGACTCGCCGACGAGCGACTTGGCGGGGGGACTGCGCTTCGCGGCGGCGCAAGCCGGGGGCGAGCGGCCTGCTCGCATCGTCTTGCTGACCGACGGCCGCGCCACCACCGGCTCACCGGATGAAACCGCGCGGCGACTCCGCGATCAGGGTTTCGAGGTGGTCGCGGTCGGGCTGCCCGAGACTCCCCCTCCCGCGCCTCCCCCGATCGAGGTCGAGGAACTGAAGGTGTTGGAGGTCGAGGAACCGGGAGCCATGCCGACCCTGCGCGCCCGCGGAACCGCTGCAGCGCCCACGAAGGTTCAGGCCACGCTGTTCATCGACGGCAAGGAAGCGGGGACCCGCGAGTGGCCGATGAACGCGGGACCGAACGAGCTTCTGCTCGCGCTGCCGACCCTGCCGCCGGGCCGCTACAACGTGCAGCTGCTCGTTGGGGGCGATCTTTCCCCGGACAACAACCAGGGCGAGGCCGTCGTCAGCATCCGCGGCGTTCCCAAGGTGTTGGTGCTGGCAGCCAAGGAGCGCAAGTCACTGATCGCCGAGGCGCTGCGTGCGCAGGGCATGGAGGTCAAAGTGGCCGCCGTCACCGACGCGGGCGCGCTCGAAGCGTACGACACGGTGATCGTGCTTCCGGATGCCGACGCCGAAGCGCTCGACCAACGCGCCGGCGATCTCGCGGCATTCGTGGGAACGCATGGCGGTGGCCTGCTCGCTGTCGGCGGCAGCGAAGGTCCCGGACTCGCACGCTTCGCCGACTCACCCACGGCGTTTTTGCTCCCGGTCGACGTCGAACCACGACAGCCTGCGGAGCAGGAACCGGCACCGCCCGAGGACAACGCCGATCCCACGCCGCGGATCGAGATCAAGGAAGAGAAGACACAGGCCTATCCGATCACGCTGTGCCTCGTCGTGGACCGCTCGGGAAGCATGCAAGGCGAGAAGTTGCAGCAGGCGAAAATCGCGGCGGCTTCGGCGGCGCGGGCCCTGACGCCGCAGGACCGAATCTGTGTCATCGCGTTCGGCGACGAGGCCGCCGTCGTGCTCCCGCCGCAGCCTGCGGGCGACTGGCAACGGGTCATGCAGGCGCTCGGCCCACTGCCCGCACAAGGTCGCACCGCGATGTACGCGGCACTCGAGGGCGCCTACCGACTCCTCGACAAGGAGA
>Ga0070729_10007668_pt1 | contig 10297 bp, 8 predicted proteins | sample tdDd472_FD_66725 | JGI IMG/M metagenome (GOLD analysis project Ga0070729, IMG submission 66725) | Marine sediment microbial communities from the Atlantic coast under amendment with organic carbon and nitrate - tdDd47.2 | ecosystem: Environmental > Aquatic > Marine > Coastal > Sediment | place...
TCCAGGACCCTTTCCAGTTTTACACTCATCATCAATGGTTACCTGTATTTATGATAAAGACACAGAACTCTATTTAGTTCAGCTTTAGCTAAAGTGCAAGACAAGTGGCTGATAATAGATGCACGGGTATTCTGTAGCCGACTGCCATCCAGGATGTGTGGTTATTACTACCTAGTCAGCTGCAAAGGATACTGAAGCATTGCAGAAAAATGATTTCACTAATGTTTTATCCTGTGCAATTAATTCTAAATCAATAAATGTTCTTTCCATTAAAGACTCATTCTTTTTCAGCGGCATGCGAGCCGTACCTGTTTGCCGAATGTAATTCCAGACCAGCTCATCGGGATTAAGGTCTGGAGCATAAGGGGGTAATATAAAAATACTTAATTTTCCTTTCATATGGGCTACAAATTCGCGAACTTTTTTACTTTTATGTACCGGGTGTCCATCTGTAATAATATAAACAGGCTTCCTTCGGTTTCCCATTAAATCTTTTAAGCAATTAATAAAAACATCGGCATTAAAGCGATGTGTATACACTTGATACCAGAAGCTGCCTCTGTTTGATACCGCTGAAATAGCATTAATCCCCTGACGTTGCCCGCTTGTTCTTACTGTTGGTGTTCTTCCTTTCTCTCCCCATGTTCTGAGCAATGGATCATCCGACCGGATTGAAGCTTCATCAAGCCAAAATATCTCTGCACCCTGTTTTTTAGCCGCTTTTTTAATTTCTGGGTATTTTTTTCTTTCCACTCTGTTATTGCTTTGTCATCTCTTTCATAAGCTCTACGCATTGGCTTTTGCGGGGTAAGCCCTTGACGGTGCAGTAAATCACCCACTGCGCTATGCCCAAGTTTAATTCCAAAACGATCTTCAATAAGGTGCGCTACAATTTGTCTTGTCCATAATCCAAAGTCAAAACCGTACTGTCTTGGATCACCGCTAAGTATCCAGCGTTTAACCTCTTGAGCTTGAAACTCTGTCAGTGCTTGGCCTCTACCCGGTCTCGGTTTGGGTGCAAGCGCGTTTAAACCTTTTTCCTTTGCTATTTTCACCCATTTGAAAATAGTTTTTTCACCTAAGCCATAACTACGAGTTACATTTATGGGCGATTCGCCATCCAATACGCGTTGAACGGCGAGTCGTCTCAGCAAGGCTTGCTCATCTGTGGCTAATTTTATAGCATCATATTTCATGCCTGTGTTATCGCATAAAACTATACAGTATTCTTTATTTTCATCTCACTAGTATGTGGTGTCCTGATATCCTGTTGTTAACAATTGCACCAGAATGGGACTGACTATGTTCCTCTAAGTTGATTATTAAAACCGTACTTCTTGTGCAGAATTTAAGGTACCTCTGAATAATGATGACATATCTCCGGCTTACAGGTGTGTTCGCAATCAAGGATGAACTGGGTGGTAGTGGGCGAGTGTATCGTTATAAAAGGAGTCTTCAGCACCCGGTTGAATATCAAACATAAAGATAAAGATAAATATAATGCCAGAATTTCCTTTTCGGATTCCACGTGCTCTGTTGGTATTTTAGTTATCAATATAAGCAAAGTCGAATATAATAATAGCTAATATTGATGGAATGATGTGCGATATTGACATTTAAATTGTTTATCTGGAATAATGATTCTTATAAAGCTTACACGTATGTGGACAGTAAGTTTATTAATAGTAGTCATCAGTTCTATTGAATGCTTATTCAATGTAAAAGGATTTGCAAATGCCAAAACACCATCCTGCCAGACGGCCCAGTTTCTGGGTGCTCGTATTAATTTCTCAGTTTTTAATTCAAACACCTGTCATAGCCCAAGAATGTGGAAATTCAAGATCTCAAGGAACTGTTTATGGGTCGATGAAAGAAGCCGCAGAAGCTGCATGCGTTCATCAGAGCGGTAGTACTGGTGTTATGGAAATAAACTACCTGTCGGCATCTATCGCACTAGTGAGATGTGAGTCTTGCAATTCTGATGGTTCATGTGAACCATGGATGGGATGGACCGCCTCGTGTCGTGCCACTGAGTTCTATGCCGATTTTTCAGATCCAGACATTGAAGACCAGACCAATGGCAATAGCTGTCCCTCATCCGCTAATCCGATAAATCTGATTAGCGGTAATAAATATAAAATCCATACAGATATCTCCTCAAATATACAAAAAAGCCTGTTATCGAGACCTGGTTTTATACGTACCTATAATAGCCAGGTTTTCAAACGTGTGGGTAATCTGATAGGAGCTAACTGGCGACACAGTTACCAGCGGTCGTTGCAGAGACAGGATTCTTTCAATAGTGGTATCAATCTGGGTGAGTTCACGGATGGTGCAAGCTATAGGGTAACAGAATCCAGCGTTTATGGGTCAAAGTATGCGGCATGTATTGAAGGATTTGAGGAATATAAGACTCAATTATCGGATTTTGGATCAGCCAGAGATATATTACAGAATGGAACAGTTAGATGGGAAATGCAGTCGTGCAGAGTGTATCTAGGTGGGCGATATATTGCCACTATACCTATTCGTAGTCATGCCTCCGGATTTTCTGGTGAGTATCAGCCTCCCGTTGCGATCCATGCAATCAGGTTGAATCGAGAGGATGGGCGTGTTTATCATTTTGTTAAGGATTATGTCAATCAGGGATCTACTTTATGGAAATCGTCCGATCCAGATATGAACCACAAGCTTGAGCAGGTCATACTTGACGATTTAACTGAAGATGAGCTGGATTCTCCATACTTTCAGGCTATGCAGTTAAATAGCCAGTTTATATATACAGATGAGAATAATGTAGTTGAGACCTATAACAATGAAGGTGAGTTAATCTCAATCCAGTATCCGAACGGCATTATTGAAACACTGAGCTACCAGACAATAGAGGATGCTGGTACGGTGCTGCGATTGTTGACTAATGTTAATAATAATTTTGGAAAATTTATTAACCTATATTATGACAACGACTATAGAATCGAATCTGTTATGGATGATACAGATAGAAGCTGGAACTATTCTTACGGTTCTGCTGAAAATCTTGTAAGAGTTGATAATCCGGATAGTACATCCAAACAGTATCACTATGAAAATATTGAATATCCTAACCTATTGACAGGTGAGACTGACGAACGTGGTATCCGATATAGTACATTCATCTATCAGGATGATGGCAGAGCAGTTGTATCATATCTGGGGACACCCGGATCAATACTGGATAATCAGATTGAGCGAGTTGATGTTGATTATGGTGGAGGGCGGAATAATTCGGTAACGGATAGTCTGGGAAATACCACAAGATACCATTTCCCAAGAAACAGCATACATGGCCGCATAGTTAAAGTTGATGGACCAGAGTGTCATTTCTGTAGTGCGTCTGATGCCGAATATGAATATAGTGCTGATTATAAAGAGTGGGAATTTTACCCGTCCCCTGTCTATCTTCTATCAAAAACCGAATTTGATACAAGTACGGTGTATGCCGAGTATGATGAAAAGGGTAATCCTGGCTTAATTACAGAAGCAGCAGGTAGTGAGCAGGAAAGACAGAAGAGGTTTACGTATGATTCCGGGTATCAGCGCCGTATAGAGACTATAACAGAATCATCAGTATACCCAGCTGGAGAAAAAACAACGATCTATACTTATGACGAATTCGATAATATAACATCTGTTCGAATTGATGGTTTTAATCCACAGGGTGTTCCAGTCTATCGTGAGTATTTCATGCAATACGATGGTCCATTCAATCAGATTTCACAATTTGACGGTCAAAGAGAGAATGTCAGCGATATTACCTATTTTGACTATTATCCAGATGAAGCTGGGCTGGGTAACAATCGTGCCAGATTGCGTAGCGTGCGAACGCATAATGGATTATATCTTCGTGATAATATCCAGTATTCACAAACTGGCAATATAGTATCAGAAAATCGACCTGATGGTCTTCAGATTGGGTATAGTTACTACAGTGGCAGTGATCTCACGGATGCTGTTCAAATGACGGATGCTCTTACTGGAGAAGTCAGGTCAATTCGTTATAGATATCTTGCTACCGGCGATCTTGAAAGTATCACACATGCTTATAATAGTGATAATCCAGTTACGTTAACATTTGAATATGACAATGCCCGAAGGCTGACGCGTGTAATAGATGCTCATGATAATTATATTGAATATGTGCTTGATACAGAAGGTAATATTTTAGAAGAAAATACATATGATAATAGTGGTATTTTAAAAAAGTCACTTTCACAGACATTTGATAGTTACAATCGATTAGAAAGTTCTACGCAGTTAAATGAAAACAGAGTAATCGATTTTAATCCTGACGGTACTATTGCAAGTGTTACAGATGGAAAAGGTGTCGTAAACGAATATGATTATGATGGCTTAAAGCGTCTAGTGAAATACACACAGGATAAGGATGGTTCTAATCCACAAACAGCTAATGCCTTAACTGAATATGCTTATGATGTTCAGGATAACTTGATCAGCGTAAAAGTAGCTAACGACGCAGAAACCACTTATGTGTATGATGATTCAGGCAATTTGCTAAGCCGTACAAGTCCAGATACAGGCACTGTTAACTATAGCCATGATGCGGCAGGTAATATTGTTCAGTCTATTGACGCAAAGGGGCTAACGTTTTTTTATAGCTATGACTCAAACAATCGTCTGATATCGATTGATGCACCAGGTGAAGAAGATGATACTTACCTGGTCTATGACACCTGTGCACAGGGTGAAGGCAAGCTTTGTCAGATAACCCGCAATAAAAGCACACTTAATTATCGCTACAATGCCTTTTCTGATGTGGTTGGCATTGACCAGTCTTTAACCACTTGGCAAGGTTATAACACTGCCAATAATACGATTGGTTATGATTATGATGCTGTTGGTCGTGTCACTAGTATTAAATACCCAAGTGGTACGATAATCAATTATACCTATAATGCCACTGGTAAGGTAGATAACGTTCATATGGAACAAGATGGCATTATTACAAATCTATCACTCAATATATCTTATCTTCCTTTCGGTAAAGAAACTATTCAAACTTACGGTAATGGTATCTCTGTCATGGGGTTTTATGATCAGGCATATCGACCATTCATCGTTGGAGATTCAGCATTTTATTTTGAATATATTTCGGCTTATGATGAAAATGGAAATATCAAAAATTTAATGACTCTAGATGACTCATCATATATGAATAGCATCTTTGATTACGATGAGCATCAACGCCTGCTGAGCTCTGCCGGTTTTCATGGCCAATTTAATTACAGTTATGACAAGGCAGATAATAAACAGACTCAAGTAGATAATGGGCTAGAAACTGCATTTACTTATTTTGTCAATTCCAATCGCCTCGCTGAATTAAATAGTGAAGCAACTAATATGGATGAAAACGGCAATATTACTAGTCTCAGAGGTATGATATTTACTTATACAACAGATAACCGATTAAAGACAACTAATACAGGTGCAGCATATGAATATAATGGGCTAGGGCAAAGGTACATAAAGCATACTATTGCACCTGGTGTTGCAGGAGCCTATAACTATAGTCAAAGCAATAGTTTTATCTATGGCTTGAATGGTGAGTTGTTGGCAGAAATTGGCCCCAGTGGCAGTGTCAAAAAAGAGTATGTGTATTTGAATAACCAACTATTGGCCATGCTTGATCGGGTTCCTGTCAGTAATGAACCTATTTTAAACGCAGATATTGATAATGATGGTGAAATAAGCGTAGAAGATTTTCTTATCTGGTATTTTAACCATCAAACAGATGCAGCATATGAAGTAACCGGCGACGGAATCGCTGGTAGCGACGATATCAATGCAGTTATTACCTGTGCTTTAACTCAAGGTAGCTGTATTGCCTCAAGTTACTCTACTGAAATTTACTACGTTCATAATGATCACTTAGGCACACCGAAGTTGTTAACTAATAGCAACGGTCAACCTGTTTGGCGTGCTACAGCAACCCCGTTTGGTAAAGCCAGTGTTAATAATGATGTGGATGGTGATGGTGTTGTGGTTTGGTTTAATATCAGGCAGCCGGGGCAGTATTATGATCGTGAGACAGGGCTGTATTATAACTACTATCGGTACTATGATCCGGAGACGGGTAGGTATATTACTAGTGATCCTTTGGGTGTGTTGCCAGGTGTTTCGCCAACTCCAAGTTTGCCAAAGGCTATGACTAATCAATATACGTCTCAAAATACACAAGAAATTCTGATGCGTGGTCTAAACCATACCTATTCGTATGTTGATAATAATCCATTAGGTTTTATAGATCCTTTTGGGTTATATGGTCAAAACTGGTTAGGTATACCCTCGATTGCGTGGCCATATGTTTCAGAAGAAGCACCGCATGCTTGGAACGCTATTAAAGATGGCGCCAAGACGGGTATGATGATTAATCTTTCGTTGGCTGGCGGAGCTGGTCTGATAAAATTGGCACCGGAAGCTATGTGTGCAGCTAGTAATCCTGTCGTTCAACAAAGCGTCATTGATTTTACAACTAGTATGTTCCCAGGTAGTCCAGCCATGAGTTGGTTTGGGCTTGCTGGTTTCGGAGTCGGTGCAGCTACAAATCCACAAGAGCTCTTAAGGAAATAGAAGTAATGTCTACAGAAGAAAACAAGAATAGTATTCCTATGCTGATTGCTGGAGTGGCTATACTTTTCTTTGGCGTAAACTTGCTGTTTAGAGGAAATATTTGGACTATTGTGCTTGGTGATGAAAGATATTTTGTAAGTGTGCTTCCCATATGTTTAGGTGTGTACTTAGTTTATATTTCTATCAAAAGGTTGATTAAAGGTCATATTCAGTAAGATTTGGTGCTGGAGATAAAATTTATCTTGAGCATCTAAATAAACGCCTTTTGGATATATATCTCAGAGGCGTTTTTCATTCGGTCAAGTAGTTAAATAGGTAGGATTAGTTTATAGTAATGAATACTATTATTCCTGGCTACAAAAGATATAAATTTGTAGGGTATAAGACAAAGAGCAAAACCCGGGTCAGATACGAATGGCACTTACTTAAGCCTCTTAGGATGACCATTTTTTAAAATATCGGCTTGTGCCTCTGGCCGTGGCTTCATTAGTAAGGGAAATGGCTTAGGTCTTCGTTTAACGGCCCTTGGTTCAACTCTACCTGCTCGATTTCCCACATGGATTTGTGCAACCATTTTCAGCAATATAGCCACTTTTTTATAGCTTGTCGCAGGCTGTACGCTCCACATCAGCCATATCTGTAGCGTATGTTTAAAGCTAAGCTGTCGTGGTTTTATACGTGCGCTGGTAGCCGCTTCCGCCATTACTAAACGAATCAGATTATAAGCAAGAAAATAGACCCACATCTCTTTTACGTTCATTTCTGGTGTCTTGCAGCTTAGCATTTCCATGCCCAGTGTTGTTTTGATATTACGCAAATCAAGTTCCACATGCCAGCGCTGTTTATATAAGTCATTAAGCTCATTTTTTTGTGCTTCTTTGTCAGACAGTATCGTTGTAATAATTACTTTCTTTCCCACTTTTAATTCACGAATACATATCTCGTCTGGAAACGCATGGTACTGCTGATCGTCCATCCAGTCTGGAATGACTTTAGGTTTTTTCCATGTGGAAATATGATCACGACTGCTTAATTTCCGACCTTTTCTAAAATCTGTTTTTCTTACAGCATGTTGTTGGAACACGATATCTACATTTTTCTCTAATAGTGCCGAAATCAAGAAAAAACTTGCATAATACCGGTCTGCAAGCATTATATCACCAGGTTCAAAAGCATCCATTAACTCACGAAATAAGGCATGTTCGCTCGCGCCCTTTCCTTGAAATTTGCTCAGTGCTGCATTCAATATTACCCCAGTTGAAAAGCAAATAACCGCCACCATTCGCATAATAGGGGACAGACCACGGTTTCCTAGCGACCGCTTTAGGGTGATAATCGACTTATTTATTTAAAATGTGACCGTCCGCTAATGAGACATAGCTGCCGCTTTCATAAAATTGATCTAACTTCCGCTTCAGGGTGAAAGCAGACGATTTATAGTTTCAAGTAACTATAAACTGGCCAGCATGGCCAGCTTTACATTTCAGGTATAAACCCCAGGTTTATACCGTTTCACGACATGCCCTGCACACTATCCAGGCAACTCAACTGATGTGAGAATCCTCACATTTTATCGAAAATAAGGCTCCTTAAGCCTGCCTTAATAAAGCCTTAAGTCACCCTTAAGCTTCGGTCTTTAGACTTTGATTCACGTTAACAGTAACAGTGGATACAAAGCAGCTATGACCGATGTACATACAATAGCCCTGACATTAGACACAGTACGGAAGCCAGCCAACAGAATGCGTAAGGCGTCGCTGCTGCGACTGATGTTGCCCATACCCGGCTTTCGCTGGCATAGCAGCGTCTCGGCAGAGCGCACTGAAGTAGAGGACTACATTGCCAGTAAGTTCCGCCAGGAATATGCTGCCGAGCTGTCCAGCTTTGCCCCGCTGTTATTAAGTATGCATTGTAAAAATGAACTCAGCGCTGCGGTGGGGATACGGCCTGCCAGCAGTGGCCCGCTGTTTGTTGAGCAGTATCTGGACAAGCCGATTGAACACTGCATCAAAGCAACCGATAGCAGCGCAATCCAGCGCGATGAAATTGTAGAAATAGGCAACCTGGTGACGACTCGACGTGGTGCCAGTCAGTTGCTGTTTATCGTGCTGGGTAGCCTGATGTATGAAGCTGGCTATCGCTGGCTGGTGTTCAGTGCCTCGGATCCTGGCCGTCTGGGCGATCATGCCGGTGAGTGGGGCAGTTATTACGAAACCAGCCCGAAAGTCATCGTCGGTGATATCCGCGTGGCCTATGAAAAAGCCCAGAACAGTCGCCTGTTACGCATGGCACTGACATTCTATCGGCCGCTGCTACGCAGGTTATTGCATAACATGCCGGCAGCGGTTTGAGGTGAGTAGTATGAGTTCACTGCTCCAGCAGATTAGATTGCAGGCACGCCAGCAGCCTGAAAGCCCAGCGCTGATTGGCGAACATAATTGTTACAGCTATCAGCAGTTACTGCAGGCCAGTCAGCTACTGGCTGAACAGATTAAAGCACAGCATATCAATACCCTGGCACTGCTGGCTGATAATGGCCCTGAATGGGTGGTGGTGGATCTGGCATGCCAGATCGCCGAGTGCTGCTTTATTCCCTTGCCGCTGTTTTTCAGTACGGCACAGATTCAGCACAGCCTGAATCAGGCCGGTGTTGATACCTTAATGCTTGGTAATGACATTCCAGTCTCTGCTGAGCTTGCTCAACTTGAGGTGTTGAATGATTTCGCCGACGGGTTTCACACACTGCGACTACCTGTGAGCGAGGGGATTGCCAGACCTGAGCAAACCCACAAGATTACCTTTACCTCCGGTTCCACCGGTCAGCCCAAAGGTGTCTGCCTGAGCAATCAGCAGCAACTCAAGGTGGCCGAATCACTGGTGGCCAGTATTGCTATCGAACAGCCTCGTCATCTGTGCGTATTGCCACTGGCTACGCTGCTGGAAAATATTGCCGGTGTTTATGTGCCCCTGATGGCGGGTGGCTGTATTTGCTTGCCGTCATTAACGACACTGGGTTTTAGTGGCAGCTCATTAGTGGATGCACAAAAACTGCTGGCCAGTATCGATCAGTGCCAGCCACAGAGCCTGATTCTGATTCCGCAGTTACTCGACCTGCTGATTATGTCTGTGATGCAGGGTTGGCAAGCCCCCGCAAGTTTGCAGATGATTGCGGTGGGCGGAAGTCGCGTTGCTGCATCCGCCATTACGCAGGCGCGTCATCTGGGCCTGCCGGTGTATGAAGGTTATGGATTATCAGAGTGCGCTTCGGTGGTCAGTCTGAACACACCCCGTGATGATCGACCCGGCAGTGCCGGTCAGTTGTTGCCTCATCTTGATATTCAGATCATCGACGGTGAGATACATATCATCGGTAACAGCTTTCTGGGTTATCTCAATGATCCCGCCAGCTGGCATACAAAATCGGTTGCCACCGGTGACCTGGGTTATATCGATGATGATGGTTTTCTGCAGTTGCAGGGGCGCAAAAAACACCTGTTGATTTCCAGTTATGGTCGCAATATCAATCCGGAATGGGTGGAAAGCGAGATCCTTGCATATTCTGCTGATCGTGAACACTGATTCTGGGCGATCGTGAACACCCTGTATCCCGCACATTGGGTTAGTCGTCTTTTTACATCAGGTGTTCACGATCAGTCAATTTTTCCCTGTG
>Ga0070729_10007669_pt1 | contig 10294 bp, 9 predicted proteins | sample tdDd472_FD_66725 | JGI IMG/M metagenome (GOLD analysis project Ga0070729, IMG submission 66725) | Marine sediment microbial communities from the Atlantic coast under amendment with organic carbon and nitrate - tdDd47.2 | ecosystem: Environmental > Aquatic > Marine > Coastal > Sediment | place...
TGTTGTTTCAATCCACGCTCCCGCGAAGGGAGCGACATGCAAAACCAGTTCATATTCTGCGGGTGTCATGTTTCAATCCACGCTCCCGCGAAGGGAGCGACTATGCGGGTTATAGTAAAGAGATCACCGATGATGTTTCAATCCACGCTCCCGCGAAGGGAGCGACTTTACACATCATTCCAGACACCGTTACAGGTCACGTTTCAATCCACGCTCCCGCGAAGGGAGCGACAACCGCTGATGAGATAGCCGCCGCAAACGATGCGTTTCAATCCACGCTCCCGCGAAGGGAGCGACTTTGTGGCGTGTACATTGTTAAACCATGAGTGATGTTTCAATCCACGCTCCCGCGAAGGGAGCGACTAACTGTAGTTGTTTATATTGTAGTGCGAGTATTGTTTCAATCCACGCTCCCGCGAAGGGAGCGACAGCCAGCAATTGAATGGTTGCATCAAGTTGATACGTTTCAATCCACGCTCCCGCGAAGGGAGCGACAGTGCTGCGCACCAAATCCAGCTGGTGCCAATCGGTTTCAATCCACGCTCCCGCGAAGGGAGCGACATTTCATACGCTCAACCTGTACGCTATGCTTCAGGTTTCAATCCACGCTCCCGCGAAGGGAGCGACTAGATCTGGGAACCGCGCTTCACCTCATCAGCTCGTTTCAATCCACGCTCCCGCGAAGGGAGCGACCCTAAAGGGCCGGGACGGCCCCTCGGCGAAAGCGATGTTTCAATCCACGCTCCCGCGAAGGGAGCGACTTAAGGCCCTTGCTCCAAAATATCTGACTCTTACCCGATGTTTCAATCCACGCTCCCGCGAAGGGAGCGACCAAAATTCTGTGAAGGAGCAGCCCACGTAATGACGGTTTCAATCCACGCTCCCGCGAAGGGAGCGACGTGCGGGCTTCTCCGGGTCCATACCCGCGCGCATGTTTCAATCCACGCTCCCGCGAAGGGAGCGACACTTCATGGTGAACCCACTGATATTAAAATAGGATACACAGCCATTCTGCGAACCATACCACATGGGCCGCACCGCCCCAAGCATGCGGAGCCCGACATATGACTATCCCTTCTAAATATCAGCACATTGCACCTCTGCGAACCCAAAAACACAAACACAACCCAACACACTGAAACGCCGTAAGATATTCCCAACGACGTGTTACCGGGCTTCGGGTTCGCATAAGCTGTCAGAGAATCAGTGGGGCATCAGGGTCCCTGGCTGGTTTGGCCCCCACATGTTCCACCCTGCGTCTCCAGTTGTAGCCAAGGTAATAGAATCTCAGACTGTCTTTATCCGGATCGATCTGATCCATTAATTTCTGCTTCATACTGGTCCAGAGGGCCGGGTCCACCTGGCACTCGAAGACCGAGTACTGCACACGCTGGCCATAATTCCGGCATGTCTTGGAAACCCGGCGCAGCCTTTTCTGGCCGCCATCATCCATGGACACGTCGTAGCTCACCAGAACCATCATTGGTTTACCTCCATGACACCATCACCGCCAGACAAAGGGTGGATACCCATCCAAGTCATCACGGAAAAACCGATTTAAAAGCTGGGCCTGCACAAAAAAGAGCTGCCCGACCTGGACTTTCTCACCAATAAAGGGGTGATGGATCTCATCCTGTTTGCGTTTCTGATAAGCCGTGATCACTCTCTTTCGCGTATCAGCATCCATCTCCACGGCACCGGACTCCCGGGTATGAAACCCCGAAGAAGAGACCTGGTTCATGTTGATCAAGGAGAGGGCCAACCTGTCAGCCACCACGGAGCGAAACTCCTCCATCATATCAAGAGCAAGCCCTGGCCTTCCCGGACGATCTCGATGAAGAAACCCAACAGCTGGATCAAGGCCTACGGATTCAAGGGCTGAACGGATATCATGCAGAAGCAGGGTATAGAGAAACGACAACAGGGCATTCACCGCATCTTCCGGGGGCCGTCGGTTTCTACCCGTAAACTGAAATGCCTCATCGCACCTTAAAATCAGGTGGTCAAAGGCTCCGAAGTAAGCCCGTGCCGCATCCCCTTCCAGGCCGCGGATAGTCTCCAGGGGTCTGGTAGTGGAGAGTTCTTTAAGGGTGGCCCCAAGACGACCCACCGCCTTTTTCACAACCTCGGCATCAATCTTCTCCCCATGATCCCTCACGGCCCGAGAGAGCACGGCCCGACTGTTGGCCACCTTTCCAATCACGCAGGACCTCGCAATCTCGGAAGCATGGTCAGGGCAGTCGGCAAGACAATACTGGGTGCGCCGCACAAGAACATTCCCGGACACCGGCCCCACCACCCGAGCCAGAAAACGCCCGCGCTCGGTCAGAAACGAGACCGCCACCTCTTTCTCCGCACAAAATCCCATGAGAAAAGGGCTCATGGAGACATTACCGAAACAGACAATGCCGGAGAGGGTATGAATGGGAATTCGTGCCGCCACCTTATGGTCGATGTAAACGGCAACGGTCTCCCCATCTTTCCCCAGGTACGCCTTCTGGGTGGTAATATAAAGGGTGTTGAGCAGTTTTCTCACGGTGTCACCACCTCCTTCAGGTACCCCTGAACCGATTTACCCGATTGCCCAGAAAAAACTTTGGGCATGCAGAGCTCAAGAAATGAGCAGGTATCGCACCCTTTGAAGTAGACCGCTTCAGGGGTCTCCCCCGACTCAATCAGCTCATGGAGCCTGAGGGCCGTGTTTCGGGTCTCCTGGCGCAAGCCATCGTCCATGACAACCGTCGCACGATGCCGCGTCTTGCCATAAAAAAGAGCCCCTTCAGGAATAGTCACCCCGTGGTGTTCTTCAAGACAAAGGGCCTGGGCACAAAGCTGCACCCGGTCGTAATTGCCCTTTTTGCTCTTTCCCCTCTTGTACTCCACCGGGTACGGAGCCCACCCATCGCCCGACCGATGAAGCTCCACCACATCCGCTTTTCCGATGAGCCCCAGCACCCTGCTTTTGAGCTCCATGCCGTAAACCACACGAACACCTGGCTCAAGACGCCCCCCTGCCCTGTCCACCCGTTCATGGAGCACGCGCCCTTCGGCCGTGTACCGGTTCTCCACCCAGAGCCTCTCCACATGAATGAGGGCGCATTGACGCCTGCAAAAGAGAAGATGCTGAAGGGCGGACAGGGGAAGGAGGTCGTCGTCGGAAAACATCCTATAACTTCTCCTCAATGGTGATGCCATCAGGAAGGTTGTCCTGATTTATGTTGATTTCATAATCGGTGTACTTCCGTGTCGGTACGTCCACAACGGATTTTACCTGCACACGGTCAAAGAGGGTGTGGGCTGGTGCATTCCCAAGCTTGGACCCATGTTTGAAAACGATCAGTTTACGAGCAGCCATTTTGCCTCTGGCAGCAGAGCGATCATGATCAAACATCTGGGTCAAAGCCATCCAGAACAATTCCAGGTCGGCTTCGGAAAAACCCGTTCCCTTCTTCTCATCTCCGGCCAGGTGAGGCGAAATAAAACCTTCCACCTTGTACAATCCATAAGGAACGATAAACTTCCGCCCCATGGTTCGTTCTTTTTCGAGATCCTTCTCGTTGGTTACAGCCATGCGGGTGATGCTGATCTCCTGAGAAAAAATGGGATCGATACTTCTGGCAAATCCGATCTGAATGGGTCCTCTCACCTGGCCGCAGTTCACCTCTGTCGTCATCACGGCACCGAAGCTTCGCACGTCATAAAAATTATCACACATCCAACGGGTGAGGTTCCTCGCGTCTTCTTCTTTTTTGGGCAATTTCTTCTTTTCAGATTTCAGGGTAAGAGCCTCGTAGGCCATGTGATTGTTCCGGTTGAGCACGGCCTTTTCCGTCACATAAATATGATAGGATTTACCCGATTCCCCCTCAATTTCTCCTGATGCCAGTTCAACAAAATTCCTGACCTTACGCTTCAGGCAAACATCCGTAACCAATCCACAACCGGTTTCGGGGTCGATTCGCGGCATGTTCCCTGCATCTGGATCGCCGTTGGGGTTTCCGTTTTCCACATCAAAAAAGAGGACAAATTCATAGCGATTTTGTATGGCTGTCATGATGGCTCCTTATTTTTCGGCTTTCTTTGTGAAAAGGTCTTTTTTCTGATGATAGTAGCCCAAGGTAAACAACCCTTGATCTTCAATGGTCATGCTTGCCGGATAGGCAGGAACAAGGGCCACGAGATCGGTAATCATTTTGTCTCGAACAACAGAAAGCCCAGTATAAACAGGGTCTTTTCTCAGTTTTGCAAGATGATTTTGTGCATTCTTGATCAGCATATGAAAGGCTCTCTGGGGGGTTGAAGAGGCTGAACTAAAAAAGCGGTCCCGAATCGTGGCATTCGTACCTGGAACCGCTTCATCCTGAAGTTTTTCAAGCACGGCAAAAAGACGACCCAGTACATAGCCGATCTGCCTGTTATCCAAATCAAGCATTTCCGTAATCTCCTGTTGATGATTGCGCATAAGAATGGCTTTGATGAGTCCGGCACGTATGCGATCAATATGGCGTTCGGCCCGCACCCTCCCCATGACCGAAGAGAAAAGAGCCTGGGGGTAACGGGCCCCTGTCAAAATGGCCTGCATAAGCTGCCCGGAAAGAATGGGAGAGAGAAGTTTCATGTCTTCTCGGATAGCAAGTTTTTTGAGGATCTGCCGAGGTGAGGGGAAGGCAGGCTCACGGTCAAATTGCCGGACAACCTTCATCTGCTGATAGTGAAGGCCGATGGTCTCGGCAAGCTTAGCGACTGTCGAATCATGAAAGAATCGGACAGATATCCGGGCGGCATTAGGAGAGAGTCCCAGAATAAAAAACCGGCAGTCGCTATCCTCCCAGGACTTGGGTGGCCGCCCAAGAGAGATTGCCGTCAGAAGGCCGTGAATTCGTTCTTCAAGGTTTGCCTTGTCGGCTTCGCTTAAATCCTCATTCTGGACGAAACCGGGGTCAAGGAGCTGGAAGAGATCCTCTTCAGCCGGGGTCGCCTGTTCTGCCCAAAAGACAGTGGTGGCATCCCCGATTTGAATTTTTCTCCGGTTAGAGCGGTCAAGGAGGTAATTCAGGGCCGTCGTATAGGCAAAAGCAGAGCGCTTTCCAACAGGTGAATTCAGATTTTGTTTCTTTCCGAAAGATTCATATGCCGTATCGTTAAACGAAACAATTGCAGCTCCGGATGATTGCGCGTCCTTCACTCCCTTCAGTTGAGGGTGTGTTGATGGAATTTCCTGTTCTAACTCACCCGAGATAAGACACTGACCTGTTTTCCCTTTTTGCTGCCGATAGAATGAGAGCCATGATTCCTGGACTTCTGGTACTTCGTGAAGAAATCGTCTCTCTCCTTCTAAACGAAAGACAAAATTCTGATCCAAGGCCTCTTCATGTTGCGGAAATGAAGCAAACATCTCGGGACTCCAGACATTAAGAAAAGCAAAAAACGCCTTCACCGTTACTGACTCAACTGATTCAAGAAGTGACCTGTTAAATGCGACAAACTCTTCATGGGCTTGTTTTGTTCGTTCTGGCTTCCCTTTGCCATCTACACCAAATGCGTAGCCGGTAGTTTCCCACACGAACTGAGACATTATTTTCGCACCCGCTTTTTCAGCAAATTGCTTGGGAAGAAGCATTTTGTATGGAGAGACCTTCTTCCCGGAGTGTGTTCTCAGGTCCATAATCCGAACCGGCTTTCCCGACCTGTCAAACTCCATGCAAAAGTGGACATTCAGCTGAGAAAACCCCAATGGAGGAATTGTGCTGTCCGGTTCCCGATCCATTCGATCGTAGTAGACACATAAAGATTGTAGAATCATGCCCCCCCCTCCCAATCCGGCACCATGACAACCCCTTGATTCATGGATGCCCGAAAGAACCTCGGTTCCATATGGTTCCGGTAATCAATATCGTGGAGCATCCAGCCCAAGTCTCGTTCATTGTCATTTTGAAACCAGGAGGAGGGGTATGGATCTTCCACAGGAATAATTCGTGCCGGAAATTCCCGGCACCCGAGGTAAGGTTGGTGAAAGTGCTGCCCTCTTACAAGTCTGCGCTTAAAAATGTCAGCGTGCTTTCCAGGGTTGACGTCTTCTTTTCCGGTAAATTCAAAATGAGCTTCGATGATGTAATCCACATTCCGAAGGACAAGGGCAGCCCGCTGCTGACGATTCTCCTCAACGACCATAAAGAGGGGAGTCTCCCCATCCTTCATGGATTTTCTTATATTACCGGCCGGAATCTTCGCCCCAACCTCATTTCTCCGGATCGTCTCAAACCTTATGGGATTTAGAACATGAATGGTGTCTACCACCCACCGTATGGCCGGCTTCCAGTAGATGGCTTCAAGAATACCACGGGCAGCCGACGGCGTGATAATATCGTAGCTCACCCGTTCGGCTTTCATTTCGGGTCGGGTAAAGCAAGCGTAATCGCCCTGCACCCGAACCCGGCAACCATAGGACATGGGACCTCCTTTCAAGTGAAATCGGTTTTTGAGTCAATATCCCCAGCATCGCTTTTATCAGAAGATAAAGGCTTCGGGATCTGCTTCTGCCTCAGGCACAAGCCCCATATTCACATCGTAATGGGGCTCAAGGTAACGAAGTACCGGATACAGGCCAGCGGCCATGTGAATGGTTCCGGCCCTTTCAAGAGCATTAAATTCGTGAGGATAAACCTGAACTGAATACGGTTGAAGCACCCTGAGAAGAGTGCCCGGGTGCTCCACCTGATCAAGGGCCTCAATCAGACGCTGTGCATTCTCATGGTACGGAATAAAAACAGGACACATCTCAGTTTCAATAAGCCGAAAGGCTTCCGAGACAGTCCGGAACGGAAAGAGCCCCTCCCTGGCCTGCCTTTCAAACGCGGGTAAAATTTTTTTTTCATCCAGTGAATCGCAAAGCCAGTACGCCTCTTTGAAGTATTCATAAAGGGCTTCTGGTGAGAAGGGGTCGTCCTCATGTCCACGAAGTGCTGACTGGGCGGCAGCAATATGGCGCCTGAACATCTTCGGAATTTTTCCGTCTTCTGGCGTAAAGACAAACACGTCGCCAAGGCCTTCCAATTCCCCATTGCGATTGCAGCGTCCGGCTGCCTGACAGATGGAGTCGAGACCGGCCATCTCCCGATAGACCACAGGAAAGGAGATATCCACACCCGCCTCCACCAACTGGGTCGCGATGACCCGACACGGCAACTTTTTTTCAAGCCTGCTTCGAATTTCCAGCAGTACCTTGCGCCTGTGTTCAGGACACATGCGGGCTGAAAGATGAAAGGAACCGGAATCGTCTCCCAGCAATTGGAAAAGATCACACGCCCGGTTTCGGGTGTTCACGATGGCAAGGGCCTGCCGCCGCCCTCGGAGTGCCTGTGCCAGAGCATCGTTGGAAAGAGGTCCCATATATTGGAATCGCGTGCGTTTAAAGGCGTGATGAAAAGCACTGGGATCAGGAACAATTTCCCGAATGTCAGCAGGGTCGATGCCTTTTTTGAAGTGTTCCCCCCTTTCAAGGGCAGGTTGTGTGGCGGTACAAAAGACGATGGTGGAACAGTATTGCCCGGCCAGTTCCGTAAGGGCAGCAAGACAGGGTTCGAGATAAGCCGTCGGAAGCATCTGAGCTTCATCGAGAATGATGATAGAATTGGCGATATTGTGAAGCTTCCGGCACCGGGAGGGCTTGTTTGAAAAGAGTGATTCGAAAAATTGGACATTGGTGGTGACCACCACCGGAGCGTCCCAGTTTTCCGTGGCCAACCTGTGGGAAAGCAAACGCTCAGTATCGTTTTCCCCTGGATCAGGCGAAAAATTACTGTGATGCTCAATAACAGCCTCCTCTCCCAGCACCCCACGAAAAACGGCTGCATTCTGCTCAATAATACTGGTGAAAGGAATGACATAAATAACGCGCTTGTGGCCGTGAATTCTGGCATGTTTCAGGGCAAATGCCATGGAGGCGAGAGTTTTGCCCCCCCCCGTGGGCACGGTCAGAGAGAAAAGACCCGGTTTCTTTTCCGCCGCAGTCAGGCAGGCAGATAAAATCTTGGCCCGGTTAGCGTTTATGAGGGTATCAGACGAGAATCCGGCCATGTGACATGAGAGGTTCTTTTCAAGAACCGAAAGGCAAGGGCCAGTTTTACGGGCTTCATACCTATTCCGATCACAAAAACGTTCTGTATCGAGAAAATCCGCATCCACGAGGCAAGAAAAAAGCATACGGATAAAAAAGGCCATTCGAAAACCCACCGCAGCACTCAAAGCGGGTTTAAGGGGTAAGCTGAGCTTTTTGGGAACCTTCGGAAGAGTCTTCAGCATATCTCCTGCAAGAACAGGTGCGTCCTTAAGTCGGACCTCAAGATCTTTTGAACGACCCGAATCACCATCAGGCATGCCACCATGATGGCCTATAATGGGATAGGCCATCAGCTTTCCAGCAAGCGGAACTGTTTCATAAAGGAGGCGTGCTCCTGGCCCACTGTGGTCGACACAAATGTTCATACCTTCAAGGCGACTCTGAAACGCCGGTTGGACTTTACCGAAATCGTGGTACCAGGCAATCAGAAAGGCCCAATCATCAAATCCTAACGGTTGTGCAAAGTCGGATGCAAAACCGGCGACACCATCAAGGTGATCATCAAGAGTCTGCCATTCATTCTTCGGCCCATCCGTCGTATGCGCATAATATGTTTTCACATCGTCCATCTGGCTCCATCCTGCTTATCTATGATCCACACGCTTACCCTTTCACTCTTCAGTCACTTATAACTCTCAAACCCGACAGACTCGGTCGCATCAACCATAAACTCTCAACATTTTATCAACTTCATCTTGCACCTCCTCCCTAAACCACCCAGGCTCCACCACCTCTGCCTCAGCCCCCCACCCCAGCACCCACTTTTTCACATCGCGAACGCCCCGAGTCGTAAAGGAGATCTCCACCGACCCATCGGGTTTGGTTTTAAGGGTTTGGTCTTTCGCCCAGGTCCGTTCGGCTGCGTACCGGGCCTGGTTGCGGGAAATACGCACGGTCACAGAGATCTTGCCATCGTCGACGATACCGAAGGTCCGGGAGAGATACGCGTCATAATCAAAACGTTTGGGGTAGTCATACTCATGGCCCGTGGGCTTGAGGCTCTGGATGCGTTCCACGGCATAGGTACGAATATCACCGGTCTTCTCTTTTTCTGCGATGAGATAGAGGCCGCCCTCCTCTTCAAAGAGGTGAAGGGGGTAAATGGTGAGGGCATCCCGGCTGTCGTCCTGGTACTTATGGTACCTTATGTCAACGGCCTCCTGATGGAGGATGGCCCCAGAGACAAGGGTGATGGTTTCCTGATGGTCGGCGTAGTGCTTTCTCGCAAGAGGTCGGGCCACACGCAGGGTGCGCATGCGATTCAGTGCGGTGGTGAACTCGTCAGGAAAAAAATGGGAGAGCTTGTTGAAAACCGATTTGAGCCGGAGTTCGACATGGGTGCCTTTAAATACAGGGTCCTCACGATCCAAAAGATAGAGGCAAAGCATATCGTGATAGGAGATCCTCAAATCCGGAATGGTGGTATTCGGGAGCTTAATGGCGTAGGACGCTTCCAGTTTCCACCTCTTTTCCTTTTCCCCCTCAAGCCTCTCGTCGTAGATGGGGAACTCCATCTCCTGCATGCTCGATAAAATACGTTCCACCGAGCGCCTTGTGACACCAAGCTTCACCATCAACTGGTGAATAGTGGCCCCGCCTGGCGTCACCAGGGCATCCAGAACATCACAGATTTGCCGAACTTGCTTTCCGCGAACCACCACCTTTCACCTCCACGGCGATATGTTTATCTCATGCGCTTCCCGGACCAACCGAGATCAATATTCTCACACCCACAACAAACAGTAAATATGCAAAGATAAAACACTAACAACACAGGATTAACGAAAAGCAACAAACCAACACAACAAGCAATAAAGCAACCACCCAAACACCTCTTGATCACAATATTGCCTCCGTCAGCAAGGTGGGCCGCCTTGAAAGCGGGTTGAGAATATGCTGTGCGCACCACCAAACGCCCCGGAAAACGACATCGCTCATGTGAGGCTGGTTGCGACCTGAAAACGGGTGGGATATGTGGCCGGTGATTTGCGTCACGTCAAAGGTGCGGGAGCCGCACCCTACCGAACCCGATGTCCCTATCGTCATCTTCTCTCGGAGATCCCCAACAAAAAAGCCCATAGAAAACCTAAAAGATTCCCGAAGGGCCTTACTCCGCACACAACCTGATTTATTCTCTCCCTATGCCCTAACACCCATTACCTATAACCTACTTTA
>Ga0070729_10007670_pt1 | contig 10293 bp, 8 predicted proteins | sample tdDd472_FD_66725 | JGI IMG/M metagenome (GOLD analysis project Ga0070729, IMG submission 66725) | Marine sediment microbial communities from the Atlantic coast under amendment with organic carbon and nitrate - tdDd47.2 | ecosystem: Environmental > Aquatic > Marine > Coastal > Sediment | place...
GGTGCCCAGGAGAAGACTCGAACTTCCACGGCCTTGCGGCCACTGGCACCTGAAGCCAGCGCGTCTACCAATTCCGCCACCTGGGCATTTAGAAAGGCGGTGCAGGAACTACCGTCCGACCGGAGTTTTGTCAACAGCTTTCAAAGGTTTTTGGACATTTCTTTTTTGGCTGCCGAAATCACCGCCTTCGGGCTTCTCAAAAAGAGCTAAACCGATTATAAGCGGCACACAGATTTATTACGGGTTCCGCCATGGAGGAAAAGGATCATGGATCGTCGCATCGTCACGGTTTTCGGAGGCTCTGGTTTCCTGGGCCGCTACGTTGTCAAACGCCTGGTCAAAACCGGGCATATCGTCCGTGTCGCCGTCCGCGACCCGGAAGACGCGCTTTTCCTTAAGCCCATGGGCGAAGTCGGACAGGTGGTCCCGATGGCCGCCTCGCTGACCGACGAGGCTTCGATCAAGCGCGCCGTCGAAGGCGCCGAATGGGTGATCAATCTGGTCGGCATTCTCTCCCCTTGGGGCAAGCAGTCGTTTGACAATATCCACCATATCGGCGCCGGTCTGGTCGCCAAGGCCGCCAAGGAAGCCGGTGTCGAGCGACTGGTTCACGTCTCAGCCCTCGGGGCGGACCCGGAATCGCCTTCGGCTTACGCCCGCACCAAGGCCGCCGGTGAACAAGCCGTGCTTGAGGCCTTCCCGGCGGCAACCATCTTGCAGCCTTCGGTGATCTTCGGCGTGGAAGACGGCTTCTTCAATAAATTCGCCGGCATCATGCGCTGGACTCCGGCCCTGCCGGTCTTCGGTTGCCCGCTGATCCCGAAAGTCACCTTCAAGTTTGAAGACGATACTCTGGTCGATATCGATCTCTATGGCGACGGCGGCTCCAAGTTCCAGCCGGTCTACGTGGTCGACGTCGCGGCCGCCGTGATCGCCTGCCTCGAAGACCGGGCGACGGAAGGCGAGCGTTATGAGATTTGCGGACCCAAGGTCTATAGCTTCAAGGAAATCATGGAGCTGATCCTTAAGGTTTCCGGTCGCAAACGGCTTCTCGCTCCCGTCCCCTTCGGCATCGCCGGATTCGCCGCCTGGTTCATCGAAAAACTACCCAAGCCCATGCTGACCCGCGATCAGCTGACCTTGCTGAAAAGCGACAACGTCGCCCACGACGGCGCACAGGGCCTGAAGGAGCTGGGTATCGAAGCAACTCCGGCGGAAGTGGTTCTGCCAACCTACCTCAAACGCTTCACCCCTCAGAGGCAACAATCTCCCCGTCTCGCCCACTAACCGGCGACGGAATTTTTCTTTTTAAAAAGGCGGCTCTTACAACGGGCCGCTTTTTTTAATGCTCACACATGATTGCGCAGCATCAGCTCTTTCGGATGGGGGTTGAGGTAGGTCTGGTCGGCGAGGTAGTCGACCTCAAAGCGGCGGACCAAATGACGGATCAGCGTCATGGGCACGATTAACGGGGTCAGGCCTTTTCTGAATTCCTCAACCACTTCCGCCACCTCCTGGCGCTCCCGACCTTCCATTTGTTTTTTCATATAGCCCGCCATATGGGTCAGGGCGTTGGCGTGTCGGCCCGGCGTGGCGCGTTTTTCCATCGCGGCCATAAATAAGTCTCGGTAGCGCACGGCAAGAAATTTAGGGTCCCACTTTTTCCCCTCGGCCACCAAACGGCCCAGCTCGCCATAGGCCTTGGTGTCATGGGCCATCAGCAGCAATTTCTCACGGCTATGGAAGGCCACAAAATCACCAAGCGACCAGTTGGATGAAAAGAATTCTCCCAAGCGGGCATAGGCGAAAACCCGTTCGATGAAATTCTCTCTGATCTTGGCGTCATGGAGCCGCCCTTCATCCTCAACAGGGAGCTGCGGCAGGGCCTCGGTCAGCGCCTGGGCGAACAGGCCGCGTCCATCCCTCTGGGCCGGATGGCCGTTCTTGTAGGTCTTGACCCGGTGCAGGCCGCAGCTGGGAGAATCCTTTTTCAGGATATAGCCGGACAAACCCGCCGTTGTAATCTCCTCAGCCTTTGCCAGAGCCCAGGCGGTCATTGTCGCCGTATAGTCCGCACCGCTCTTCGGAGAGACCAGTCTGAACCCATCTTCAGCGCCGCGTTCAAGCCGGATGGTTTCGCGGGGCAATCCCAGGCCGATGCCCATCTCCGGACAAGCGGGGACATACTCGACAAAGGGCGCAAGCTGCTCGGTGACGAAACGGTCTCGTTTATGGCCGCCGTCGTGGCGCACCTTTTCGCCCAGCAAACAGGAGGAGACGCCGATACGGATCGGTGCTTCGGTCATAAGGTGCCTTTCTAAAAGAACGGATCGTAAGCCCATTGCAACAAAGCCTGGCGCTGTCTCCGGCGACAGGACAGATCGAAAGGCTCACAGCCCTTTTTGATTCCGCCGATATGCCGGGGGCCGAACGCCTTCCAGCGGCCGATCTGAAAGGCGTCCACCTCGGGCAACCGGCGTCCCAGGCTGTAGCGGCAATACCATTGAAACCATCCCAAGGGGTCTTCCGGCGTAATCCATCCCTTGGCCTGCCATTCCGCCCGCGAAAGCCCCGAAGCAATCCCAAAACAGTTGAGCGACACATCGAACCCAACAGTGCCAAGTCGCGCATTCTCGAACCATTCAGCCGGATATTCCTTATGATCCCCCTCAAAATACCACCCCCCGAAAACGCCATGCTCCAGCATTTCCCGAGGCGTCAATTGAGGCGTGAATTCGGACATGGCGTTCCCTTGAGCAACTTGGTTATTTGTTCAACGGCATATGGGGGGAAGGGATATTGATTTTCAAGGACGTCCAATAAAACTCTTTCTATTTCAGATAGTTAACCAGAGATTAACAAAGTTGCCGCAACTACGAATGCAGGCGACGAAGATGCGGAAGCGGGCTCAATCAACTACAAACGTCGATTCAAAATATTTTCAGAGGCCCAAAAGAAGGCCGATATGAAAATTCGACGGCTTGAGCGAGAGCAAAATTCCGTAGGTGGAATTTTCAGACGGTAAAACCGGTGCCGGAGCGTAATTTAATCTTCCGGAAACTATTTCAGCAAAGCCCTTTTGCGACCCGGTCGGAAAAAATTATAGAGAAACCAGCGCCGCGAAAAGGCGCCCTATTCGTCCTCTTCGAGAGCCTGCGCCGAGGCCGAAATAATCTCGCCGAATTCACGAAGAAAAACCGATCCTTTAACGGTCCGCTGAATCAGCACCGAACGGCGATCCGACTCATCGATCTTGCGGCGTAACAATTCCAATTCACTCAACCGGTCGAGAGCCCGCGTCACCGCAGGCTTAGAGACAGCAAGGGTTTCGGAGAGGCCGCGCACCGTATGCGGCGGCGGCGTCAGATAGACGGTGAGCAGTAAAGCCATTTGGCGGGCCGACAGATCGGGCGACTCCCGGCGCACGCTTTCGGTGATTGAAAGACGCCAAAGATCCAAGGCTTTTACCGGTGAAAGATCCACGAAAAAGGTTCCCTAACACAGCTGCAAAAAAGGCTTTTGTTTCGCTATCGTTACTTTTTTACCCGAGTCGCCATCCGACAGCAACCGAAAACCTTTCGCCTTCAATGGCGCACCGTCAACGCCCTTTGAACCGCTCCGAAACAAACCCGAACAGGGCGCGCAATCCCATCGCCTCACCCCCCTCCGGGCGTCCGGGACGGCTACTGATATTCCAGGCCATGAGGTCGAGATGCATCCAGGGAATTTTGGTTCCGACAAATTCCCGGAGAAACAAAGCAGCAGTAATCGCGCCGCCGTATGGGCTGTTGGTATCGTTGGAAACATCGGCGACCTTTGAATCGATCATCGGTCGATAACCGTCCCACAGAGGCAATTGCCAAAGCGGGTCGCCTTCTTTGCGCCCCCACCTGACGGCATCTTCGGCCGTTTGGTCGTCGTTTGAAAACAAAACCGGGATATCCGTTCCCAAAGCCACCCGCGCCGCGCCGGTCAACGTGGCGCAATCGATAATCAGTTCTGGCTTTTCGGAGACCGCTTCGGCCAAGGCATCGGCCAGAACCACCCGCCCCTCGGCATCCGTATGGCCGATCTCAATGGTTTTCCCCGACCGGCTGGTCACCACGTCGAGCGGCCGCATGGCGTTGCCCGAGACGCTGTTTTCGACGGCGGGAATAAGCACCCGCAGACGCACCTTGAGCTTGGCAGCCATAATCATCCGCGCCAGCCCCAGAACGTGAGCCGCGCCGCCCATGTCCTTTTTCATGATCCGCATGGCGGGAGCGGGCTTAATATCGAGACCGCCGGAATCGAAACAGACGCCTTTGCCGACCAGGGTTAACTTGGGATCCTTCTCCTCTCCCCAGGTCAGATCAATTAGGCGAGGCGCTTCGACGCTGGCCCGCCCAACCGCATGAATGGCCGGGTAGTTCCGGCTGAGCAGGTCGTCCCCTTCGATAGTCGCACACTTGGCCCCAAACTCCTCAGCCAAACCCCGCGCCGCCGCAGCCAACTGGGCAGGCCCCATATCGGCCGCCGGCGTATTAACCAAATCGCGAACCAGAAAGATCGAAGAAACGGTTCTCTCAACGGCCTCCCGGTCGCAGGACTTGGGCCAAACAAGCACCGGAAAAACCGCATTGCTTTTTTTATAGCGGCTGAAGCGATAGGTCGCCAAAGCCCAGCCCATGGCCCCGGCGGTGGCCGTTTGTTTGGTCGCTTTGTCTTCCAGCGCATAGGTCTGGGCGGGCAGCTTTGCAGCCAGGGCGGCGAAATCCCAAATCGGCTCGTCGCGGTCGACACCGGCCAGCGCCATGGCGACCTTGCCTTTCTTGCCGGGCACCAGACAAACCGAGCCGGGAGCGGCATCAAACTTATTGTGCTCCACCCAGGCTGAAACCGCCGCATCCTGTTTCTCGAGCCAGGACTTCAACTGCCCCTGACGCAAAGGGATAAGAGGGATGGCTCCTTTGGTCTTCTCGGTAAAACAATCCAACGCGAAGGTCTCCTTAGGGTCTATAGAGTCTATTTCGATAAAAACGGGCGGCGGGAGCTTTCCCCCACCGCCCTCAGAACTCCCCACGTGGGGGAACCTATTTTACTTTTGCTTCTTGGCTTTCTTGGCCGCCTTTTCAGCTTCATTCCCGAAGTCGCCATCGGTTATATCGGGCACAAAGCTCTGGTCGTCAATAGGCGGGCGCACATAGCCCACGCCCGGCTCCAAACGCTTGTGCAGCTTAATCGGCCCCGGCGTCAGGTCTCCATAGGGGACTAGACTTAACAGATGGGAAATACAGTTGAGCCGAGCGCGCTTTTTAACGTCGGCCTCAACCACATACCAGGGCGCTTGTTTGATGTCGGTATGGGCGAACATTTCATCCTTGGCGCGGGAATAATCCATCCAGCGATCCCTGGACTCCAAATCCATGGGACTCAGCTTCCAACGCTTAATCGGGTTTTCGGCCCGCGCCTGGAACCGGCGTTCCTGCTCTTCATCGGATACCGAGAACCAATACTTAATCAGGATAATCCCCGAGCGAACCAGCATCCGTTCGAACTCAGGGCAGGTTCTCAGGAAATCGACGTATTCATCCTGGGTGCAAAAACCCATGACCTTTTCGACACCCGCCCGGTTATACCAGGAGCGGTCGAACAGCACCATTTCGCCCGCCGCCGGAAGATGCGGCACATAGCGCTGAAAATACCATTGGGTTTTTTCGCGCTCGGTCGGCGTACCCAGAGCGACCACTCGACAAATACGGGGGTTCAGGGGCTCGGTAATCCGCTTGATCGTGCCCCCCTTACCGGCAGCGTCCCGCCCTTCGAAGATGACCACCACCTTCAGTCCCTTGGCCTTGATCCACTCCTGCAGCTTGACCAATTCGACCTGCAACTTGGCCAGTTCGCATTCGTAAATGCTGTTCTTGAGTTTTTTCGGCCTGGGAAGAAAATCCGCCACCTGACCGGCGATATGCAGATGTTGAGCTTTGGTAACGTCGTCTTCTTCTGTATCGACGGGTCGCCCCGCCTTTTTCGTCGCTTTTTTAGACATCTCTAGGCCCCCACCCATCAAGTTGTTATAAATCAACCTAAATAAGGAAGCAGCCTAGCGGAATTCACCCCCCGCCGCAAAGCTCTCACGGAATACGATTAGTGAAAACGATCTAAATGCCAATAATTTAGACAAGACTCGCCAAACAGATGCCCTCGTCGCTGGCTTTGGCGTTCTTTTTCATTTGCGAGATGGTTTCGGCGATCTCATCGGCCGAAGCCCGCCCCGAACTCTGCGGCGGCAGCAAAAGAACCGAAGCGCTGACCGACATCGGCGGAAAGCGCCGCATCACACCAGCCCTGTCACGGGCCACAATCCCCCCCGCCTCAATGGCTTCCGGGGCATAGAAACTCTCGATCTGCTCACAGAACAAACCGCAAACCTTGCGTATCGCCCGCTCGGCAACCTCAAGGGGCAATCCCTCAAAACCGACAAAAAAATCATCCCCGCCGATATGACCGAGGAAGACGCCATGATTGGGCAGGTGCTTCTTCATCAAATCGGAAAACAGCGACAAGGCCCGGTCTCCCTGGCGGAAACCGTAGGTATCGTTAAACGGCTTAAAGTTGTCGAAATCGAAATAGACGAAGACCACTTCCCGGCGGTTTTCTTCGAGCCGTCGCCGCTCCAGATGGTCGATAACATAGGCCATGATTGAGGCATTGCCCGGCAGCTGAGTGAGCGGATTCTGGTCGCGCGCCTTGGCGACTTTTTTCTCGTTGAGCACCATAAGGAGAGAGGCGGCGCTCAAAAAACCGACGAAAACCATATCGCTGACAATCAAAACGCCTTCCTGGTTGGGACTGAGCGCATAGGTCTCAAGAATCTTTTCCGATGTCGCCTGGATATTGGCGACCGGGGCTTCGGTAATGAAGTCGCGCAATTGTTTGCCGCAGCTTTTATTCGAGATCAGTTCCTTGCCGAAAGGAGAGTAGGTGTAGTCCTTCAAATCCCTTTCACGCACCAAACCGAGCGGCTGGCCGCTTTCGTCAATAACCGGAAAAAACGTGGTTTGTTTGTTCTTGCGAAACGCCTTGAACACCTCGTTCATCGGCGTATTGATTTTCAAGGGCTCCATCCTGACCATCTGACTGACGATCAGGTCTTGATCGGACTCGGGCCGCCGCCGGTCCTTAGCATTGAGAATTTTGATGGCTTCATAGCTGTGCTGAAGCTCGTCCAGCTCAACGGTCGGCATGGCGACAAAAAAGCCCTGGATCAGGTCGCACCCAAGGTTTTTACAGACCAGATATTCCGTTTCGGTTTCCACCCCTTCGGCGATAACCGAGATACCCAAAACATGCGCCATATTGACGATGGTCGAGACCATCAATTGTTTTTTCGTATCCGCCGTAATCCCCGAGATAAAGAAGCGGTCGATTTTTATGAAATCGGGCTGATAGAGCTTAAGCAGCTTAAGGCCCGAATGGCCGGTGCCGAAATCGTCAATCGCCATCCGGTAGGACTGGGTGTTGTAAAGCCCCAGAATTCTTTCGATATCCGGCTGATTGCCGATCTCTTGACGCTCAGAGATTTCCAGGCAAAGCGAAGTGGGTAGAAGGCCGTGATGCTCCAAGATCCGCGAGGTCATACCGGGCATATAAGTTTCGGCGTCGATAATCCGGTTGTCGAGGTTGTAAAACAGCTTCAACCCCCGCCCTTCATCGAAACGGGCAAACTTGGAAATCGCCAAGTGCCGCAAGTCCAGGTCGGCCCGGCGAAGCTGGTTGGCCGCATAGGCCGAGTCGAAAAAATCGAAGATATTGTCGTAGCCGAGGTCCCGGTATCCACGCAACAAAGCCTCAACCCCATAGCAGGTTCCCGTATGGACGTTGACAATCGGCTGGAAGGCGAAATCAAGCGCCTCCGAAAGAGCCGCGCTGTCGGGAAACGTCGGCCTTCCTCCCTCGCGCCGGGAGCGCAGAAGATCGATATTGAACTGGGGCCTGAGAATATCTTTGGTTTCTGTCTGGGTTGCAGCTGAATCCATCATCGATCCCCTGCTTAAATAATTTACACCATCGGTTTCGGCCCTTTGTCTTTCGTCGGCCCGAAGGAGTCAATCGAATGACGCATCGCCAAACAATTCTTCAAGAAACTGCAATACTTTAGAGGCGGCGCACTCAATGAAATCAAGGGAGGGAAATAGCCTCCAAACAATTGCCGTAACCCAATTTTCCGGGCATAGTGCCTGCCATGGCGGACGATCAAACAACAAACAACCTTATTGCCGTTTCGGGCGAACGTTTCGGAGACCATCTGGAGCTGCTTTCCGAGATGAGTCGCGACTTCGCTGAAAGTGGCGATATTGAACAGGCCCTCCTGAAGGGACTGGAACGCATCGTCGATTACATGAATGCCGAAGGCGGCGCATTGTTCTTGCTGGGCGATGACGACAGCCAGACCATCGAATGCCGCGCCTGTGTCGGCCCCGTCGACATAACCGGCCTGACCTTGCCCACCGGCCAGGGAATTGTCGGACGCTGCGTTGAAACCGGACACGGAGAGATTGTCCGAGACGTTTCAAAAGACCCCAATTTCCAAGGCGATGTGGATGCAAAAACCGGGTTTAAAACCCGCTCCATTCTCTGCGCTCCCATCGCCGTCAAAGACCGTCGCCTCGGCGCCATCGAAGTTTTGAACAAGCGGGGCGGCGACGGCCTGTTCAGCCCACTCGACCTCAATATGCTGATTGCGTTAGGCGCATCGGCCGGCCTCGCCATCGTCAACGCCCGCATGGCCGCGGAGCTGGTGGAGAAGGAACGGGTCGAGCGTGAGCTGGAACTGGCGGCGCAAATTCAGCGCAGCCTGCTGCCTCAACCGGGCGGCCCGGAATTTCCGGTAAGCGCGGTCAACGTACCGGCCCGCATGGTCTCGGGCGATTTCTACGACTTTTTCACTTTAGAAGACGGCCGCATTTATTTCTGTCTCGGCGACGTTTCCGGTAAGGGAATCGGCGCAGCCCTGACCATGGCCAAGGCGACCAGCCTGTTTCACTGTCTGGGAAAAGCCATTCATGCGCCGGGCCATCTGCTCGACCTGATCAACACGGAACTCGCCGAAACGGCGACCCAAGGCCGTTTCGTCACCATGGCCGCCGGACTCTATTCGCCGAAAACCGGAGAAATCACCCTTTCCAACGCAGGCCATGAGCCGCCGCTAATCATGGACCGGCAAGGGAGTTTCATCGATGTGCCCGCCAGTGCGCCACCCGTCGGCATCGCACCCGATATCGCCGGACCGGACGGTTTCCCCGAAACCAAACACAAGCTGGAAGGCGGCGCGATCTACATTTTCACCGACGGCCTGACGGAAGGCTATCTGGCCGACGGCAGCGAATTGGGCGTCGAGGGTTTGAAGGAACGCCTCATTCAGACTCAGACGTCACAGCCCGATGTGCGGATCGACGCGGTCATCGGCCTGATCCATCGTGGCGGCACTCCTTTACGGGACGACCTAACCATCTTGGTTCTCGACGATACGCAAGCCTCTAAGGACCGCCCCGACACCGATCAGCAACTCCCAGCCCTGGATGACGACGAAAGCGGCGACTGGCTGGTTGACCTGCGTCTACCAACCCAACCGGCCATGCTCAAAGTCATCCGCCGGGTCACCGAACAAGCGGCAACCCTTTGCGGCTGTGACGAAAGAACCAGCCAGGATATCGTCATCGCCGTCGATGAGGCCTGCCAGAACGTTATCCGCCACGCCTATGGCGGCGGTGTCGGAGAGTTGATCTTGAGCGTCCGAAAAACCGACAAGACCATGGTCGTACGGTTGAGAGATTTCGCCCCACCGGTCGATGTTTCAAAAATCAAGCCCCGCGACCTGGACGATTTGCGCCCGGGCGGGCTGGGAACGCACTTCATCCGTGAAATCATGGACGATGTAGCCTTTCTCGCTCCTTCCGACGGCGAACCGGGCAATATATTGAGAATGGAAAAACGAATTAATTGAGCAACATTTTGATCAGGTGAAGCGCCAATGAATATTGAAACGAAAGAAATGGGAGGGGCTATCGTGGTCTCCCTCGAGGGCGAAGTGGACTTGGAGCACTCGCCCCAGGCCCGTAAAGCGCTCCTCGACGCAGTATCGGAAAACAAAAAGGTCGTCGTCGATCTTTCCGGGGTGTCTTATATCGACAGTTCGGGAATCGCCAGTCTGGTCGAGGCGTTTCAGACCGCCCGCAAGAGCGGCGGCGAAATGATTCTCGCCATGGTCAGCGAATCGGCCTTAAGGGTTTTGCAGCTTGCAAGGCTCGA
>Ga0070729_10007672_pt1 | contig 10291 bp, 8 predicted proteins | sample tdDd472_FD_66725 | JGI IMG/M metagenome (GOLD analysis project Ga0070729, IMG submission 66725) | Marine sediment microbial communities from the Atlantic coast under amendment with organic carbon and nitrate - tdDd47.2 | ecosystem: Environmental > Aquatic > Marine > Coastal > Sediment | place...
TGGGTTGGATGCTTGTCAATGACCACCAATGAGAGCCGTCAGGGCGAAGGCGTTCGGCTTCAAGGTTGGTAATGGACTTTCCCTGTTCAACGAGGCCACGTGAATAGGCAAACAGGTCTTTGTCAACCCAGGTACTTGCCTTTGGAAGACCTTGAAGTTCTTCTAACGAATGGATGCCTAAGACATTCAGGAACGTATTGTTCGCATAGATAATTTCCCGGGATTGGCGATCCAGAATAACGATGCCCATCGGGCTGACTTCCAGAACCGCACGGGTAGCCATGTCCACAATTTGAGGAGCGTTTGTTTGCTCTTGGGTTTCTTCCAGCGGCATACGCTAATCTGCCCAGCTTAAAATAATACGATATCTGATTGATTCTCAGATAGACACATAGGGTAAGCTGATATTCTGACTAAAATGTTTATTTTTCAAATCATATTTGACTTGCTAAAATTACTTGCATCCTAAACCCCTTTGTGGATTTTATAAGCGAACGTAATTCGCATATACGTAAAAGGCAGATTTTCTGTTAACCCTTACATAAAAAGAAAAAGAAAAGGAAATATCATGCGAAATCCAATGAGTCTTGAAGGTCATAATGTCATTGTTACGGGTGCCGCGCAGGGAATTGGCGAGGCCGTCTCTCGCCTTGTCGCGGACTTGGGGGGTAAAGCTATTCTTGTAGATATGCAGGCAGAAAAGCTCGAGGCGTTGGCTAATGATCTTGGGAGCGAAAATGCAGAAGTTCATGTTGGCTCTGTTGCAGATCCCGGATTTGTTCAGAATATGGTGGATAGTACGGTTGCTAAAAATGGAGCCGTTCACGGTTTAGTAAATAATGCCGGTATTGTTCGAGCCGCCATGGCTGTAAAAATGCCGATCCAGACTTGGCAGGAAGTTATTGATGTCAATTTGTCTGGTGTGTTTTATTGTCTGCAGGCGGTAGGCCGTCATATGTATGAGCGGGCTGAAGCGGGTGACGAGGCGCCTGCTTCTATCGTTAATATCTCATCTGACGCTGGGCGCCGTGGTACAATTGGACAGATCAACTATGGTGCGGCGAAGTCAGGTGTTATGGGATTGACCATGAGCGCAGCACGCGAATGGGCCGCAAAGCAGATCCGGGTCAATTCCATTTGTTTCGGTGTGATTGAAACGGAAATGACCGAAACTATTCGGTCAGATAAATTCCGTGATGGAGTCATGTCACAAATTCCCATGCGCCGTTTTTCTGATCCCGAAGAAGTGTCACAGCCAGTTTGTTTCCTGTTGTCAAAAGCAGCTGGTTACATAACGGGACAGCACTTGTCTGTGAACGGTGGTTACACGATCGGAGTCTAGTTACGATTATACTCAAATTGTGAGAAGCATTTAGATAACCTTCTAGTTCCCATCTAAAACTTGAAATGCCGGATCACAAGTTTATGACTGAGGCAGGCTTCGAAGGAGAGTAAAGCATGTCGCATCTTGAACTTGTGATTGGACCGCATCCAGTTTTCCGGCAAAAAGCAGAGCCTGTTGCTGCCGTGAATGCCGACATTGTGACAAAAGCGCATGGAATGCTGGATGTTCTGAAACGGGAAAAGGGTGTTGGCATTGGTGCCAACATGGTGGGGCTGCTGGAGCGGATCATTGTGATTGATCTTCCAGATAGCGAGATATCCATGCCACTTTTCATGGTAAACCCGGTAATTGTCGAAAAATCAGATACGGCGCAATCCTATGAGGAGGCTTCGCTAAGTTTCCCGGGCATTTCAGCTGAGATAAAACGTCCTGCTAAAATCACGGTTGAGTATCTGGATTTAACTGGGGATACACACTCTCTTGCGGTAACGTCCTTTCTTGCGACGGTTATTCAGCATGAAATTGACTATCTGGATGGGGTTTTATTTTTCGACCATTTATCAAAGCTAAAGCGAGACAGCCTTTCTCGAAAATATAAGAAAATTCAAAGCCGTAAATAGGGTGATATTGCCCCAATCAAGCGGTGGCAGAAACGACATGTTTTCAAGCTGATTATTTATGACCCCCTATCCAATAACTAAAATTGTCCGTCTCCCTTGTAATGGTCAAGATCTTGGAACTGTTTTTGTTTGCGGAAGGATCAGATCAAGGACACTTGAAAATAGCAGTTAATCATTTGACTATAAAAGGACCGTAAAAACACACCCTTTCGTGATTCGTTTGTTTGGCCTCAAATGAAGTCAAAAAACGTATATTGATTAAAGGGTTAAAGTCTACTTTTCTGGAGTTTTGTAAATAATTCTTTGCATTTGTTGCAAAATTGTTCTGTTATTCATTGGTGAAAAGAATAAACATCCACTCCTTCCGGGGAGTTGGGAAAGGGGTTTAAATGAAAGCACTGAAGAAACTCGTTGCCGGTGCAGCGGTTGCTGTCTCCGTCCTCGGCATTGTAACAGTTGCCTCCGCGCAGGACATCAAGTTTTTCACCATTGGCACTGGTGGAACGGCTTATACTTACTATCCAGTTGGGGGGGTAATCGCTAATGCCATCTCTAAACCACCAGGGTCCCGTGAGTGCGGTAAGGGTGGTAGTTGCGGCGTTGATGGTTTAATTGCATCTGCTGTTTCTTCCCGTGGTTCCGTTGATAATGTGAACGCCATTATGTCTGGCCTTCGTAATTCCGGTTTTGCCCAATCTGACGTCGCTTACTGGGCTTATACAGGCACAGGAACGATGGAAGGCAAAGAGCCAGCAAAAGATCTTCGCACGATTGCAGCCTTGTTTGAGGAGCATATCCACTTGATCGCGCGTGCCGATAGTGGGATCAATTCAGTTGCCGACCTCAAAGGTAAGGTCGTGTCTCTGGATGAGCCAGGTTCCGGTACATATGTAGACGCGAACCTGATCCTGGGCGCAAACGGCATGAGCATTGATGACGTGACAGCTGAAGCTTTAAAAGGTAATGCTGCATCCGAAGCGCTTCGAAATGGCAAGATCGATGCATATTTCGTGGTTGCGGGTTATCCAACCGGCTCTATTGTCGAGCTGGCTTCTGCTGAGAAAATCAAATTGGTGCCAATTGATGGTGCTGCTGCCAAATCTTTGAGTGATAAATATGGCTTTTTCTCTCAGAGCGAAATTCCTGCGGGTACATATGAAGGTGTCGACGCGACAAATACAGTTGCCGTTGGTGCTCAGTGGTTTACCAGTGCAAAAGAAGACGAAGAGTTGATCTACAACATAACTAAAGCCTTGTGGAATAAAGAGTCTCGCAAGCTGCTGGATGTTGGTCATGCAAAAGGCAAAAGCATTACAATGGAAAGCGCTCTTTCCGGTGTTGGTGTGCCGCTGCATCCAGGTGCGGAAAAATTCTATAAAGAAGCAGGGCTGATTAAGTAATCAGTCTTGAGTAACAGGGCCCCGAATGTGCAGAACGTTCGGGGCTTTTTGTATTTGGATTGTTAGGGAAAATCACAAATGGCAGCCCAAAAGTCAGATGAGGGAACCCTCTCACCGGAAGAGTTGATTGAGCTAGAACGCCGATATGATCCAGAAAGTAATTTCCGGGCCACGGGGCATAAGATGGCTCTGTTCTTGTCCGGAGTTTTGGTGGCTATGTCGGTCTACCACTTCTATGCATCCGGTTTCGGTCTTATTCGAGAATTGTTACACCGGGGCATTCATTTGTCTTTTGTGCTGGGACTTGTTTTCTTCCTCTATGCGTTTTGGAAAGGAGGGGAGCCAGGTAAACCTAAAACGGGTTGGTTCCGTTTTGGGGGCGTAGATGTCCAGGATATTCTACTCGGGTGTCTTGCCGTTGCTGCCGCGCTTTATCTTCCTCTTTTGCCACCTGAGCAAGTTGCTGAGAGGGTTGGTAACCCCTCTGGTTTTGACATCGTTATGGGCTCGACGTTACTCCTCCTGACGTTAGAAGCGACGCGGCGATCTGTCGGGCTAACTCTCCCCCTGATCGCGATGGTTTTCATTGCGTTTGCCATTTTTGGACCCTACGCCCCCGGGGCACTCAAGCATGGAGGTACGTCTTGGACAGGGCTGATAAATCATATTTATATGACCAACCAGGGCATTTATGGCATCGCCATCGGGGTGATGGCCCAGTATGTGTTTCTGTTTATTCTGTTCGGGGTGCTGGCAACCAAGATTGGGTTGGGGCAATTATTTATTGATCTTGCGATGGTTATCGCGGGGCGCTTTTCAGGCGGCCCTGCAAAAGTAGCGATTTTTGCTTCTGCTTTTATGGGGAGTATTTCTGGATCTTCCATTGCAAACACGGTGACCACTGGGGCGCTAACTATTCCGGCTATGAAGCGGGTTGGATATCCGTCTCGCTTCGCTGCTGCGGTGGAGGCAACTGCCTCAACCGGAGGGCAGATCACGCCGCCAATTATGGGGGCGGCAGCGTTTATTATGGTGGAGTATCTGGAAATTCCACTTCGGGATATTTTGGCTGCGGCGCTGTTTCCGGCGCTACTGCATTACTTCGGTATTTTCATCATGGTTCATCTGGAAGCTAAAAAACTGGGGCTCCGGGGATTATCGTCAGGTGAATTGCCTAAATTATTATTGGTTTTGAAAGAGCATTGGTTAGCCCTCGCGCCGCTCATCGTCCTTGTTTATTTTATTCTGTCCGGCCGTACTCCAGATTTTGCTGCCGTATATGGGATCATTGCCTGTGTAGTGGTCGGCTTCTTAAAGCCTAAAAACCGTTTATCCATCAAGGACCTTTGGGATGGATTAGGCGCGGGCGCGCGAAGCACAATCGCCGTTGGCGCAGCAGCGGCCTGTGTCGGGATTATTGTCGGTGTTGTGACTCTGACAGGTGTCGGTTTCCGCCTGGGCTATGTGGTTGTGCAGACGGCGACGGATATCGGCTCGTTTTTCGGAACAACCTGGCCGTTCAGCTTTTTTGAAGTTCCTCAATGGGCGCTCTTCTTTTCATTATTGTTGGTGGCAATTGCTTGTATTTTTATGGGGGCAGGCATTCCAACCACGGCGACCTATATCATTCTGGTCGCGGTAGCAGGTCCGGCATTGGCTACTTTGCAGGTCGAGCCATTGGTTGCTCATTTCTTCGTATTTTATTACGGCGTTTTGGCTGATATCACACCACCGGTGGCGTTGGCGGCGTATGCCGCCTCAGGTATCGCGGGGTCCAATCCATTTAAAACTGGTAATACGGCTTTTCGCTTGGGTATTGCGAAGGCACTGGTGCCTTTTGTGTTCGTGTATTCACCGGCGTTATTACTGGTGACAGATAGCTTTACCTGGTCCGAATTTCTTGTGACACTGGCTGGGGCCATGGCGGGTATCAGCTTCCTTGGGGTGGCTTTTACCGGCTATTTGCTGGCACCCATGTCTCATCTGGAGAAATGGTATGTGGGGCTTGTGTCCTTGCTGTTTGTAACGCCGGGGCTGACAACCATGGGAATTGGTGCCGTCTTGATAGCACCTGTTGTGATACGACAGTATCTGCAATTAAAAGCCCGGGAATGACTGGAGAAGGGGCTACTGCCCCTTTTTTTGAAATAACAATATAATTTAGAAAAATAAAATGAACCGTAGCCAAGCCCCTTTTCGACGTGCTACCGTTTTATGACGGCTGTGTGGGGGCAGGCTGGGTCCCAACGGTATATGTACACCCTTTATTGTCCTTTCAGAGCCATCTGCAATTTGACAGGGGGAAAATATGAGTCAAACGACTTTTATTGTTGGGATTGATGGATCTCCAGCAGGGGAACGTGCCTTGGAATTTGCCAAGGAAAGGGCCAAACTTCTTGATAATAGTAAATTAGTTCTTTGCTATATTATTGAGTGGTCTCCATACACCTTTCAGACAGCTGAGGAGAATGAAAAACGCCATCAGAGGCGTGAAGAAGAAATCGCGATTGCGAAAGAGCGTATCCTGGATCCAGCGGTAGCATCGGTTGCATCTTCCGGCTTTGAAGTGGAAGGCGTGGTGCAGCACGGTGATGTTGCTGAAATTTTGGATCGGGTTGCAGGGGAGAATGCAGGCTCTCAGATCATTGTGGGACGCGTAGGCGCTCGAGGTATTAAGGAGCGGTTGTTCGGTGGGGTGAGTGCTCATCTGGTTTCAACTGCACATGTGCCTGTCACGATAATTCCATAAGGGGGCCGTCATGAATTCTATAAAAAGATTATTTATCACAGTATTCTGTACGCTTTTACCCGGAGTTGCCCTTGCGCAAACCGAAGCAGTTAGTTTCGATCAACAGGTAAACGAGGTTTTCGCAGCCTCCACAGGGTGGTTTGTCAGTTTAATTTTTGCACCGTTCCCGGGAACATCGTTCCCTTGGATTGTTATGTGGCTGGTTGTTGCGGCAACAATTTTTACGCTTTATTTCGGCTTTATTCAGTTCCGTGCATTCGGACATGCGATTTCCCTGGTGAAAGGAGATTACTCTGATCCAAATGACGCTGGTGAGGTTAGTCACTTCCAAGCACTGACAACTGCCCTGTCAGGTACGGTTGGTCTAGGTAATATCGCAGGTGTGGCCGTTGCGGTCGGTATAGGTGGCCCAGGGGCTACTTTTTGGATGATTTTGGCGGGCTTGATGGGCATGGCGTCAAAATTCACAGAATGTACGCTCGGCGTTAAATACCGAAATGAATATGATGATGGCAGCGTCTCCGGCGGCCCAATGTATTATATGACGAAGGGTTTCAAAGAGCGCGGCATTCCAGGCGGTGCGATCCTTGCCGTTGTATTTTCAATCTTCACGATCGGCGGTGCGCTTGGCGGCGGTAATATGTTCCAAGCAAACCAAGCCCATGCGCAGCTTGTGGGTATTACCGGCGGTGCAGATAGCTTTCTGAATGGTAATGGTTGGATCACTGGTCTTGTTCTGGCAATAATTGTGTTTCTTGTCATTGTTGGTGGGATTAAATCCATCGCTAATGTGACTGAGAAAGTTGTCCCATTTATGGGTATTCTCTATGTGGGGGCAGCGTTGGTTATCTTGTTTACCAATTACGATAAAGTTGGGTGGGCTTTCGGTCAGATCTTTGATGGTGCCTTTACAGGTCTTGGTGTCGCCGGTGGCCTTGTTGGGGCTTTGATTCAAGGCTTTAAACGAGCCGCCTTCTCAAACGAGGCAGGTGTTGGATCCGCCGCCATTGCCCATTCGGCAGTTCGTACGAAGGAGCCAATTACTGAAGGCGTGGTGTCCCTGTTGGAGCCGTTCATTGATACAGTGGTGATCTGTACCATGACTGCGTTAGTGATCACTATTTCTGGCGTATTGGTGATGGACCCAAATACAGGGTTGTTCATTCTTGATGGATCCTCCATTAAAACAGTTGATGGAAGCTCCGGTGTCCAACTCACTTCGTCAGCATTTGGTAGTTCAATCAGTTGGTTCCCATACGTTCTGGCTGTTGCAGTTGTGCTGTTTGCTTTCTCTACCATGATTAGCTGGTCATATTATGGGCTTAAAGCCTGGACCTATCTGGTGGGTGAGGGCAAAGCCAAGGAAAATGTCTTCAAGATTATTTTCTGCATTTTTATCGTGATTGGTGCAGCGGCGCAATTGGGCGCAGTGATTGATTTTTCTGACGCTATGATCTTTGCCATGGCTGTGGTGAATATCATTGCACTTTATGTCTTAATGCCAATTGTTAAGCGTGAAATGAAAAGTTATTTCGAACGTCTTCGCACAAACGAAATTCCTCGCTTTAAAGGTAGGGGCGTGGAAGAGAGCTAATACGTTCCAACTAGATACTGAAAAGCCCGGCAATTGCCGGGCTTTTTGTTAGCTGGTTGCAGTTTGTCGTGGTGGACGGATCAAGGCGAATATGATTTGAATAGCACCAGCGGTGAGGCCCATGCCAATACCAAGTTGAAGGGCGACATCGTAGGACCCAAATTTATCAAACAGCCAACCGCCGCCAAATGCACCAAGGAAGCTGCCAAACTGATGGCTGAAAAAAGCAAATCCTTGCAGCATTGCCTGCCATCTGAGGCCGAACATTTCAATAACAGACCCAGCTACAAGCGGGGAGACGCCAAGCCATAGGAAACCCATAACCGCAGCAAATAAAATGGTAGTGGTTGCTGTGGGCGGAAGAATGAAATACCAGGCGAGGACAATAGAGCGTGAGCAATAAATTATTCCAAGTAGAGCCTGTTTGTTCCAACGGCTACCAGCCCACCCAAAAAATAGGCTGCCAAGAATATTAAAACCGCCGATAATACCGATGGCACTTGCTCCAAGCATGGGGTCCATCCCGCAAATCTGTAGATAAGATGGTAGGTGCGTGGTGAGAAACACCAGCTGCATTCCGCATACAAAATACGCCAATGTCATCACCACAAATGATGGGTTCTGAAAAGCGCCTAATATAGCTGCGCCTGCGGGAAGCCTGTCAGAGTTGTCTGTCGAAAGCTCAAGCGGCGCCTCTTTATCTACGCGTCCGGCAATCCAGGCTGCGGGAACAATAAAGGCCGATAGAATTCCCAAACCAATGAGTGCCGCTCTCCAATCTAGAAGACCTTCCAGATATTGCGCATATGGGGCCGTAATCATTGCCCCGATGGAGCCTGCGGCAGAAACCATGCCAAGGGCTGTGCTTCGAACGGAAACGGGGACCAGACGTGACGTGACAGATAGCGTCATGGCAAAAGAAGCGCAGGCCATGCCGACACCGACACAGATACCAGCACCAAATATTACAAGTAATGTGTCATTTGCCGCAGCAAAACAGAACATGCCAAGGACGAAGCAGAAGGCGCCAAATACCATAACGGGCCTGAAACCCCACTTGTCAGCGGCTATGCCCGCAACAGGTTGACAAAAGCCCCATACGAGATTTTGCAAGGCAATTGCCGCTGTGAAATCTGTGATGGTAACTGCGATATCGCTTGTAACGGCGGGCATGAACAAGCCCATACTCTGCCGGATGCCGAAGCTAAGAGTGAGCATAAGTGAAGCTGATATTAAAATCGGCATCACAGGTCGAAGTGCCTGAAACGCGGTCATTTTACTGATCCTATTTTTATTATTGAGCTTTGGTATAGCGGATCAGACCCCAAAGGGGAAGAGGTGTAGTAGGGACGATAAAACACTCGTCCCTTTTAATTTAGTCAGTCCAAACCCTGCAGAGTAGCCGCAGAGTGAGCCTCCCCCTCTGGCAGATCACCGGACATGACCTGCTTGTAGGCGTGCCAAGTGGCGTGACCAATCAATGGCAGAGTAATGATTAGGCCAAGTCCCCCGGTTGCGAGGCCAATGCCGGTAAAAATCACAATGATAGCTGCCCATAAGATCATGGCATTGAGATTATGCAGGACAGCATAGGCACTGGTAATGATTGAGGGGAGGAGTATGGATTTGCGATCCATCATCATAGGCATGGAAAAGGCGCCGATAAGAAATATGCCAGCGGCAAAAACTGAGCCCACAAGGGCAACGGAAATGCCGAAATAGACACCTTCCATACTTAGCGCACGGAGGATGATGATCTCCCATTCAGGCATGATGCCGGGGAAGTTAAGTGCAAATAATGTGAAGGAAACGCGGATCCAGATTTGAAAGACAAAGGCAAGGGCAACGCCAAGGCCGAAAATACCAAGTTTGTTGTATTTGGCGGCTGAAACGGCTGTGACAAGAGACGTTTTTTCACCACCCGCGGATCGACGGCTTATTTCATAGAAGCCAATACCAACGGCAGGCCCGACTAAAAGAAACCCGGTCAGGCCTGGAAGGATTAAATATGGCAATCCCATAAAGTAAAAACCGAAAGAAATAATCAGGCCGAGAATGATAAAGAGCGCAGCGTAACTAATACTTACCCAGGTGTTTGCTTTTAGATCAGCCCAACCAGCAGCTAACCATTTCCAAACATCATCAGTGCCAACCTCGGTTACAAGGGCCATTTCCTTTATCAGAAAGTTGACGCTTTTGGGGCCGTAATGTGGCGGTGGGGTTTGCTGGGTATCCGTTGTCCCCCCGTTTTTTGTAGATGCTTCTTGGTTGTTATTTGTCATGCTTCCCTCCCAAAGTACACATGCACACTGGAAAACCTTAAAAGCATTCGAAGAGTTAGTAAAGCAACCTAGATTGAGTGCAAATACGTTACACGTATTTACGGCATCACATAAAAGATGAAATTTAGGCTTGGGAAGAAGTGGTGCCCGGAGGCGGATTCGAACCACCGACACGCGGATTTTCAATCCGCTGCTCTACCAACTGAGCTATCCGGGCATACCGTATGAGGCATGGCGCCCCAAAGGAAGCTGGGTTATAGAAGAAAAAAGCCGGGCTGTCCATACCTCAAAAGGCAAAAAA
>Ga0070729_10007673_pt1 | contig 10291 bp, 7 predicted proteins | sample tdDd472_FD_66725 | JGI IMG/M metagenome (GOLD analysis project Ga0070729, IMG submission 66725) | Marine sediment microbial communities from the Atlantic coast under amendment with organic carbon and nitrate - tdDd47.2 | ecosystem: Environmental > Aquatic > Marine > Coastal > Sediment | place...
TTTCTTGATACTTTCTTTTTTTTTGACTAATTCATTTTTCTGTTTTTTGAGTTTTTTAAGATTGAGTTGTGCAGGAGCTTCCTTGGCAAGGAGCAAAAAAAAGCACAACACACACAGCATAGGAATGCGCTTTAACATGATTCTATAGTTTTAGTAAATGGATAATCGTCTAGGAGGGATTTTAAAACTATAGAATACAGATCAAACGATTCAGCTAGATTGATACTTGTAGGTACATAATGGATAAGTGGATAGGTGAGGTTGAGAAATGAGGAATGTAGAATTGATAATTACACACTATACATTATTAGCTACTCATTGTAGATTATTAATTACCATACTACTGGACTTTTTACGCCAACAGGGGTTAAGAATTTAGCGTTGAAGGTTTATATCGCGGAATTAAACCTTCAACTTTCAACCAATAAACCGTATTTGTCCAGTAGTATGATTAACTATTCATTATTTTCCGGCATACAAAGTACCAGTGTCAAAACTTCCAGATTCCCAGACATTCGACTTACTGACTTCCGACTTAAAGACCTTCCCTCTTCCCGACCTTCGACTTAAAAACTCCCGACTTCTGAATTCCCACTTCCAAACTTCCAAACCCTCACTCCCAATGCGTAGAAAACAATCTCAAAATCTGATCCTTCCTACGCACCGACACCGGCACTTTACTCCCGTCTTTCATGACCAAGAATCCGCCTTGCGATTTTTCAAAACGATCCAGCTGGTGGAGATTAAATAAATGAGAGTGATGCGGACGGAAAAAGTCATGAGACTTGAGCAATTTTTCGTATTCGCGGAGGTTGTTGGAAACCAAAATCTCTTTTCCATCTACAAAGTAAAAGCGAGTATAGCTTCCAGCGGCTTCACAACGCACAATCTCTCGCACTTCCACGATATAGATATTTTCGGCATCTTTCAAGACAAGTTTCTTGGGAGCTTGCGGTTGGAGAAAATTTTGGAAAACGGCCTGCATTTGGCTCCACTTTTGGCCTTCTTCCCGTTGGTGGAGGTTGTTTTCAGCCTTTTCTACCGCCAGAATGAGTTCTTCTGGATCGATGGGTTTCAGCAGGTAATCTAGCGCACTTAGCTTGATAGCCTCAAGGGCAAATCGATCAAAAGCGGTCGTAAAGATCACCTCAAAAGGTCGTTCTTTCAAGTCGCGCAATAGATCCAAGCCCGTTCCATCTTGCATTTGTACATCCAAGAATACCAGTTGGGGTAGGTGTTGAGCAATTAAAGCTTTGCCCGTGGCAACTCCATCTGCTTCTCCCAGAATTTCCAACTGTGGGCAATACATATCGATTAGTGTCCGGAGACCATCCCTAAAGGGGCGTTCATCATCAATTAATACAACTTTCATAGGCTTAAATGGCGGGTTTGAGAGGAAATGTAAAGATCACTTTAGTGCCAGTAGCTTCTCCTTTCTCATCATGCAGGTCAACAATAGAGAAAGTGGTCGGATACTTCTCTCTTTTATTGATCAACTGGATGCGTTCTTTCATCACGGCTAGAGCTACTGATTTTCTATACGGCTGTGTGCCCGGTACAGTTTCTTTTCTTCCAATTCCATTGTCTTCGACAATTACTTCGAGCGTTTCTTGCGCTTTATTAACAGATATGTAAAGTTGTCCCTCTCCTTTTTTGGGGATTAAGCCATGTTCAATAGCGTTCTCAACGACAGGTTGCAATAGCATCGGGGGGAAAGCCCAATCCGATACATCCAAGTCTTCATCAATATGCAACTTATAGTCAAAGTGGTCGCCATAGCGGAGTTGTTGCAACTCAATATAATGACTGATGGATTCTATTTCCGCTCCTAAAGTGATCGCCTCTGTTCGGCTTCCTTCCAACACATTTCTCATCAAGCGAGAGAATTTTGAAAGATAGAGGACAGCTTCGCGCTTATCGGCTTCCTTCAATATAAATTGCTGTATCGAAGATAAAGCATGAAAAAAGAAATGGGGATTCATTTGTGTCCGAAGTAGCCGTTGCTCGGATTGCATCAATTCCAGTTCCTTTCGCATCATTCGCTGGCGATAGATAAAATAAGCCATTCCTCCTAGCAGGAGCGCACCAATACCCAGAAATAGTAGCCATAAGTTTTTTTGTTTGAGCTCTAGTTTCTGGATCTCCTTTTCTTGCTTGAGTCTGATGATTTCTGATTCCTTTTGCTCTGTGCTAAAAATCATCTCTAGGCTTTGAAGCTTTGAGGTTTTTTCCTGATTATATACGGAATCTTGCATATCCTTGTACAGCTCATGATAGGCTAGTGCATCCGTCGGTTCATCCCTTTTTTTATAAAATTCATACAACTGGAAATAGGCATTATTCAATAATACGGTATGATCCATTCGCTCGGCATATTCTAAACTTTTGAACGCTGATTCGAAGGCGTCATCATAACGCTTTAAGCCAAATTTAGCCTCTGCATCATAATTATAGACAAAAGCCATATCCAAGTAGTTGCTCGTATCCGTCAGCTCAAAAGCTTGCTCCACATAAGTTAGGGCCTTTTCGTAATCCTCCTGTAGCGTTGCGGTGCGGCTCATCGATCGCAGCAGTCGACCTTGAAATACGGTATTCCCTACCGCTTCAGCTTTTTCATAAGCCATCAATTCATAGTGATACGCACTATCGATCATTCCCATGTTTTTATAATTGCCAGCCAAGGACCCCGCGGCATAAATGATCTTATACCAGTTATCTGTTTTTAGGGCATAGTCTAATATTTTCAATCGGTAATCCCTGGCTTCTTCATTCCGTTGCATATTAGACAATACCACAGCAATGTTCTGGTAGCTATTGTAGATATCTGCTTGGTTATTGATTTCTTCTGCTATTTTCAAAGAGGGATATAGATAAGCTAAGGCTTTTTCGTTGTCATCTAATTGGATGTAATTGATGCCAATATTAGTTAATGCTACCGATTCCCCACGTTTTTCTCCCAGGTTCGTAAAGAGATCAAAAGCCATTTGGTGAAAGCGATTGCTCTCTGCTAAATCACCCAGTTGATTTGCAATATTCCCTCGTAAGACATAGATCCCGGCCCAATGCTTTTCCGATTGGATCTGCTCGGTTTCCATGTAGGTACTCGCCATATCGGTGTAATGCTGACAACTATCGATCTGGTTGAGAAAGATGTGATTCTTGGCAATTTTACATAAGACCTCTACTTTGAATGTATCACTTGTCGTAGGAATGAGGGCTTTCAAACTATCCAAAGGTTCTACCGTTTGCGCAAGCAGTAATATGGGGGTAGTTAAAATGGCCCACAGTAAGAGGGCTCGAGGATGAGTAATAGGTTTCATTGTTTAGTTTTTTGGAATATAAATGGGAAACTTGGTTTATATCCTATCAGGCCATGTCACGACATCGGAGTCCTGATAGCCTATTCGCTTAGTGTAGTCTTGATGCAAAATGACCTGAGCATCTCAAATCCACTTTGATCAAAGTATACTCGACTTGAATAGGGTTTGAATGTTCAAACCGCTTCAATGCCGGTATATCAAAGGCGGTAAGCTATTGATCCTTTATCATTGAAAACACAGCTATTGATAGTTGTACTATAAAACAAATGACGGGTGGTAGCAGGCTGACAAAAGGTCAACTTACTCAAAGGTTTGGTTCCTGAATGAACGACCATCAGGAAGTTTATTTACTGTAGGAATTTTGCAAGGCACGGCTAAGATAAGCAGATTCCTGTTTTATTAGGCTGCTTTCCCGGGCTTTTATTTTAGTGATGTAGTTTAAAATGAGTCGATATATCCAACTTTGCCCCCTACTGGTAGAAAAAAATCTACGAAAAAACCTATTTTCCCGATGTTGTGTAAACATCAAGGATTGGATATGAATATACTTCAACTGGAAGATGTCGTAAAGACTTACGACAAACACGTCGCTGTTGACAAAGTGAGTTTTAATGTACCGGAAGGGCGAATTTTTGGCTTATTAGGTCCGAATGGGGCCGGCAAAACTTCCCTCATTCGTATTATCACTACGATTACAAGAGCTGATGAAGGCCGCGTTTTTCTCGCCGGACAACCCATTAATAGCCGAACACCTACCCAAATTGGTTATATGCCCGAGGAACGGGGCTTGTATAAAAAGATGAAGGTAGGGGAACACCTCATGTATCTCGCCCAACTCAAGGGACTTTCTAAAAGAGATGCCAAAGCCGCTATTGAAACATGGTTTGAAAAATTCGAGATAACGGATTGGTGGAATAAGAAAGTAGAGGAACTTTCTAAGGGGATGCAGCAAAAAATTCAATTTATTGCGACTGTCATTCATCGTCCTAAACTCCTGATCCTGGATGAACCCTTTTCTGGCCTAGATCCGATCAATACTAATTTGATCAAGGACGAGATTTACCAATTGAAACAAGAAGGTATCAGTATCATTTTTTCTACGCACCGGATGGAACAGGTAGAGGAAGTCTGTGAAGAAATCGTCTTGATCAATAAAGGAAAAAACATCCTGCAAGGAGAAGTCAAAGCGGTGAAAGACCAGTTCAAGGAAAATCGCTTCCGACTCGATTATGAAGGGTCACTGCCTCCCAATATAGCCGCACAAGCTGCGATTATTAAGGAAGCCAAGGATCATGTCATCATTCAAATGAGTGAAGGGGAAGATTCCAATAATCTACTCCGTTACTTCATTAATCAGGGCGTTCATGTCACTGCTTTTAATGAAATTTTACCCAGTTTGAATGAGATATTTATTCAACAGGTGACTACCGTCGAAAGCTAATCTAAACCCCATTACCAGCCAGCCAGTATACAAATCATAAGAAAGGATGAATAATCTTTGGTTAATCATAAAGCGAGAATACCTTACACGTGTCAAACGGCGATCTTTTATCTTAGCCACCCTATTGACACCACTCGCCATTGGTCTTTTTTTCGTTATCGTTTCACTCATTTTTCAATACGACAGTGATGACTCCAAGCGCATTGCTGTGATTGATCAGGGAAACATATTTGATGGCAAGATCAAGGACGAGAACAATCTATTCTTCAAATTCGTCAATACTGAACTTGACGTCATCAAGGATAACTTTGATGAGATGGATTACAATGGCATTCTAGTCATTCCAAAACTGAGTGATCTCCTCAAAAAAGATTTCAAAGTCTACTACTATTCGGATGAAAAACTTACCCTGGATATAGAACCTATTATCTTATCGAGGGTCAGGGAACGGGTGCGAGAATATAAGATTGATCAAATGGAGATTGATCGACAGCAATTGGAAGCCCTGAACACGAAAGTCGAACTAACCCCCAAACCGATCAAGGCGTCTCCCGAGGAGACCACCAAGTTAGCCGGTAAGATTGCCGCGGCCATTGGTTTTTTCATGGGTATTATCATGTACATGACTGTCTTCATTTATGGCATGATGGTCATGCGGTCCGTCATGGAAGAAAAGACGAGTCGGATTGTAGAAGTGATGATTTCCTCCGTCAAGCCTTTTCAACTGATGTTAGGTAAAATCATTGGCGTTGGTGCCGTTGGTTTGACGCAACTGGCCATCTGGGCGATACTCATTCCACTGATTGTCACGGTAGCGGGCTTTTTCTTTGCGACCGATCCACAAGCCATGCCTCCTTCAGCGGCGGCGGCGGGTGCAGAGATCGACCCAGAGGAAGCTGAAGCCATGCTTAGCCTCATTATTCAGGAACTGTCGCAACAAAATTGGTGGGCTATTCTCCCGCTCTTTATTCTGTATTTCCTCGGAGGATATTTCATGTATTCAGCGCTCTTTGCTGCTGTAGGTTCTGCCATGGGCGATGATTTGGGAGAAGGGCAAGCGCTTACGATTCCAATTACCATTCCCGTATTATTGGCCTTTTATATTATGATGGTCAGTGTGCAAGCCCCTAATTCGAGTTTGGCCATTTGGTCTTCTATCTTTCCTTTATTTTCACCTATTGTCATGCCTTCCCGGATTCCCTTCGACCCGCCTGCATGGCAGATTATCCTGTCGGTCGTCCTTTTGATCGGTACGGCCTTAGGGCTGGTTTGGCTATCCGGCCGGATTTATCGAGTGGGAATACTGATGTATGGTAAAAAGGTGGGCTTGAAAGATTTGGCTAAATGGATGTTTAGAGGGTAGGGCTGGAACGCTGACTTCTGAGGTTGAAGGTTTATGAGTTGATCAGTTGAGTGGCATGGTCTAAACCTTCAAACGCTTAATTTTTTCGGATGATATAGACAAACATGAGTCATCCCAAATTTCCCCATTCAATCGGGGTCGATGACCAGAATTTCTCCTGTAAGGTGTTCACGTCTAAAAATATAACAGAAGTGAGCAAAACGATCTTGAAAAAGCCGAAATCGGAAGGCGGGAATTGGAAAACTAGCCGGGCCCAACCTGGATTCCGCCTTCCGGTTTTGGAATTCCGCCTTCACACGACAAATCATTGATAATCAATAAAATCCATTTCAAAGTAAGTAACAACTTATATTCGTTCCTAACCCATCGGAATAGGGCAAAAAAAACCGGAGAAAGTTTGCAGACTTCTCCGGCGATTGGATAGTATGTTTTCTCATTGCATGTTTGAGAAAAACGGAGGGAAGTACTCCCCCAGGGTGAGTTGTAGTCCCTGATTGGGGAGGGACCACGCGTGAATAAAGCAAAGCTCCCTTTTAAAGTCAGGGGCAATTGACTTAAAATAAAAACCAAAGGTAGCGGTACGAACCCGCTCCTATTTTAGTTTCCCTCTTTAGGCAAGGTAATCAAAAAAAGTGAGGCCGAAAAAAAAGTGGATGATAAAACGATAGGGCAAAAGTGGATAAAACGCTTATTTAGGGTCTATATTTTAGCTGGTATATATTCATTCCTGTAGCCTAAAGTTCAGTTAGGCGGTGCATCCTAAGGCTAGTGCTACGAGCTAAAACCAGGTGCTGTGGTGCAAGGGGGTACACAGCATTACCAGCTATGATACAGTTTTAGCTTTTATTTCCTTCACCTTATTTTGAACTACAGGCAGCGCGCCCTTCGGCATAATGATAGAAAAGGTAGTGCCTTCATTTTCTACTGATTTTTTAACGAAGATCTTTCCAGAGTGGTATTCTTCGATGATTCGTTTGGCCAGTGATAGCCCGAGTCCCCAGCCTCGTTTTTTGGTGGTGAAGCCCGGTTGGAAAACGCGCTTGAATTTACCCGCAGGTATACCTTTACCTGTATCACTAATATCGATGTGTATCTTATTTTTATCCTCCGTAATGGTTGCTCTAATCACTCCCCTTCCTTCCATGGCATCGAGTGCATTACGCAGTAAATTCTCAATTACCCAATCAAAAAGCGGGGGATTAATCATCGTAATCGCATGCCCAGCCGCGGGATGTGGGAATTCAAAGGAAACGCGCCGTGGCGCTCGACGCACCATATAAGCCCTGCATTTTTCTAATTCTTCATAGATATTAATGGGTTCCAGTTTCGGGGTAGAACCAATCTTGGAGAAGCGGTCGGCGATGAGATTAAGGCGATTTACATCATTGTTCAATTCTCCCACAATCTCCATCACTTCCTCATCCTGGTCTCGAATCATTTTCAGGTGTTCTACCCAGGCAATGATCGCGGAAATGGGCGTACCCAATTGATGAGCCGTTTCCTTGGCCATCCCCACCCAAACCCGGTTCTGTTCGGCCCGGCGAGCGGAATTGAAACTGATATAACCAAATAGGATAAAGCCAGAAATAAGTGCCAGCTGAATGAAGGGATAATAACGTAGTTGGCGTAGCAATTTGGATTCGAGGTAATAGATATCGGCACCAAATCCAATGATGGGCTCCACATTTTGTCTTTGCAGGCGATCTAGGGTTGTCTTAAGAAATGCCTTGTCTTCATCCCGCTCTGGTCCAAAATTAATTGCATCGATAATAGTCCCTCTATCATGGTCCACCAAGATGACCGGAATATTCGTATTCCCCGTCAACATCATCGTCTGTAGCGTATAATCACAATTATCTATCTCCTCTTCATCACTATAGTTCATAATTTCGTGAGCCGTCTCCCAGTAAAGCACTTGCTTTTCTTCCTGTTTGGCCAACTCATTGGCCAAATACCGGGTATAAACCATGGAGGCTGCAACGATCAAAATCCCCCATAATGCCAGATATATTTTCCACTGTGATGTCCGAGAGTAAATATCCATAACCCTAATTTTGAGGCCAACAAAGGTATAAAACAGTTGGCTTTTTACTTATCTCCCATTTCCCCTAGAAATGTTTCGGCTCGTAAGATAGCATTGTTCCTGACATTCATATAGAAGAAATTAAAATCTACAATATGATACCTTTTGCTCCGGAAAAAGAAACTGCCTGGAAATTTGGGTTTATTTACCCATAGCATCCCTTTTTCAACCTGGGCATCCACCAACTCCGGCAGGAGTTTTTCGAATTTTCGCAATATGGCTCCTTCATTTGCCGACTTCGGCTGATAGTTGGTATCTAGTGTCCAAGAGAGCGGATTGGTCACGGCGTACTGCTCTCCATAGACGTATTTTTTGGGATAGTATCCTGTTTTATAGGTTTGCCAAGCCGAGAAGCACTGCGTATCAGAAGGGGAATCGCAAAGTGGGATCTCTTTAAATTGTTCCGTAGCAAGCGGCATTCCGACCAAATAGGCTGTAACGAGCTGGTCTTGCAAGGTTTTTCCATCAAAAAACTCAGCCACCAGACGCGTTCCATGCGTTGTCCCCTGGCTATGCGCAGCGATGATAATGGGTCGTCCCTGATTATGGTTGTCCAAATAATACTGAAAGGCAGCCTTGATATCGGTATAAGCTAATTCGAAGGCTTCCTTTGCAGAGCTTTTATCGGCTGAGAAATAAGCATAGATATGGGCCTGGCGATAACGTGGCGCAAACACTCTTCCCGCACCATTGAAAATACTCGCTTGATACAGAATGGTACTTCCGTCTGTACGCTCATTCAATTGAGCATCTTGAATATCACCGTTCCAATTTCGATGTCCTTTCTTACCGTTATAAGTGGTAGGATGCAGAAAAAACACATCGACCTTTTCTTCTAATTTGCTTTCCCTTTTTACTCCATCGGGTAATCGATCGGCATTATCTGCCTTATCTGGATGGGCGGCCCAACTATCGAGTTGAGCGTAATCGGGAGTGGTGGGTGGAGTGCTGGTTTCGAATGTACCAACTGGCTTTACAATTCCACAAGAGAATAGTAGTAAGAGACCAGCAATCAGCAGTAAAATCTTGCTCATTTGTAAAGAATTGTATCCCTCACAATTTGATTTCACGAAAAAAAAACCAAATTGCAGTAGCGAGTAACTGCTTTTTTTATTGAGAAGGTACTAGGGCTTAGTACTGCGGCTACTTCACTTCTATAATTTTCTAGCCTAAAATACTAGAAAAGGTCATTTAATAAAACACTTTTATCAAGGCTTATATTGCCAATCGCAAAATATTAATAATTATGAAGACTAGTATCATAAAAACCCTGTCTATTCTAGCACTTGCTATATGTTGCCTGCCTTTCAGCAGTAACGCACAAGAAACCTCCGACGAAGCAATTATCATAAAAGCTATTCAGCAGATGTTTGATGGTATGAGAGCTGGGGATAGTAGCATGATTAGCGCAGTTTTTGTGCGCGATGCTCGGATGGGCACTGCCGCCGCCAACCGGGAAGGGAAAGTGCAATTAAGGGAGGGGTCGCTGGATCGCTTTCTCACGCAAATGGCGACGCCGCATGATGAAGTATATGATGAGAAAATTTGGTCGTATGAAGTAAAAATAGATGGGCCGCTAGCCTATGTCTGGACCGACTATACTTTCTATTTAGGTAAAAAACAACTCCACTGTGGCTACAATGTTTTTGAGTTGGTCAAGTTTGAAGAAGGTTGGAAAATCACGTCCATTGTTGATACACGTAGAAAAGAAAATTGTAAGACACCAGAGCAGGGGTATATGGAACAGTAATCGCTATCCCGTTGGAGAGCTATCCTCCCCTAGTCGAGGCGCCTTGCGCAATAAGCGAGGTTTCTCGGCAAACTGTTCTGCTTTTTCCTCCGAAAATCCAAAGGTAGTTTCAGGCAAAAGTCGATTTAAAGTCTTGGATACCAGCCGAACATAGCGGCCCGGTAAACTGACACTGATTTCCTCTCCATCAATCAACTTGAAGTATAGTATAGCTGATTGCGAAAATTGCAAACCAAAAGGAAGGCGTTCCGTTTGCTGACCATAAACCCAAACGATACGTTCGGGTTCCTGTGCTATCAGTTGAATGAGGGGGTGATCGTCTGGCGTTTTGACG
>Ga0070729_10007676_pt1 | contig 10290 bp, 6 predicted proteins | sample tdDd472_FD_66725 | JGI IMG/M metagenome (GOLD analysis project Ga0070729, IMG submission 66725) | Marine sediment microbial communities from the Atlantic coast under amendment with organic carbon and nitrate - tdDd47.2 | ecosystem: Environmental > Aquatic > Marine > Coastal > Sediment | place...
CTACCGGGTCGCCTATTTCAGCGACACCTCCATGGGCCAGGTAGCGGCCCTGAGGGCCGATCTCGCGATCGCCGCCCTGCCGGCGTCGCTGGCGGAGGGGATCCTGAGCGAGGTGCCCGAGGCGTTCGGCCTGCCACCGCTGCCGGCGACCCATGTCCGGCTGGCCGACGACGGCAGCGAGATCGGCAAGGCCTTTGTCGAACTCGCTATCAGGGAAGCGGCCCAAATCGCGTCGCGTTAGACCGGCACCATTCCGACCTGTCGCAGGGCTGCAACAGCGCGTCGACGGCGGAATGCGTCGTCATTTCCGTTTGAACGTTTTTCCAACCTCCCGCGACCAAGGGATTGCCGCGTCGGACTCCGGTCCGGCGCGGCGTCTTATCCCCCAACCGTAGGAGAAACGAATGTTGAAATTGAAGAAACTGGCCGTCGGCACCCTGGCCGTCGCCGCCCTCGCCGCGACCCTGTCGGTCGCCGCCCCATCCGCCCCGGCCTTCGCCAAGACCTGCAAGCCGCTCGTCACCAGCGGTGTCGGACGGGCCACGCTGCTGTCGACGGCGAAGAAGCGGGCCCGCATCAAGTGGCGCGCCAAGGTGCGTCTGACGCCAGGCCTGGGCTGGTCGTTCAGCGACTGGGGCAAGGCGGACAAGACCACCCGCAATCCCTATAGCTGCGGCAAGTTCGGCAAGATCTACAAGAAGTGGGGCTGCCGGGCGCTCGCCAGGCCCTGCAAGTAAGCCTCTCGCGACCTAAACCGAGGACAAGAAAAACCCCCGCGCCGGCGCGGTTCCCTCGTGGGTTCCACGGTTATCGACGCGGGGGTTTTCCCCCAACTGATGTCAGTGCGTCCGGTGAGCGGTCAGCTCCAGCCGCCGCCCTTGGTGCGGTAGAAGATGTGTTGGCCGATCTTGCTCTTGCGGTTCATCCGGTGAGCCCAGCGCGGATTGACGTAGGTGGCATGGTAGTGGGTCGACGCGCCCACCTCCTTGAGCCAGCGACGGCCCTCGATGACGTCGGCGGCGAGCGTCTGGGCCTGCTTCCAAAGCTGCATGTTGTGGACCCGGTCGCGAATGCCGTCGCAGGCGAAGGAGAACTGGCAGCGGTTGCGCCAGCGCTTGTTCTGGTAGACGACCTTGCAGATCGAGTCCGGATAGGTGGGATTCTTGACCCGGTTGAGGACCACCTGGGCGACGGCCACCTGTCCCTTTACCGGTTCGCCGCGGGATTCGAAATAGATCGCCGTGGCGAGGCAGGCCTGTTCCTTCTTTTCCTTCACGCTCGCGGGAAGTGCGTTTTTAACCCAGTCATGGGTGCCGCCTTCCTTGGTGGCCGCGGTGCCGTCGCCGTGGCTGGGCCGGTCGAGCAGGGCTGCGAAGGGCGAATGGATCTCGCCGGCGAGCTCCGGCGCGTAGGCGCTGACCAGCGAGGCGCTGACCGCCGCGGCGCGATGAGCAAAGATCAGCCGCGGGTCGAGAACCATCGGCTTGCCGGTGGCATCGTCGCCGGACCCGTCGGCGCTGGCCAGCCGGGTCATGCCCTCGAGCGGCGCGGTCTTGACGAAGGCGACGCGCGGCATCTCGTTGGAACCGTGATCGGTGATAATGCTCTTCATGTCGTAGAGATTGCCGGCGACGAATTCGCGCGCCGAGCGGGCGACCGCGACGATCTCGGTGCCCTTTTCCCCGCGCGAGCCCAGGAGCCGGTCGCCGAGGTCGGCCAGCGCCGCCCGGTCGCGGTCGAAATCGAGGGCGTGGTCGCCGGCCTTGTCGGCGTCGCCGATCGAACCGGTGATGACGGGATCGACACCGGGACCGGAGACGGCGACCTGGGCGAAGACCATCGCCGGGGCGCTGCGCGCAGCGACATCGGCGGTCTTGTTATCGGCAACGGGGCTGCGGGGCGCTTGCCGACCCATCGGCGCCATCACCATGACATGCCGCCGGATTCCCCCGCTCTCGCCCGTCAGCTGGGCGAGATTGTCCTGGAAAGCGGCTTGTGTCGGTAAGAAGGCGAAAGCACCGGTCAGGAGCGAAAGCGAAACGAAATAGGCCTTTGCCGGTCCCGTCCCGGACCGGAGTACACGGCGATACATACTACGCAAACTCCACTCGAACTCACACAAACTGATCGAAGTCGGATCAGCGTCCCCACCAACCGCGGCGAAGCTGCGGCCGTTATTGGGTAGTATTGGGGAATTAACCTTGCGAGAGAGTTAACCGAGGAATTTTGGTTCGTTTGCCGGCGTCAGCATCGCCGATTATGGTAAACGCGGGCGCCCTTCGAGGGCCTCGGCTACCCGGTTTATGGCAGCAAACGGGCACTTGTGTCCGGTTCTGGACAGCAGGCCTTCAGCCTGCCGCAATCCGGTCCGGCCGTGGGACTCGCGCACCGCCTCGCGGATCCAGCGCTCGTGCAGGCGGTCCCGATGGGCGTCGAGGCGTCCGGCTTCGGCCATGAAATCGCGATGATTCCGAACCGCCTCGACCAGACCGTCGACCCCGGTCGCAGCGGGCGCCGAGACCTGGACCACGGGCACCGGCCAGTCGTCCGCGGCCCGATGGTTGAGCGACAGCGCGCCCTCCACGTCCGCCGCCGCCCGCCGGGCGACGTCGCCCATGTCGGCCTTGGTCACCGCGACGATGTCGGGAAGCTCCATGATCCCCGCCTTCATGAATTGCAGCGAGTCGCCGGAGCCTGGCTGGACGCAGAGCACGATGGTGTCGGCGACCAGCGCGATGTCGCCCTCGGACTGGCCGATGCCGACGGTCTCGACCAGCACCATGTCGTAGACGGCACGCAGCAGCGCGACCGCCGCGATCGAATGGTCGGAGAGGCCGCCGAGCCGGTCGCGGGCGGCCATCGAGCGGATGAAGACGCTTTCGTCCGCGGGATCGGTTTTCATCCGCGTGCGGTCGCCGAGCAGCGCGCCGCCGCTGCGCCGCGAGGACGGATCGACCGCCAGCACCGCCACGGAAAGCCCCTCGCCCCGCCAGGTCGCGACCAGCGCGCTGGTCAGCGTCGATTTGCCGACCCCGGGCGGTCCGGTCAGCCCGAGCACGTAGCCGGTCGCGTTCGCCACCGCCTCGTCGAGCAGCGCGGCGAGCCAGTCCTCGCCGGCCGCGGTCTCGATCGCGGTCAGCGTTCGCGCGACACCGGTCTTGCCGGCGGCGCGGACGGCGGCGAGGGTGTCGAGCGGTTCACGCGCCATGCGACGGCGTCAGGCGGAGGCGCCGTTCGCGGCCCGCAACGCGGCCTGGGCGGCGGCGAGACGCGCGATCGGCACCCGGAAGGGCGAGCAGGAGACATAGTCGAGGCCGACCGTCTCGCAGAAGCCGATCGAGGCCGGGTCGCCGCCATGCTCGCCGCAGATGCCGAGCTTGATGTCCGGACGGGTCTTGCGGCCGCGCTCGGCGGCGATCTCGATCAGCTCGCCGACGCCGACCTGGTCGAGGCTGATGAACGGATCGGTGTCCATCAGGCCGCGGGTGGTGTAGGCGCCGAGGAAACCGGCCGCGTCGTCGCGGGAAATCCCGTAGGTGGTCTGGGTCAGGTCGTTGGTGCCGAAAGAGAAGAACTCGGCGGCTTCCGCGATCGCCGCGGCGCGCAGGGCGGCGCGCGGCAGCTCCACCATGGTGCCGACCTGATAGGCGAAGCTCTTGCCGGTTTCCTTCATCACCGCTTCGGCCGTGCCGTCGATCAGGCCCTTGACCAGATCCAGTTCGGACCGCATTCCGACCAGCGGCACCATGACTTCCGGCACCACCGGGGCGCCGGTCTTCTCCGCCGCGGCGATCGCCGCCTCGAAGATGGCGCGCGCCTGCATCTCGGCGATCTCCGGATAGTTGACCGCCAGCCTGCAGCCGCGAAGGCCGAGCATCGGGTTGCTTTCCTCGAGCTCGAGCGCCCGCTGCCGCAGCCGTTCCGCGTCGACGCCCATGGCCGCCGCCACTTCGGCGATCTCTTCGTTGGTCTTGGGCAGGAATTCGTGCAGCGGCGGATCGAGCAGCCGGATGGTCACCGGCAGGCCGTGCATGATCTCGAACAGTTCGGTGAAATCGGCGCGCTGCATCGGCAGCAACTTGTCGAGCGCCGCTCGGCGTTCTTCGGCGGTGTCGGCGAGGATCATTTCGCGCACGGCGACGATGCGGTCGCCCTCGAAGAACATGTGCTCGGTCCGGCACAGCCCGATCCCCTCGGCGCCGAACTCGCGCGCGGCGCGGGCGTCGTTGGGGGTCTCGGCATTTGTCCTCACCTGCATGCGGCGGGAGGTGTCGGCCCATTGCATCAGCCGGCCGAAATCGCCGGAGAGCTCCGGCTGCTGCATCGCCACGGCGCCGGCCAGCACCTCGCCGGTGCCGCCGTCGATTGTGATCAGGTCGCCGGCCGCGAAGGTGCGGCCCATGACGGAGAACTTCTGGCCGTGATAGTCGACCCGGATATGACCGGCGCCGGAAATGCACGGCGTTCCCATGCCGCGGGCGACGACGGCGGCGTGGCTGGTCATGCCGCCGCGCGTGGTCAGGATGCCTTGCGCGGCGTGCATGCCGTGAATGTCCTCGGGGCTGGTCTCGATACGCACCAGGATGACCCGGCGGCCGGCGGCGGCCGCCTTTTCCGCCTCGTCGGCGGTGAACACGATTTCGCCCGAAGCGGCGCCGGGCGAGGCCGGCAGGCCCCTGGCGAGAATGTCGCGCTCGGCGTCCGGCGAAATGGTCGGGTGCAGGAGCTGGTCGAGGGAGGCGGGATCGATGCGCCCGATCGCCTCCTCATGCGTGATCAGTCCGGATTCAGCCATCTCCACCGCAATCCTGAGCGCCGCCTTGGCGGTGCGCTTGCCGGTCCGCGTCTGCAGCATCCACAGCTTGCCGTTCTCGACGGTGAATTCGAGATCCTGCATCTCGCGATAGTGGGTCTCGAGGCGGTGGCAGAAATCGGTGAACTGGGCGAAGACCTCCGGCATGGCGGTCTCCAGCGACTGCTCGCGGCTGCCCTGGGCGCGGCGGGCGGCCTCGGTGATCGATTGCGGCGTGCGGATGCCGGCGACCACGTCCTCGCCTTGCGCGTTGAGGAGGAACTCGCCGTAGAGCGCGTTCTCGCCGGTCGAGGGATTGCGGGTGAATGCGACGCCGGTGGCCGAACCCTTGCCGATATTGCCGAACACCATCGCCTGGATGTTGACCGCGGTGCCCCAGTCGCCCGGATAGCCGTGAAGCTTGCGGTAGGTGATCGCCCGAGCGTTCATCCAGCTCGAGAATACCGCGCCGATGGCGCCCCAGAGCTGGTCGCGCGGATCCTGGGGGAACGGCACATCGAGTTCCTCGGCGGCATACGCCTTGAAGCGGCCGACGATCTCGACCCAGTCGTCGGCATCGAGGTCGGTGTCGAGGAGATAGCCCTTGTCGTTCTTCAGTTCGTCGAGGATTCCCTCGAAGGCATCATGGGACAGGCCGAGCACCACGTCGCAATACATCTGGATGAAGCGGCGATAGGAATCGTAGGCGAAGCGCCGATCTCCCGAGACCTTCGCCAGCGCCTCCACGGTCTCGTCGTTGAGGCCGAGATTGAGCACCGTGTCCATCATGCCCGGCATCGACGCCCGGGCGCCGGAACGCACCGAGACGAGCAGCGGGTTGGTCGCGTCGCCGAAGGATCGTCCGGCGATCGCGCCGACGCCGGCGATCGCCGCGTCGACCTGGGCGGCGAGATCTTCCGGATAGGTGCGGCCGTTGTCGTAGAAATAGGTGCAGACCTCGGTGGTGATGGTGAAGCCGGGGGGAACCGGCAGTCCGAGATTGCTCATTTCGGCGAGATTGGCGCCCTTGCCGCCGAGCAGGTTCTTCATCCCGGCCGTCCCTTCGGCCGCGCCGTCGCCGAAGGTGTAGACCCATTTCGACATGCTGGTTGGTCCTCAGATCGCTTGAGCGGGTTGTCGGACATAGGCTCTAACCGGTTTCCTGCTGCGGCGCAATAAACCGGCGTCCCACAAGGTTTCCTGGTCGTGACCGAAAGGCGAAAACGCCCGCGATCCGCCGGTAACGCAAATGTGTCGGCGGTGCGGCCGGCGCGGCCTTCGGTCGCGTCCCGTCACCCGGTCCGCGGGACACTGTCCGCGAACCGCCGATTCGGCGGTTCCGCCGGTTCCGACTCGCGATCCGTGCAGACGGCCCCGCTCCGCTTGCGGTAATTAACCGAGACAATCCGGTCGCGGACGGCTTGCGCTTGCGGTATACCCCTAAAATCGCCATTCTAGGCATAATGCTACAGGTACAAGCCCTGGCCATCCGATACCCAGCACAAGCGTGAGGTTTGATGCCCGAACTCCGCGGCGTTAAGATTTCGAGCCGGTTCGCCAGCCGGACAAAGGTCGTTTCGATCCTGTTCGGGGCCGCCGCCACCGCCCTGACGGCCGGAACCGTTTCCGCGGCACCGGGATCGGACACGACCGAAATCCAGGAAAACGTCTATACCTTCTCGTTCGCCGGCAACTTCCTCGCCGCGCGGCTGGCCCGGAAGGAAAAGGATATCTCCCGCGCGGCCGATTTCTACCGCCGGGCGCTGAACGCCGATCCGGGCAATCTCGACCTGCTCGGCCAGTCCTTCGTCCTGTCCGCCGCCAACGGCGACATCGAGGAGGCGGCGGAACTGGCCCGCCAGCTTCTGGCCGTCAATCCCGGCAATTCGCTCGCCCGGCTCGTCACCATCGTCGACGCCTATCAGCGCAGCGATTACGAAGCCGCCGACAAGCTGTTGTCGACCCGTCCGTCGCGGCGGCTCGACCGGCTGACCCACGGCATCATCGGCGCCTGGATGCAATACGAGCGCGGCCATCCCAGGGATGCGGCCAAGCGGCTCGCGGGAATGGGCGGAGCGAAATGGATCACCTCCAACGCCGCCTATCACGGCGGCCTGCTGCAGATCCTCGCCGGCGACTACGAAAAGGCCGCCGAACTGCTCAAGCGCGCGCACGAGGAAGATCCGAACGTCATGCGCATGCTGATGGCCTATGCCGAGGCGCTCGCCCGGATGGGCAAGTACGACGAAGCGCTGGCGGCGATCGGGGATTTCAAGCGCAAGAGCGGAACCCATGCGCTGATCGAAGACCTCGAAAAGCGGCTCGCGGAAAAGCGCCTGCCGGAACCGGTGATCACCTCGGCGCGCGGCGGCGCGGCCGAGATCCTCTATCACATCGGCTCGGCCATCGCCCGCGACGGCCAGGAGGTCGCCGCCGCCTATCTGCAGCTTTCGCAGCGGCTTGAAGCCAATGCGATCCTGCCTAAGATCGTCCTCGCCGGGCTGTACGAGCGCTTCAAGATGCATGCGCGGGCGATCGACCTCTTGAACGAAATCCCGGCATCATCTCCGCTGCACATGAGCGCGCAGGTACAGGTCGGCCTGCACTACAATTCGCTCGAAAACCTGAAGGCGGCGCGCAAGCATCTTAGCGCCATCGTCGACGCCGACCCCGCGAACCTGCTGGCGGTCCGCATCTACGCCACGGTGCTCAGGAACCACAAGCTGTTCGCCGATGCCGCAAAGGTGCTCGAACAGGGCATCGCCACCATCGGGACGCCGGGCCGCGAGCACTGGCTGCTCTATTATCATCGCGGCATCTGCTACGAGCGCACCGATCGATGGGCGCTGGCGGAGGCCGATTTCCAGCAGGCGCTGGAGCTGTTTCCCGACCAGCCGCACGTCCTGAACTATCTGGGCTATTCCTGGATCGACAAGGGCATGCACCTCGAAAAGGCGCTCGAGATGATCAAGCTCGCCGTCGCCAAGCGCAGCGACGACGGCTATATCGTCGACAGCCTCGGCTGGGCCTATTACCGGCTCAGGCAATACGACAAGGCGGTCGAGCATCTGGAACGGGCGGTGGAACTGCGTCCGGAAGATCCGGTGATCAACGACCATCTGGGCGACGCCTACTGGCGCGCCGGACGGCATCTGGAGGCGCGCTTCCAGTGGAACCACGCCCGCGACCTGAAGCCCGAACCCGATGTCCTCAAGATCGTGCTGAGGAAGATCGCCAAGGGGATGGAAGAGGAAAAGGCGCTGGCGCCGAAGCCCGAGAGCGACGGCAAGAAGGACGGCTGACGGGTCCAGCCGCCGACCATCGACGATGCCGCTTCGCGAACCCGCCTTCGCCAAGGTCAATCTCGCACTGCTCGTGACCGGCCGCCGGCCGGACGGTTATCACCTGCTCGACAGTCTCGTCGTCTTCGCCGATGTCGGCGAGGAGCTTCGGGCGCAACCGGCGCCCGAGACCCGGCTCGAAATCCGAGGGCCCATGGCGGCGGCGGTCGATTGCGCGCCGGAAGCCAATCTGGTGCTGCGGGCAGCGCGGCTACTCGCCGGGATCGCGCCCAGAGTCACACCACCGCCCGGTGCCCGTCTGATCCTGGAAAAGACCATGCCGGTCGCGGCCGGGCTCGGCGGAGGTTCGGCGGATGCGGCGGCGACGCTGCGGCTTCTCGACCGGCTGTGGGAGCTCGATCTGGGCACCGCCGCCCTCGCCGAACAGGGCGCGGCGCTGGGCGCCGACGTGCCGATGTGCGTGGCGAGCCGAACGTGCCGGGTGCGCGGCATCGGCGAGGTGCTCGATCCGGTCGATCTCGGCTGCGACCTGCATCTGGTGCTGGTCAATCCCGGATTGCCGCTGTCGACACCGTCGGTGTTCAGGGCGAATTCGCGATTTTCTCCCGACGGACTGCCGCCGCTGGTGGAAATGTCCGATGCGGGCGCGGTCGCCGATTGGCTTGCGCGGTCGGGCAACGATCTCGAAGACGCGGCGAAATCCCTGTGCCCGCCCGTCGGCGTCTGTCTCGACGCGCTCGCCGCCGAACCGGGTTGTCTGATGGCGCGCATGACCGGGTCGGGGGCGACCTCGTTCGGGCTGTTCGAAACCAAGGCGGAAGCCGGGGCCGCCGCGACGCGGATCGCAGGCAAGCGGGCCGACTGGTGGTGCCGGGCGGCGACGGCGCCAAAGTCAGTCGACTGACGAACGGCGGCCGGTCCAGATCGCCAGCGAATACCCCGCCACGCTTGCCAACGACAGCGAGAACCACAGGGAAATGACCGGGTCGTAGCTGCCGGCCGATTGCCGGATCAGCGACGCGAGATAGGGCGCGGCGGCGAGCATCATGGTAACCGGCAATGCGATCGATCCCTGGATGGCGCCGATGCCGCGACGGCCGAGGAATTCCGGCACGGCGGTGGCGCGGACGATGGTGGTCATGCCGTTCGCCGCGCCATAGAAGGCGGCGAACACCACAAACAAAGTGGTCGAGGCCGGCAGGAAAAAGAGAAGCGCGAAGCCCCCCGCCGCCAGTCCAAACGCCACCAGCCCGAAATATTTCAGCGGCAGGATCCGTGCCATCGCCGCCATGAACAGACGACCCAGGACCTGCGCCGGCCCGATGATGGCAAAGACGGCCACCGCCGTGCCCTTGGAGATGTCCATCGAAATGATCAGCGGGATCAGATGCAGCGGGATCGAGGAATAGAAGAATGCGTGGGTGAAGAAGGTCCCGAGCAGCGACCAGAAGACCGGCTTGCGCATCGCCCGGCGGAGCGGCCGGTCGGGCGCCGGCCTGTCCCTGCCGTCCGCGTCCGCCGGAGGCGGCGGATCGCGATAATGCAGGCCCTTGAGCGCGGTCGCGTGGATCGGCACGTTGACCAGCAGATTGATGGCGGCAAGCACCAGAAAGGCGTCGCGCCAGCCGAGCGTGTCGATCAGGAGGTTTGTGAGCGGCACGAAGACGGTGCTGGCGAAGCCGGCGACCAGGGTGACGGCGGTGATCGCCCTGGGGGCGCTTTCTCGCAGCGCGATGGTCAGGACCGTGAACAGCGGATCGTAGAGATTGGTCGCCAGCACGAAACCCAGCGCCGCCCACAGGCCATAGAAGACGAACTGGCTGTCGACTTGGCTCATGGCGGCGAGCAGGATCGCGGCGAGCAGCGATCCGGCGGTCATCAGCGCGCGGCCGCCATAGAGGTCGATCCAGCGACCGGCGAAATAGGCGACGAGGCTCGAGACCAGCATCGCCACGGTCAGGCCGGCGGCGAGGTCGCTGGTGCTCCAGCCCAGCTCCCGCTCCATCGGCCCGAGGAACAGGGTGAAGCTGTAATAGATGGTTCCCCAGGAGACGACCTGAGCCGTGGCCAGAGAGAAGATGCGGAACCAGGGGATCGGCGGCGGAGCATGTTCCGCGATATCAGACATGGAAACCGGCTCGGCGGCAGGAGGGATTGCCTGCCACTTAGCCGTTTCAACGATCCAATGACAAGCGC
>Ga0070729_10007679_pt1 | contig 10286 bp, 26 predicted proteins | sample tdDd472_FD_66725 | JGI IMG/M metagenome (GOLD analysis project Ga0070729, IMG submission 66725) | Marine sediment microbial communities from the Atlantic coast under amendment with organic carbon and nitrate - tdDd47.2 | ecosystem: Environmental > Aquatic > Marine > Coastal > Sediment | place...
GGAAGCTGTTCATCATCAGTGATTGGCTCACCAGCTTTATCGTTCTGCGACATAGCGTTGCTGACAGATCCCTGTTGTAGATCAGGCTTGCTGTTGCTGTCCATCCCACCGATAAAGTGCACTCGCTGTGCTTTGATGAATAACTTGCTGCGTTTTTGTCCATCTTTCTCCCATTGCGAAAATGCTAGCTCCCCTTCGATGAGGCAATTCCTGCCGCGTGTCAAATATTGCCCGCATAGCTCGGCTGTACGCTGCCAGCACTCGACATCACAGAAGACAGTTTCTTCCTTGCCTTTGTATTTCTTGTTAATCGCTAAGCCAAAATTGCATACAACATTATCGCTGCCTACATTTCTGACTTCTGGATCGCGTGTAAGTGAGCCCGCTATGGTCACTATATTTACATTTGTCGGCATGTTTTCTCCTTGCCTTGTTATTGCCTGCGTTTTATTCCGCATGCCGTGTTAGTTTTTTCATTCATCTTAACCAACTTTTTAACCACTTTCTTAAGCACTTAATGTCGCAGAAGTGCTTATCTTCCGGCATCGGGTTCAGATAATAGATACTGTAGGCTGTTTCGCTTGTGTTCTTATTATTTTCAATACATGAGAGCTTAAGAAGCCAGCTATGTGTGGACTGCGTGTTTGTTATCAACTCTTCTCCGCATGCATCGCATTTAATTGATCGGGTTACTGTTTCACTCATCGCTACATTTCTTCTTGATACACAAATCCTCTAATCGCTCCATTACATCAAATTGCGTGTGTCCATCAAAAGGACATTGGCACACATCATATGAAGTCACATTGAATAGATGCCAATACTCCATTGAATAATGATTTGAAATGTTGCCAGTCTCAAGCGTGGCTACAACAATAAACCAGCCTCCTCCAAAGCACAGATCTCCATCATTGTGACGAACGGACTTGTGAACATTGTTTAAACCCTGCTTGGCCCACTCATTAAACAAGCAGGCATTGTATAGCATTCTCATTTTATATAGCTCACCAAACGTGTGGTATCCGTCAGATATATCATCTGTGTTCTGAACGGGTATTGTTATCTTATCCATGGTATTTCTCCCTGAGTCGTTGGATTGTCTTCAGCACTGAGTCAGTGGCATATGAATAACCACCTTCGTCTAGCACTTCTTTTCGTTCTGATTCCGCTATCTCTATTAGGGTTTGGATGTCTTGCTTTTGTTCCTGAATAACATGTTCGACATTTACCAAGTAATGATATTGTTCGTTTGTTATGACTGCGACTTCATCACTCATCTTCGCCTGCCTTTTCGCTGGGTGGTTCTGGTACCTCTTGTAGTTTTTCTCCTGTAACAGGATCGAATAAAGAGTAACCGTCAGTCTGGAACACATTAAAACGTTCTCTGTTCTTCCTGTTAACATACTTGGAGTAACTTGTGGTATCTGGTTTAAACACATCGACAGCAGTATCTATATCATCCAAAAGCCCATATAAATAGAAAGCGCCAGCCTTGAATTTCTCCAGCTCGGCGCGGAGTTGGGCGTTTTCTTCTTTCATGCTGTCATACTTACGGCACATCATTGTGTACTGTTCGTCTTTACTCATCGCTTGCTCCTTCCATAACTGATTCCATCAGACGCAAGGTAGCGTTACCGATTTTCCAGCCCATGTATAGCTTACAGATATTTATCGTACCTAATGCATCTCGTGGCCTTAATGATTTGATGTGATCCCCTATTGTTTCTAGATTTCTGTGTATCTCATCTGAATACTGGAGAGCCACGCATTTTTGTTCATCTGTTGGTTCAATGCCTAAGTCGTGAAACATATCAATGAAGAAGTCTGGTATCTTATTTACTTTGTCGATCATCGCTTGCTCCGGTTTGGGTTATCTCTCTTTGCGTGGTCATTTTGTGACATCCTTCAGCTCGTAGGTTTCATCATCATATCTAAACATAAACTGTGTTATCTTGTCCTGTGCTTCCTCCATAGAAATATGGCCCTCGATCATTTGCTGTCTTGCTTCCTTGCTTTCTAACTCAAACGCTTCTAGCATATGGATAAAGTTTTCTTCTATTTTGTTGTTCATTTTGTGTCCTCCGAGAGTTGGTTTAGCCCGGGTAGTGGAACATGCCTATCACCATTGCAATAAAAGCATTCTTCTATTTTTGGGACTTCGTGAGATAGTGTATACCAATTCTCGCCTATTGGTGTAGATGAAATAACTCCATGCACTGAGCATTCCACTACATGATAGTTATGCTTACGATCTGGGCTTCCTTGGTATATGTATGATACGATAGGCATCACTCACCTCCCAGCTTGTCAGGACGTACCATTAAGCTGTCTCTCCAGTCGCCCTTGAAGTTTTTGGGGCATTCGGAGGGCCACATTTTTGCATAACCACAACCATTATCATCTGACCATTCGCCGCGCCCCACTGTCTTGTTTATTTCAACCATTTTATCGTACTTAAACCATTCAAAATCATGGTCAGCAGCAAAACAATATATCTCCTCTGGCTGCTTTTTCCACCAATTAGCATCATGTCCCTCGAATCCTGGAGCTGGCTTGATGCAGATTCGTGATTCCTTTTTTACTACAGTCCAACTAGTCGCTCTGTCCCATTTGTTTTCAGTGTCGTCCCAGTAGTAATCCTTGGCCCGATCTCCAACTTCGCACTTGACCCATCCGGATGGCATGGTCGGTTGTGGCTTTGGTTGTTTGAAATTGGGATTTTTTATGCGGCAAACATAATTAAAATGCAGCATACGAATAATCTCTTCATAAGACTTAAAGCACATTGCCCTATGCCATTCAGGGCCATTTTTTATTTGTATGCAATCCTTGATGTTATCGAAGTCGCCTGACATCATAATTGCCCTAAAACCAGCATCCGTCTCAGTAGTTAAATATTCGGGTTCGGATGGTTCTTCTTGTTGGTCGGCGTATTGCCTAGAAAATTTCCAACTAGGATTGCCGTCACGGTCTTTGAAAACTGACGTATTTGAGTGACAATCTGTTGAAAAACTTAACGGATCCCCTGCACGCTGAACAAGATCTTCGATATTCTTTCTGGTTGGGTCGAATGTGTTAGTCATTGTCGGCTCCAGGTTCGCATGATTCGGACTCCAGTTTTTCAACCTCCTTCTTAAGTTTTTCCAAATGCTGCTTTTTCAGTTCATCGTCAACCATACCCTTGTACTTCTTAAATATTCCAATATACGCATTGTGGACCAAGTGTGCATTCTCACTGGTAAAATATAGGCTGTTATTAGGAGTGTCACAGTATTTCGGACCAAACGATTTAAGCTCATTAAACATCTTGTTAAATGTCTCACATGGGTACTTGTCTATTTCCCCTGACCGATCGTTCAGCGTATATGCTCCGCAGGGGAAACGAATGATGTACAGATGCTCGCCACTTGGTTGTTCTCCATTATCAGAACAGCCTATAGTACTAGTCTCACCGTCTATGTATCCAATTACTCTTTCACTAGAAATCTCTATCCAGTTAGTTGAATGTGAGAATGGAAGATCAATTTTGAAATCCTCAGCTATTTCACATTGCTTGATTCTATTTTCTAGTTGACTCTTTATATTAACATTGTAGTCATACTTAAGACCATCTTGATTATCGTTTATAATCTTGAGTAGGCTTTCATATACTGGCTTCATGCTTGCTTTCAAGTTCATGATTCGGACTCCTTGGATTTCTTGTGTATAATCTCGCTTAAAACAGTCGAAATGATAAATGCGTTTAGAAATGCTATCACTGCCATTGTTGGCCCATTCCACCAGTCGTGCACATGGAACTTGTTGATGTATCCCATCGCGTATATGCTGGCTATTGCGATTATTGTTAGGATTGTTGGTTTCATTTACTGTCTCCGCACTCTGCTCGCTTGATGGCTGCGTTTCCGAATCCAAGCACCTTACACCCTGCTGTTGTTGCCCTGTAATAAGTGTTCCCGAATTTATCACCACAATTGACGACATAACCTGCTGCAACCAGTCGCTCCATGCTAGCAATGTCAGATTTGCCAGCACAGAAGTGATTTCTAAATCCCCATTGTGACTTTCTGTAACGTTCGTCAGCCCCTAGCATGTGCCTCAGGTTGTCCATATCTGTTTTCAATTCGTTCATTTTGTTTCCCCTGGTTGTTAGTTATTCGACCGAATCCGCTCGGCCATGTGTTCGATTCGTTTCTTGGTGTCGCCGGTTGCGTTTGCCCATTCCAATCGGAGCACTTCTAGCCGGCATCCTTTGGAACAGAAGCCTTGACCCTTGGTTGCATGATGGAGTTCGTTTGAGCAGAATTTGTATGTGCAGTTAGGCATCGGGTTCTTTGAGCTGATCTAGCAAGTAAGTTTGTCCCGGGAGGTCCTTCTGCTCTTTGGTTTTTGATTTTTGGTTTTGATGACGACACTTATCTACTGGCATCTTCCCATCACTCATAACCTGGACGTAAATTTCCACGACTCTCTCAATGACATCTTCAACCGTCTTAATTTCTTCATCATGTGTGTTTATGATAAATGGTGTATCCTGCATCGCGTAATAACCAATCTGTTCAAGCTTGTCGTTGAACTTGACACAGATAAGCAAATCGCCGTCATCAATCTGATCAGCAACTAACTTTTTAGCCTGTTCTTGCAGAAACTCTGCGCGGTCTTCATCTCTCAAGTAGTCGTATAGAGATTTCATACTACACTCCCATCTCTTCTAACAGCTCGTCAACCTCTTCTTGACTCATGCCGTCAATGTGGATTGCTCCAACCGCGTGGCTGCGTGCGTCTTTGAAAAGACAAGCGAGCATTGCGGTAGTTCCCAGGAAAAAGAAAGTTATCGCAATGGCTAGCGTTAGGACTTCGATGATTGACATGATTGTTTGTGTCATTGTTGGCTCCTTTGATATGTGCACGATATGCTGTATAAACGAGAGTCAAGCGATAAGTTTTTATGTGCTGAGTGACAAAAATTGTCAGTTGTTGAAGTGTTGACTTTGGGGGTGGGGGTGTGTATAAGATGATCCAAGCAGCGGATGGCAACCCGCAAAAGGATAAGAATGAGCCTACAACAAATCACACTCAGAGAATCGTGCAGACTCGGTATTTATCCTACCGAAGTTGCCAAGCTTTTAGTTTGCGCGGTTCTCTCAGTGTGTTTTTTTGTGGAAACTCATAATGAAAAAACCGTATTATAAATTTGATGTAGATGCGTACCTAAGCGGTGAGATTATGTTCTGCTCACTGCAAGCCCAAGGCGTTTTTCAAATCATTTGTGCGCTCTACTGGAAGAGCGACAAGGTTCTTCCCACGGACAAGGTATGCAAGCGCATTGCGGTCGCATCGGGTTCGCATAGCGAAAAGCAAGAATTGCTAAGCGAGCTGCTAAGCGAGCTGCAATGCGCGGGGGTGATCAAAATTATAGATGACCATATTTGTGTTAAGTTCTTAGATGATCTGTACTTAGAGATGCAAGAGAGGGCTTATCAGAATGCAGAAAACGCACGTAAGCGATGGCATAAACCCGCAGAGCAAAAGTAATGCGACCGCATAGCGACCGTAGAATTTCGCACTGCATTAAGATAGAGAGAGAGATAGATAAAAAAGAGAGAGATAGAGAGGGAGAGCGCGAAAATGTCAAAAACTTTAAATCACTTAGTCGTGCTCAGCATTTGGGGCTATGGAGGCCCCATGCTGGCACTAGCGAATAACAAAACAGACAAAGGAAACTAATGAGAGAATACGAAAACGACCTCAAGGAAGCTATTATTCCACTCACCGTGCTAGTAGGAATTATCTTCATCGTCACACTAGCATTTATGGGAGCATTCCAGCCACCTAAGTACATTATAACAATAGATGGCAGGAGATTCTTCACTAACGACTATACACGACATGGCGATGCAGTTGAGTTTTACAACGTTTATAGCAGTGGTCGGGTAAGCGCAAAGTCAAAGTCTATAATCATAGAACGGAACAGATAATGAGCTTAGATAATTATTTCTACCAATGCGGCATACTTCTTCATGTCGCTCTATTTGTTATCCTGAGCTGGGTAATGGTTAAAGTTACCGTCAGGGAGATTTACCTTTGGTATATGGATAGAACAGAGGGAAGAGCGGCTAGGCTTCTCGGCATGACTAGGAGCCAATACGAGGCGAATAAGCACCTACCAATAAACCAAAGGAAAGAGCCATGAATAATCAAGAGAAAAAACAATTCGACATATGGGCATACGAAGACGGACTGCCCATGTGGCTTATTAAACAAAACCGTGGACCTGACGGATGGGAGTGTCTTACCGAGGATTGCAGGAACATAGGCACACATTGGGGAAACAACATGCACCACTATCTAGGTAACACATCCGATGTGAGAGAAGCAATGAAAATAATCAATGAACACAATGAGCTGAGGAGGCTTTAATATGCACATGGACGACATTAAAAAGCAACGGTCAACATGGGGATACACGGATTATTCTAGCGGCAGAAAATACGGATCAGTAAGAGAAATGTGCGAGGCACAAGGCTATAACGATATAGTCGAATACCTAGACGCATGCGATAAGGTTGAAGAAATCACTGGCAAAAATCCTCAGAGGATGATGGACGAACTGGTCCAACTTCGTGCCGAGCGGGATAAATTCAAATGGCAGCCTATAGAAGAAGCCCCTAAAAACACGTCTTTCGACTGCTGGCTATATTACAAATCAGTAGATCACGGAGATTGGAAGTCGCCAAGTTATGTTGTTTTAGGCTCCTACCACCATAAGGACGGCGATGAACTGGAACACTGCTGGTTCGATGAGTCTCATGGAGGCGGAGAGATGTGCATGTATATGAAATGTGAAATACCAAAACCACCAATGCAGGAAGAGTTAGACGATAAACAAGCGTTTGAAGAAGGGGTAAAACAAATGCATGTAGACAACCCCAGGGCACATAGACCAGAAGAGGGGGATTTAGAAAGGGTATTTCATAAAGCATTAGACACCCTGCCAGAAAGAGATCCAAGATACCAACCTAGCGACCCGGATATGTTTTTAAACACAAACACCAAACAAACAGAGGAGTAGATCAACATGAGTAACCCATGCCAACAGTGTTACAGTCAATATGATGTATTTTCTTGCCACCAATGCGGAGAGGAATTATGCGAAGACTGTTCAGAGAGCACTTTAGACGGGTCGTGTGTTTGCCCAGGCTGCGTTGAAGATTGGAATAGTGAGCATGTGGAGGAGTATAGAAATATGCGCGCCAGGATTGTGCAATTGTCAAAAGAAGTCGATCGGCTGGAGGGTGAGCTTGATAAAACAAACAAGAACAATGAGAAAAGAAGATCGAGGTAACCAGGGTTACCAACAACGAGATGGGATTCTAATGAGAGAGTTACCAATACTAATCAGCACGAACGGTAAACCAAAAGGAGCAAGCGATGGGAATTAAGGAAACAATTGACTACGAATCCTTCCCGAAACAGGGGGACTGGGTAGGCAAACGCACAACTGTTTGTTTCAAGTACGACACAACGCACACCATCGGAGGTGTTTTTGTCCGTGAAGACATAGAAGAGCCAGGAATTTCTATAATAAAATTAGACGATGGTCGCTATCTATTAACGACCGAATGTATGCATACATATCCAAAAGGAGCAAGCGATGAGTAAACAGGAAATAAACAACGGCTATATTTCTGTACTCGAACGAGTGCCAAAAAACCCATGTGATTGCCAATTGATAACAAGATCTTTGGACGGTGAATTAATAGAAAACGCAGCCTATTTCGACGGTGACACATTCTATGTCATGTCATTTATGTTTGACCCACCAGAAATAGCAACGCCAAGCATGTATAACTGCGAACCCTACGCATGGAAGCCAATAGATCCACTACCCAGCAAAAAGGTGGGCGAGTAATGGGCTGGGGTAATTGCGGAACAGACAGCCAGGGCAGGCCAATAGGCTACATGCATGATGCGACATGTGACCACGAAGGGTGCAGCAAAGAAATAGACAGAGGTTTGTCTTATGCGTGCGGTGACATGCATGGCGAAGACCCAGGGTGTGAAAAATACTTTTGCCACGAACATATGAAGACGCGAAAAATAGACGGACGCTATCACCAACTATGCTTTAAATGTGATGAACATTACGAAACAGAAACCGAGGGCGAGCGATGACAACTAAACCAGAAGCGCTACGAGCCATAGCCGCGATATTTAAAGAACACAATGTCGAGTTTGAAGCAGGATTAGACCGCCATATGCAGATCGAAATTGAGATACAGATAGGAGACGGATTCTATAATGTAGGCGGTATTGTTGACGCATCCACGCTAGAAAACTTAGCAGACCAAATAGAGGAAGGAGCAAACAATGACTAACCCCCTAGACGAACACAAACGAACCATGGCACGCATCTACGCAGAGCGAAAGCGCAGAAGACAAGGCATGCGTAAGTATCCAACTCAAGATGAACTCATAACAATGGGCGAAGAGATAGCGGCTACTGAATACCGGATGAACAGAACCCAGTTAGCTAAAAAGCACGGTGTATCGACTCACACAATCAGAAAGGCTCTGGCAGCTTATCGAAAATCACAAGAAGAGTTTCAATCAGCGAAGGTTTCAACGCATGGCTAAACGCAAGAGACAAACGGAGTCAAGCCATCAGTCCGAGTTCATAAAGTGGGCACGGATGCAGGCCAAGCATGCTCCTGAGACGTTCCCAGGGCTAGATCTCCTGCATTGCATTCCGAACAGCCAGCGCACAGAGGCAGAGCGCATACGATCAGCACGAGAGGGACTGATACCTGGTGTGTCTGACATCTTCCTCCCAGTGTCCAGGCACGGCTATCACGGTCTCTACCTTGAGCTAAAAACAAAGACAGGGCGACTAAGCAAGGCACAGAAGTCTTGGATAGTAAATGTACGTGCTCAGGGCTATGCAGCATATAAAGTTGTCGGATACACAGGACTACGCGATGCTATCAAGTGGTACTATGGACTAACTGAGGAACAACCAGATGACACCCTATGAGCATTTTAAAAGACTGATGGATCGGAGCATTGAACACTATCGCATAGCTGAATGCACAGAAACAGGACAGTGGATCTTTGTTGAGCCATTCGACTTTGCAGAGATCCCATACAGAACTATACTAGATGGCCAAGAGTCAAAGGGCGTGTATCTGCGTCCGGCTTGGCAAATCTCAGCGGGGGCCACGGTTATACTGCAGACTTGGAACCCGTACAAATCACACATATGCAGGATATTATGGTAGGAGCCAACTAATGAAAAAAGGCGATTTGTTTAATCTGACTCATGGCGAGTATTCACACTTCCGAATAATAGGAACTTATAGAGCTCTCAAAAACTTTACTATGAGCGAAGTCAAGGAGGAGATAGATAAGATCCCTGCTAGAGGGGTGGACGAAAAGTGGCAGGACAATGACATAAGAAGAGAGTACAGCAAAGATACAACATGCATTGTTTACGATAAGGATCTAGTGGCTGAATGGCTAGTAAAGAACGGTTACGCAGAAAAGGTTGATTGCAAAGAGCTGTGGTCTGGTTCGTATGGCGAATGGCCAGAAGATAAGTTCGCGGAGCCAACTAATGATCATTAACGTAGTAAGCGCAGGGAAATCGGCGGAGGTAACACTGCCTGAGCTGTTTATTAAGACATTCAGCGGGTGCGAGTTGGATGGAGATGACACATATCTGACACTGATCAATCACGCAGCTATTATAGAAAGCATGACATTTGCCCTGCAAGAACTCAATTTAGACGTCTACGGGTCCTGCAAAAGAATAATCCTGTCAGCAATGGACAAGGTAATGATCCGGCAATACGCTGATCTGTTCCCTGGACTACCCTTTGAGCTGTGGACCAACAAAGAACAAGCACAATTCGCTAGCGCAGTAACACCACACTTACGCTACAGCACAGATCTGTCACAGCATGGATACGGATACACTGGAACAGCTACACTGTTTGAAGTGCTCCAACAATTTAGCTATGCTGATTGCATAAACCTGTACGGATTCGATATGGTCGAGGGCGCAGGCGTGAGCAAGCTAGACGGAAAGCTACCGGAGTCTGATAGGTGGAAACAGGAGCGCGAAGAGTTTCGTGGCATACTGCAAGCCTTTGATGTGAACGGCCTTGCGTTTAATTGGCACACTGAGGATGGTGTAATCAGCGAGTATTTTGGAGTATTTGAGCGATTGGGGGATGTGTTATGACCGAGAACGGAAAGTATCTATTAAGCGTCAAGCTCCGACCTGGATC
>Ga0070729_10007681_pt1 | contig 10282 bp, 8 predicted proteins | sample tdDd472_FD_66725 | JGI IMG/M metagenome (GOLD analysis project Ga0070729, IMG submission 66725) | Marine sediment microbial communities from the Atlantic coast under amendment with organic carbon and nitrate - tdDd47.2 | ecosystem: Environmental > Aquatic > Marine > Coastal > Sediment | place...
GGACAACTCAAATTAGGGATGAATATGTCGTGGCGTGTGGTATCGGCAGTTGCAACCAGCTTCCCCTATGAAACACCAAAATTGCGCGTCATCGGTCATGGTATCAACACTGATTTTTATGCGCCGACAACATCTTCACAAACAGATCATCCGCCAACGGTCATACAAGTTGCGCGATTAGCCTCCATCAAACATCAGGAAACAACGATTCAAGCTGTTGCACAAACCCAAGCGCATCTTGTTCTTGTTGGCGATGTGCAAGCAGGGTATCCCAAAGCCTACCGACAAGACCTTGAGGATATGGCGCACCAATTAGGCATGGCAGATCGGATTACATTTACAGGGGATTTGAATGTGCGTGATGTGCGGGATCGGTTTCTGGGGTCTACGATTGCCGTAAATATGAGTCCCGTCGGGTTGTTTGATAAATCGACATTAGAGAGCATGGCATGTGGTGTTCCGACGATTGTCTGTAATCCAGAATTCGGGCATTTGATGGGAGATTATCAAGACTTACTCATTGTAAAAAATCCAGAAGATGTTGAAGGACTGCGCGATAATATCAATCGCATCCTCGCGTTATCAGATACAGAACGTGCTACCATCGGACAAACCTTACGCGATAATGTGGTGAAGCATTATGGTTTACCTGATCTCATACAACGGTTAGTCGATGTCTTGCGCACAGGGGAATTGTTGCTTGAGGATTAATTGCAATAATACCAGAAACAGAGAGGCGGCTAGTACACAGTTTTAGCCTGTGTCTAACCGCCTTCCGCTGAGCTAAATTAGCTCAATTTACCTTTGTCAATAACTATCAGACTTAGGGTAACATTACTCCACCGATAACGTGGATAACACCGTTGCTTGCTTGAATATCAGTAATGAGAATCGGTGCGCCATCAATGAAGACACTACCACCGTCAACTGTAACTTCTGCGCTTTCGCCATTGGTCATGAGGAGTGTTCCAAAGCTCACAACATCTTCGGCATAAAATACGCCACCAGCAATGTGATACTGAAGGATGTTGCGTAATAAGGCTTGGTCAGCCAAAACTGCGTTCAATGTATCGCTACCGAGTGCTGCGAAGGCATCATTTGTTGGAGCAAATACAGTGTATGGACCACCACCGCTGAGAGCACCTGCCATGTCAGCAGCTGTTAGAGCAGCTACAAGGGTCGAAAAGCGGTTATCGGATACGGCAATGTCTGTAATGCTACCGACACCGAGTATGTTTGAAACTGTATTGAATGACAGAGCTGATAGGGCAACAGATGGTGAAGCCAGCGTATTGGTAGCGGCAACAAAGTAGTAGGTTTGTGCAAATAGCTGGGTACCGGGTAAGTTGATAACAACTGGTTCTGTTGCGCCAGTTGGAACAACCTGCAAGTTATATGAACCCTGTGGTACGGTTAATGATTCAGATTGACCGAAAGCAAGATTGGAGACAAGAACTGTGCCATCTGACAGAATTACATCAACAGCAGGGGCATCTTCAATACCATGGAAGATTGTCACGTAGGTCTCATTGGCTTTCAGAATACTGTAAGATTCGGAGATCAAATCCGCACCGAGAGTACCTGCTGCTAATGATCCAGTTGCGGCGACGGTTGTCCACGTTCCACCACTAAGATTAAAGCTTGCAGGACCAATTGCGGCATCTGCTAATGATGTACCAGCTGGTGCAACAGCAACGCTATATGAACCTGCTGGTAATTCGATCCAACCTGTAATTCCATTAAACGCCAATCCTTGAATAGCTGCCTCACCATTGACATAGACATCCACATTGGGCGTATCAGGTGAGAAATGTGCCACTCGAATTTGAGCAGTTGTATCTTGGGCTAGTACGCTAATACTTTGGAATAATCCAAGCATCAGCACGAGTATTACGATCAGTAATTGCTTTGATTTTGGTTTGAACATTTGTAATGTATCTCCTATTAAATTAACAACGAAAATTTGGTAAATCCAATCCCAATTACAATCTAACCGTGTAACTTTAGCCGTGTATTTGTTAGCCATAAATAATCGGTGAGCATTCGATGTGTAGAAGATGTGAAGAATATTTGCAGAAGATTTGTAGAATATGAATACCTTCTCATTTTTTTGCTTTACGCGATGGCATCAAACGAGCAAGGTCATTGGCATACAAATATCCAGAAGGTGTAGATATTGTTGGGACATTAATTTGAATTTGGCTAATCGGCTAAAACAAAACCGACACTGACTTCATGAGCATAGGCGGTTTTGACATTTTTCGCAGATTGTCTTAGCGTCTATGAGGCGCAATGAAGACAACTAAAATACTTTGTTTTCAGGGGAATATGCAAGTAATCCAAACTAACTGACGACTTCTTCAATTTCCTCAATTTCTTCGCCATCAACGGTAGTGGTAATCCGACGTATCTTTTTCACAGGCTTTTTACGTCCATAGAGTCGACTCATATCAATCCCATAATACCCAAATGTATTCAACAGAATCGCGACCGCGGCGGCTTCATCTAAATTGCCAACGACAGGTAGATTATCTGGTAGTAATTCAAGGATACCTGCTGTTGGATTTAACAAATAGATGGTTGCGATAATTGCTACAACGATAATGACCAATTCTTTTAGCGCACGTCCCATAATCGTTTCTCCCCGTGATATGTATCGTCTTATACTCTGTATACGCAATTACCCTATCTTAGGTTCTGTTGGTGGTCATCCACTTTGTTGCAAAATCGACAATCGGACGTTGACGCATGAACAAGCTATCGGCTAATCCAACTTTGCCAGACGTGTACCCATGCTGAGCATGATAAGCTGACCCAATCGTATCAAAATCATCAGTTTCTAGTGAAAGCATCTCAAAATCGACCCACTGCCGCTGACCATCAACGAGCATAGCCACACCTTCTTTTATGTTGGATTTGCTGGGAAAGTTGGCGCGATATTCAGCAAGATGTAACGAGGTGTTATTGCTGTGGCTCACCCCCAATAATAAGATATGTCCGTCACAATCATAGAGTTTACCTATTGGTGAGGCATCCCCAAACATCTGCTCTAGTGAATCATGATTTTCGATTAAGAAATCGGCATGTTTACCAATCGCCGCAAATGACCCAATCGGATGATTGCTCCGTTTTACACCTGTCATCTTGCGAAAGGTTTCCGAAATGACTCCCATCTCACGGGTAGGGGTAAGTGACGGGTCATAAGCTGGACGATTCTCTCGAATAACCTGCCACCATGATTGAGGAACAGGGGGTGCACTCCAATTGGCTGGGTCAGTATTTTGGGATGTATGGGTAGGCATCATCAATGTGCCATCATCCCCTAAGACCTCCATCAATGCCATAATTACAGCTTGTGCGCCACCCGATACCCAGCCGATTTTGCTCATGCTACTGTGAACTAAAACCGTTTGTCCTGCTTCTAATCCCAATTGATGTAAATCATCGACTATGCGTTTGATTGTGATAGGGACAGGGGTAATGTCTACGACGTTTTGCTCAGTCACGACGATTTATCCTTTGTTGTGGGTGATTCGTTATTCATCTGCCATTTGAAACAATTTTTGATAGCCCGCTACATATTGTTCAGGTGAAAAGAAATCTTGAGCAAAACTCTGTGCGCTATCCCCCATCTGTTTGACATCTGCGATATAAATCTTTTGAAGCGCATCCGTCAGTGACTCGACATCATCAGGTTCAACCAGATAGCCGTTTTCGCCATTGGTAATCATATCGGGAATGCCACCCACACGACAACCAATTACAGGTAAACCAAGCAACATCGCTTCCACCACCACACGCCCTAACCCCTCGGATAATGACGGCAACACCATCACCCGCGATTTTGCAAAATAATCAGCAAGCCCTTGTTGAGATACATTACCGACAAACTTTACACGGCTTGCAATACCCAGTGCTTTGGCTTTTTGCTGGAGTTGCGTCGCATAGGCTTCGTTTTCGGGATGTCCGACGAGGTAGAGTTGTGCATTAGATTGTTCCAACCGTGAAAAAGCAGTCAGTAGATGATGGACTCCTTTGCGCGGAATCAATACTCCAGCATAAACAATATCTTGTGCGACTTCGACGGGTACAGTTCGCGGAGTATTCTGGAAAATATCAGTATCACTCCACGTCATAAAACGGACTTGCGGTAAATCAGGGGCATAATGTTTAGCACGTTCAATTGTTGAGGACGAAATCACACGCACCGCATCCCCATGACGAAAAGCAACCCGTGCCAATGCCAGCATCACCTTGCGATAAACTCCCATCAAGGGAATATCACGCTGTAAAAATACATCTTCTTCAAAGTTATTATGATTCTCGATAATCAGCCATATTTTTTTGCCAAATAAACGGGATACACCTTTGACAAATGCCCCGATTGCGCCTTCAAATGGACTTTGTGCCACGAGGATTTTGCCATCATAACGCCACACCAGATAGAGCAATAATAGGGGTGACAATGCAAAAATCGTCAGATAACGCAGAATCGATGTGGGAGGTTGTGGAATCAGATAAAAATGGACATGTTCTGTAAAACGACGCGGACGCAATGAAGTCGAAAACCCTGTAATCCGAATCTCGTAATCATCAAGTTCTGCGATCATGCGCCATTTTTTTGCCGTTGTGATGTCCAATGGGTTGGGATAACGCGCGCTACTAATCCAGCAAACTGTTTTTTTAGTCATTGAATAATTGCTCAACATAAAGGTCAAATTCACCACCTGTCAGATACCCATTCACACGCACGGTATATGACCCATCTTCTGGTAGTGTTAACTCGATCACAGGGTTTAGTGTTCCGTTGCTATCGTCAGCTTGTGCAATTTGATTACCCGAAGGATCGAGCAACACAGCGACAGGGTCAAGTTCTTCACCTGCTTTGGGCTCAACCCGAATCCGCACCTTCTGACGAGCTAACCCGCGAAACACATAAAATTGATAAGTATCGACTTCGATGACATCATCAAGGCTCATCAAGATGGAAAACTTTGGAATGGGTGTAGCGGTTGGCGCAACGTTGATATATCGCCAAATCAGAGTATATTGTCCTGTATTTTGTGCGGTGGTTGCATCGCGGATTTGAATACGATACGTGTTTGTCTCAAAAACTTCAGCAGACTGAATCAGTGCGGCAGTCCCGCCACCACTGTTATCATCACCTGTCACCAATTGTCCATCCCATGTTCGTAATTCAACATAGGGGTCAAATGTTCCCGCCGCGTTACTGACAGCAATATTGATGATGTCGCCTGCTTGAAGTTGAATATGCCACTCATCAAGGACGGCTCTCCGTTGAAGATTCCCTTCTGCGCGGGTATTCGGTGGGGGTTCACCGCGTACAACGGTTTCGTTGGTATATCCTGACCCATACGAAATGACATAATCGCCACCTGTACCATCTTCACCACTCAGTAAGATGATATACGCTCCTGTGAGTGGCGCGGTAAAGGCAGGCACAATCGTCTGTCCGCCACTATTGGATTCGGTAGCATTCGTGATGATCGCCAGATCACCTTCAGGTCCATACATTTCAATTTGGGCACGTAAAGGCGATTCCCCAATGGGTTTGATGCCAAGCGTGAATAATTCGCCCTCAACTGCATAGATACTGAATTGTGCAAAATCGCCTTCTTCTAATTGCCCCAGTACAGGCGCATTATTTTGGAGACGATTGCCATTCAGGGCAGGTCCGAGTGTTGGAATCAGCGGGATTTGGGTGGCGGTGGGCTCTGCGACTAGAGATTCTTCTATCGGCAATTGAATCCCCCCACGCGACATCGCTAGCGAATACGTCCCATAGGTATTATCCGTGCCTGTGGCTTGAACACTGTATAAGCCATCTTCTAGCAATTTGATATTCCGTAGTTCGGCATTCCGCCCTGACCCTGCATTATCATCAATCGCGACGATTTCGATATCAGGTGTAAATAATGTCAAGAAGGGGTCAACATCACCGGATATGCGCTCCATTGTGATATTCACCAATTCGCCAGCTTTGCCCTCAAATGTATAGACGTGTTGATTCGCCCCTTCACTGAGGATACTGCCTGTTGGTGCGTCTTCATTCAGGTTGCCGACGTATGTACCGATGTCGTTATAAGGTGGGGTTGGGGTTGGAACACCAACCAATTGAGGGCGAGGGGTAGGGGTATAATTATTGGGATTAGGACGGTCGGCATAGCCTAAACCGATGTCATAACTCCCATCCCCTGCCTGATAGAGATTCACTTCAACCGTAAATACGCCATCGGTTTCGAGTTGTGCTTGAAAATTTGTGCCTTCCATCAACACTTTCCCATCGGGGTCTTGCAAAATCATAGACGGCACGATGTTATAGCCGATGACCCGTAGCGTAATAATATCACCACGTCCCCCAACAAACTGCCAGACATCCCGCTCTTTCGAGGGTGATAGCAAACTGGTTTCCGTCACCCAATAATCGAGCAAGCGAACCGATTCGAGTTCACTTGGAGGTGCAACGGTAATTTGCTGGGCGGCTACAGTAATCACACCTGAGGGCAATTCGGCACGGGTTGGTAATGCGTCCCCTGATGTAGCTGAACACGCAGTGATGAGAAATGCAAATACAAAAATGAATAAGGGTCGTCGGTTCATGGTGGATTTATAAGTTCTAGGTCAACAAAGCATCAATCAAAAGTGTAGCATACAATGTCGATTGGCAAAGGATGGATATAACAATGCTTATAACGATAGTGTATCGAAAACAGTTGAAATACAAAAATAGTCACGTTCCATGAACAATGGTTTTAAGTTTTTAGTCTTTGGTAATTGGTTTTTATGTGTGCGAAATTGGCTCTATCGTCCAAAAACCAATCACAAATAACCAATAACCCATTGTGGGGTTGTGTCGAGTCCAAAGTCCGAATTAAAAGTTCAACCGAAAAAGATACACTACCCTCTATAAAGCAACTTGTCATATCCCCAGAAAAGCGTCACAATATGGCAAGATAGAATATTTATGAAAAGGATATTTATGAAAACACGCAAGTTTTTGGAGCAACAAAATTTGCCTGCGGGTGATTTATATGATTTGCCGTCATCGGAAAAACGCTTTCCGGATGGCGCACAATATCGTATCGAAATCCCTAGTGTCGAAGGTCCGCGCGCATTAGCTGCCGTATTAGAATCCGCAAAAAAATATAATGTGAGCGTTCACAGAGTATCGCAAGGGAGTGGTATCTGGATGCTGACGGATGATGAAATCCGTGAGATGGTCGCGTTGGGAGCAGAAGCTGGTATCGAAGTCAGCTTATTTGTTGGACCACGTGTGGGATGGAGTACCAGTTCCCAAGTCATGGCGACGGCGGGCAAAAATTTAGGTGCACGTCTACGCGGTATGGATGAAGTGGTCTATGCAACAGAAGATGTCTATCGGGCATGTGAGTTGGGATTACGCTCGATCCTAGTAGCAGATGAGGGACAATTATGGCTCGTCGATCAGATGAAAAAAGCGGGAGAATTGCCTGCCGATTTGGTCGTGAAAATCTCAGTACAAATGGGCGCGGCGAATCCGATTTCAGTACGGTTGGTGGAACAACTCGGCGCAGGGACATATAATATACCGACGGATTTAACCTTACCACAAATCGCGGCGATTCGGTCTGTGGTGGATTTACCGCTTGATGTCTATGTCGAAGTCCCTGATGATTTTGGTGGGTTCATCCGCCATTACGAAGTCCCAGAATTGATACGGATTGCATCACCAATTTATGTCAAGCTGGGTGTACGGAATGCGCCTAATATTTATCCAAGTGGCATCCATATTGAAGATACTGCCGTCAAACTGGCACAAGAACGGGTGCATCGGGCGGCATTGGTTATGAATATTATTGAACGTTACGCATCGGATGCGGTTATGTCGGACGGTGGTGCGTCAGATCTCGGTATTCCGGTAGTGGAGGCATAAAATGAAAATTAGTAAAGTGACACCAATGGTCATGGGTACACCATGGCGCAATTTATTATTTGTAAAAGTCGAAACAGATGATGGACTGGTTGGTTGGGGTGAGGCGCGTCCCGTCGGTGGTGTTGGCCCTGTTATTGGTTATTTACAAGAATCCGTCCCCCGTTTTATCATCGGCAGAGACCCCTATAATACCGAAGACATGGTATATCGTATGGTGCGTGAAACGTATGGGCGCGCAGGTGAAATTGCCATGACAGGTATTGCTTTGCTTGAGATGGCATGTTGGGATATTGTCGGTAAGGCACTCGATCAACCTATTTATCGCTTACTGGGTGGTGCTTGCCGTGACAAAGTGAAAGCCTATGCCAATGGATGGTATCGTGCAGAACGGACTCCTGACGCATGGCACGCCGCCGCTAAAGAAGTTGTCGCAAAAGGCTATCGCGCCCTCAAGTTTGATCCCTTTGGTGATGGGTTCTATGAATTCACGCGCCAACAGAAAAATCACTCGATTGCATTGGTTGAAGCTGTGTATGATGCGGTTGGACCTGATGTCGATTTACTCATCGAAATGCACGGACGCTTTAACCCTGTAACGGCTGTCGAAATTATCCGTGATCTAGCACAATTCCGCCCTGCTTGGGTCGAAGAACCAATTCCACCCGAAAATATGCGTGCTTTACGCGATGTGCGGGAAGTCGCCCTCAGCTTGGGTGTGCCTGTAGCAACGGGTGAACGTATCCATACACCTTATGAATTCCGTGAATTATTTGAGTTACAAGCCGCTGACATTATTCAAACTGACCTGACGCACTTTGGCGGGATCATGAATATGAAGAAACTCGCGGGTACAGCGGAGATGAATTATGTGATTGTTGCGCCACATAATGTTGGTGGACCGTGTTCAACAATGGCATCATTGCATTTTGCGATTTCTACGCCGAACTTCATGATTCAAGAATACTTCAACGACTTTGCCGATCCGCCAGTCAAAGCAGTTGCTAAAGGTGTTCCCGAAGTGGTTGATGGCTACTTCTCATTACCCACAGCACCCGGTCTCGGCATCGAGATTGACGAAGACATCATCCGCGCCAACCCACAACGTGAAACCGATTTCAATTTATTCTCTGGTGAATGGCAATTACGCGATTTGAAGTAAATCAAAATTAGTAGGGGCGAAAAACGTTTTCGCACCCTACACAATTTCTATTTTTAACGAAGTTATTCAAAGCCTTCTGGCACAACGGATTCATCAAATTTCGGTTCGGGGAATGGTGCATCGGCACATTGCCAGAATACCTCAGCATCTATTTCTGAAAAGTCATGCACATTAGAGATGTCAGGTGCATCAGCGTCTAATGTAAACATCGGATCAACCGTCATTTCTTCGGGTGAAATCCGTCCAATCACACGCGTGACATATTTATATTTCTCAGCAAGTAACTGTATTAGCGTATCTTGTGGTTTTTGATCGCGTAAGTCGGATGTTGGCATGGCGTATTCGGTCACAAAAGCGCGTCCATCATATAGATCAATCGTCTGATCGAGTAAACCGATATAATTTGTGCCATCAAATGAACCGAATGACCCGCGAATATCACCATCATAAATCACAGGGTGTGCATAATTGACGGGGACGGCTTGCTCTTCAGCAAATATCCATGTGAGGACAGTCATATTCGGATTGGCGGCGACAGCAGTTAAGCGCAAGGGAATCATTGGCTCAGTTGATTCGTAGGTCATGACAACAGGCTGAATATCATCTGCGCCTTCGTCTGGTTGAAGTTTCATCGCAAGGAAAACCATGCCTTCCTCATTGTAAACCGCAATCAAGGGCTCCATCTCAGGTTCGACCCGATAGTCATTGTCACGCAACCAGCTAATCATCGCTTGTGGGTCAGGACTGGTAATCACATCATAGAAATAAGGCCCCGCCGCACCACTTGCTAATACTTCAACAGAACCTTCATCCTCCATGAAAGCATTTTCACCAGCCATCGCCATCACAGGCATCGGCGCACAACTTGGCATCATCGGTGGGATGAAAACGGGAGCAGTCAATAGACTGAGTTCATCAAAAGATTCGATTTCGGCAACATCAATTTCGGGTACGGATGGCACAGGCACAACCCATGAAAAATCAGGGGCAGCTCCGGTATAGGCAATCTGAACATAAGCCGTAATGGTATCATCGTTATTGATCGTAAAGATAATGCGCTCTGCTTGTTGGTCGACGGGTACATTCTGGCAGAATAACCCCCCACAAGCTTGTACACTCATCAACGGTACACTTAATAATCCTAGTAATAAAGCAAATAATAGACGCTTACGCATGAGCAATCCTTTCCA
>Ga0070729_10007682_pt1 | contig 10282 bp, 13 predicted proteins | sample tdDd472_FD_66725 | JGI IMG/M metagenome (GOLD analysis project Ga0070729, IMG submission 66725) | Marine sediment microbial communities from the Atlantic coast under amendment with organic carbon and nitrate - tdDd47.2 | ecosystem: Environmental > Aquatic > Marine > Coastal > Sediment | place...
TTTCGCCACCCTACCAAACTATTTCTATCTACATTTATTTCCTATTGTTATCCTTTATTTTATACATCTACTTCATTTATGGTTACACCATATAATGGTTAATCCAACAATAATCTAATTAATGTGTTCTGCCTTAGTTTGGATATTGTACTGTTTGATGGTTCCTTCTGATGCCTTACCAAAGTATATGTTGAAATGATAAAATATAAATTAATTTATTAGGTCATCAAGTTTCACTAACTCACTGTTAGTATTACAATCATCACATAATCTAATAATACTACCTGCTAATAATGACATCATTTCCATGTCAATACCATCCATATTACTATAATAATATGGTACCATTGAATAACCTTTTTTCTGTTTACATTTAACACACATGCATGCGATACATGCATCTGATAGTACTCCACCTATTATATTTTTTTTGTAAATCCCCATCACACCTATTATACAGTTACATGAATTACATATGTCACAGATAGTATATTGATCACTACATTTATGGTTAGATAGATTACTGTGACCTATACATTCACATGTATTTGTAACCTTGTTAATATTACATATCTTACATATATGTTTTGCGCATACATTATATTCATTAGATGTCATCATATTGATACATCCTTCTACTGCACATTCATGCATAACACAATATGGATTTTTTCTTTGTATATCTGTAGACACAAGATAGCATCCATCTGCTCTACATGAATGCTTTTCACATACTTCTACATCTTCATTACACACTTTTGATTTGCATTTATATATTTTGCATGTATGCCTTTTACAATAACCATATGAAGTTATCATCTGATTAAAACAATTATCATATTTGCATTCATGATCAGAACAATAATCATTATATGTAGGATTTTCACACCAACTAGATTTGCATGAGTGGTCTTTACAAAAATCTGAATAGTGTAATACAAATTTATCACAATTATCTATACCACATCCATGAATTATACATTTATTTCCATTATCTAATTGTGTACTTTTTGTATCTACGCAACTATTACTATCTGTACAAGTTGCACTATTAATTGCAAATATGCATCTTAAACATAATCTAGGGAAACACATTTTTATATAGTTGGATCTACAACCATCACACATTATTTTTAATGCTTTGTTTATTTCTCTGGGAATATCACCACATCTATCATTATAATCACAATTAAATACCTTTGACATTGCTATTTATAACTCAATATTATAAATCAATAGCAACTTTCTTTGTCACTTTCAATTTTTCTAACTGGTAGGCTATCAAAACAAAAAATTTAATATAGGATTATTTGGCCAAGTTTCTGTATCAGGAATATTCATATCATTTAGCCATTTGGGGATTTCACCTATTTTATTATGGTGACAATGAAACTTTTGTAAATTAACAAGATTACCTATACTATCAGGGATTTCACCTATTTTGTTATGGTGACAATGAAACTTTTGTAAATTAACAAGATTACCTATACTATCTGGAATTTCACTTATTTGGTTATTAAAACAATAAAAATATTGTAAATTAGTAAGGTTACCTATACTATCAGGTAATACACTTATTTGATTATAATAACAATAAAAGTGTTTTAAATTAACAAGATTACCTATACTATCAGGTAATACACTTATTTGATTATCATTAATCGATAAATATTGTAAATTAACAAGATTACCTATACTATTAGGTAACTTACTAATTTTATTACTAGAACAATCGAATTTTTGTAAATTAACAAGATTACCTATACTATTAGGTAATACACTTATTTGATTATCATTAATCGATAAATATTGTAAATTAACAAGATTACCTACACTATTAGGTAACTTACTTATTTTATTATAATTACAATAAAAGTGTTTTAAATTAATAAGGTTACCTATACTATTAGGTAACTTACTAATTTTATTACTATTAATCTGTAATTTTTGTAAATTAATAAGGTTACCTATACTATCAGGGATTTCACTTATTTGATTAAAAGAACAATTAAAATCTTGTAAATTAACAAGATTACCTACACTATTAGGTAACTTACTAATTTGATTATCATTAATCCGTAATTCTTGTAAATTAACAAGATTGCCTATATTATTAGGTAGTTTATACAAATTTTTGTAACTTAAATTTAATTTTGTTATCTTATCAATGTTTTCTTGTGGTAATCTATCAATAAGTGACTCTAATATGTCAATATGTGGTCTTGGTTTGTCAGTTTCCTCTGTAAATGATTCATATACTGATTTTATACCTTGTGGTATAAGTGGTTCTGTCTCTCCTGCAAATAATTGGTGTACTGATTTCATATTGTTAGCTACTCTAGACATATATATTACTTATTATAATTACTATAATTGATAGTATTATGTATATAAATTATAACATTCAATTAATAAATCAATTTTTCTAACTGGTAAATTCACGAATAAAAAATGAAATTATTATCTCCAGTAAGCACTATTTAATGATACATGTTACACAAAAATGGGTTGTTTATTATCTTGTTGGAATAGGGATGAAATACCCTCCTATGTACATATAGTAAAATATGTTAAAATAAACTGTAAAGAATGTGGATGCGTTACAACAGTACGAACAGATACTTCAGAATATAGGCAAAATAAGTGTTATTCCTGTTATCGGAATAGTTTTGATAAAATGTATGATATTACTAAAAATAATAATACAACATATCAAAATAAACCTAAATGTAAAGGATGTTATGGTTCTGTAATTGGCGGAAATAGTGGTTATTGTGTGATATGTTATGACAAACATATATGTCCAAAATGTTGTAAATACTATTCTTCAAGTAACTCAAAAACATACATAACTCAACAAAATTATGCAAATGAATATGGTGCGTGTTGTAGGGATTGTTTTCATAGGATAAGTGCGAAACATGATAATATAGCATCATATTATAAATAACTCAAGAACATATTTTCCTTATTAATGCAAACAGAAAGGAAGCCATAACATAGGAAAATTGAATAATAAATTATAAATCAATACTAGTCAAATGGATCTGTTAAATTGATAGTATGTGTCATGATCCCGCATTTCAAGATATGTTTCTATTTCCTTGTACAAGAGAAAATATTGATGCACTACCTAGCAGTAATCCATCAATATGTGATATAGTGTTCCTTGCTGCAACTATTCCAGTAACATTTTTAATAGATATTGTAATATTTGTACTTATCTTGTTATTATTACCATTTGCAATTGGTATTGGTATTATATTCATTGTAATATTTTTTATTATATTTGTGGCGGTTAATATAATAACATGTTGTATTCCGATAATATGTATGAGTTTTTATTATAAATATACACATACATATGATTTAGTCAACAATGTAGATTAATTTTTTATTTGATACTAATTAGGATATGTAACTAGTTATAATAAATAAAATTATTTGGTTCCAATCATGGCATCATGTTAATTTATTCTTGCCCATTACAAATCCTTCTATACTGCAATTTCATTTTATTTAATATTAAATATGTGACATTTGGTGGGATTACTATTTTATTTAATGGTTGGTCAAATCCATCACCAAAAGTAAGATGTGTTATACTTTGTGGTATATCTCCTTTTTTGAGTGGTTGGTTAAATTTATCACCAAAAGTAAGATGTGTTACATTTGGATAATATTTTATTAATTTCGTATTTTCAACATCAACTAATTTTGTAATATTATTTTTATACTGGTTACAATAACAATAAAGTGTTGCAAATCCTCCTAAAAATAAGGTACCATATACATACTTTTTATAATTATTTGATTTATAATCAGATGATTTAGAATTGTCTGATTTATGGTCTGTTGATTTATTGTCGGTTAATTTATGATCAGTTGGATTAAAATTAGTTGGTTTAAAATTAGTTGGTTTACAATAATTAAATTTAGATATATTGAACTTGTTGTATTTTAATACATTTTTGGTTGTGTTTGATACCAATCTGCTGAACATTCTGGATATAATAATACTTGCTATTATTAACAATATTAATTATTATGTTTCAATTTCAATTTTTAATTGAAATAGCTGCAGGTTATAATAAATAAAATTATTTGGTTCCAATCATGGCATCATATAATTTATTTTTGTCAATAAAAATCCTTACATATTGAAGTGCATATTTATTTTGTCTAACAGCTTCTAAACAAATATCTTCTGTTTGGTTTTTTACATATTCAAGTGCACTTCCATTTTGTCTGACAGCTTCTAAACAAATCTCTTCTGTCTGCTCTTTTACATATTCAAGTGTATATCCATTTCTTCTAACAGCTTCTAAGCAGATCGCTTCTGTCTGTTCTTTTACATATTTAAGTGCATACTTATTTTGTCTAACAGCTTCTAAACATATCTCTTCTGTCTGATCTTTTACAGATTGAAGCGCATGTCCATTTTGTCTAACAGCTTCTAAGCAGATATATTCTGTTTGATTTGTAACATACTGAAGTACATGTCCATCCTGTCTAATAGCTTCTAAACAAATATCTTCTGTTTGATTTGTAACATACTTGAGAGCAGATATATTTTGCATAACATATTGCAAACATAAATTTACCATATGATCATAAAGATTATTTTTTGGATATGCTTTTCCTATTTTATCCATATATGCTTTGTAAAGTTCTTCTATCATGGATAATTCTACTATATTTGTTATAGTGCACATATTCAAATATTTAATAGGTTTATTTATATCATCCATGTCCATATTTGTAATATATGTTATCAATTTTGAATAATCAGGATCAGTATCAAAATATTCAATAATGAATAACAATTTATAATCTGGTTCTACAAATACTTTGCTCATGCTTTTTAACTATTGGTGTAATGATGGTATATTTTACTGTATGTGTTTATAATAAAGTCATCAATTTTTTCTGTTATAACTGCGACACTTTGTCGGTATATACACTTAAAAAATTGAATAATAAATTGTTATTTCTCTAGATCAACAATAGTATTATTTATAACTGTAATGACTATAAATAAATATAAAAATATAAAATTTCAAGATAATGTAAGTTATTTTTGCTCTCTTGATGACATAAATTTTTTCCTTGTTTGCCTTGATATGATATTATTTCCTTGTACAAGAGGATATATTAATACAACATTGAGTAATTCACAAATATTTAATATAATATGTTTTATGATATGTATTCCAATTACATTTTTAATAGATATCCTGATACTTATATATGTACTATTATTATCAATTATTGTAATTATTATATTTGGTAGTATTATTATTATATCTGTTACTATATTTGTGGCAATTAATATTTTAACATGTTGTATCCCTACAATATGTATATACTTATACTATGAACATACTAATAGTCAAACATTATTTACTTAAGGTATCATAAATTAATTTATAATTTCTCTAAAATTTGGAATTGAACAATTATTCATTAATATGTTTATAGTACAAGTATATACATATTATAGGGACACAACATGTTATTATATTAATTATAACAAATAGAATAGTTGATATCACAAATAATATGATAAATATTGCACTTATTATAATAAACATAATTGTAACAAATACAACAGCAAATGTTACAAATAATAGAAATAATAAGAGAAAAAATAATATTATAATATCTATTATAAATGCTAGCGGAATACACATGGTGTATAACACCCCACAACATATTTGTAATTTATTATCAGAATCGGATAATTCTTCAATACATTTTCTTGTGCAAGGAAATATTGCACCATGAAAACATGTACATTCCTTATTATAAGATGGGTATGGTTCCATATTATAATAATAATATAGCATTATCATAAATTATAGTTCATACTAAAAATTCATTTTTCAATTTTTATGGTTTAAACTAGTTAGTTCTTAACTATTTTCCTGTTATAATAAATAAAATTATATGATTCCAGTCATGGCATCGTATAATTTGTTTTTGTTAATATCAATCCCTACAAATATAATTGCTGATCTATCTTGTCTAACAGCTTCTAAACAGATCTCTTCTGTCTGCTCTTTTACATATTTAAGTAAATGTCCATTTTGCCTAACAACTTCTAAACAGATATCTTCTGTCTGCTCTCTTACGTATTCAAATATATTTCCATTCTGTCTAACAGCTTCTAAACAGATCTCTTCTGTCTGCTCTTTTACATATCTAAGTGCACTTCCATTTTTCCTAACAGCTTCTAAACAGATCTTTTCTGTTTGTTCTTTTACATATTTAAGTAAATGTCCATTTTGCCTAACAACTTCTAAACAGATATCTTCTGTCTGCTCTTTTACATATTCAAATACATTTCCATTCTGTCTAACAGCTTCTAAACAGATCTTTTCTGTTTGTTATTTTACATATTTAAGTAAATGTCCATTTTGCCTAACAACTTCTAAACAGATATCTTCTGTCTGCTCTTTTACATATTTAAGTGCATATCCTTTTCTTCTAACGGCTTCTAAACAAATCTCTTCTGTTTGTTCTTTTACATATTGAAATGCAAATATACTTCTTTTAACAGCTTCTAAACAGATCTCTTCTGTTTGATTTTTAACATATTGAAGTCCATTTCCATTTTGTCTGATGGCTTCCAAACAGATCTCTTCTGTTTGGTCTTTGACATACTTGAGAGCAGATATATTTTGCATAACATATTGCAAACATAAATTTACCATATGATCGTAAAGATTATCTTCTGGGTATACTTTTCCTGTTTTATCCATATATGCTTTATAAAGTTCTTCTATCATAGATAATTCTACTATATTTGCTATAGTATACATATTCAAATATTTAATAGGCTCATTAATATCATCTATGTTCATATTGTTAATATATGTTATTAATTTTGAATAATCGGGATTATTATTTAAATATTCAATTACAAATAACAATTTATAATCTGGTTCTACAAATACTTTACTCATATCTTATAATTATTCTATTAATAGTATATATGAAGGATATATGGCTTTCAATGAGACTATCAATTTTTTCTATATTATGGTATTAAAACCAATCTAATGTAAATATCTGAGGGATGTATGTATAATAGACCATATATTTGACATTATGCATAGCAAGGGACCTATATACAGTACTGTTATATAGATTCTTTTTAACACCGATTGGAGCTGTAGATTGGGTGGCGGTTTTGGTTGTTTTCATGGCCATTTTTAATTTCTTTAATGATATGACATATAATAAGGCCCTTATATTGATCTTATGTATTGTTTACTGCTTGTGATTTGCCTGTTTTTATGGTGAGCGACCAAAAGGTATCCTGTTGGGGGATGGTGGATAAATTAATTGGATTAATTACAACTTTCTAGTAATTTGACTGTTTCTGTGTTGGGATATCTTGATGCATATTTTAAAGCAGTCCAACCATAATTATCTTGAATATTAATATCTGCTTGTGCATCTATTAATAATTTTACAGTTTCTATATTACTTTCTTTATTGGAATATTTAGATACCATCATTAGAGCAGTCTGACCATCACTATCTTGAATATTAATGTCTGCTTGTGCACCTATTAATAATTTTACAATTTCTATGTTACTTTCTGTATTAGGATTTTCTGATGCATACATTAAAGCAGTCCAACCACAATTATCTTGAATATTATTGTCTGCATCTATTAATAATTTAACTGTTTCTGTGTTACTTTCTGCATTAGAATATTTTGATGCTGACATTAAAGCAGTCCAATCACTATTATTTTTAATATTATTGTCTGCTTTTGCATCTAATAATTTAACAGTTTCTGCGTTACTATCTGTATTGGAATGTTCGGGTACTAACATTAAAGTAGTCCAATTATTTTGGATATAAATGTCTGCTTCTGCATCTGTTAATAAATTGACAGTGCCTACATCTGTATAACCATAATAACAAGCTAACATCAACACAGTCTGTCCCTTTGGATTTTTATTATTAGCATCTTCTGGTGGCAATCTCTTAACCAAATTTAATAATTTCTCTCTATCTTGGTTGTTTATTTTCTTATCAAATTCTTTAAATATCTGATTTATAATTTTCTTATCATAAAATACTTTTGACATATCTTATAATTATTCTGTGAAGGATATATATGACTAATATATGATTAATTATCTATAAAATTTTCAATTTTTTCTATTTTATGGTATTAAAACCGATCTAATGTAAAAATCTGTCAGAACCGTATAATGGGCTGTATATAGTATTGTGTGTAACAAGGGACCTATATACTGCACTATTATATAGATTCTTTTAATACATAATGAAGCTGTAGATTGGAGTAGCGATTTTTTTGGTTGTTTTGATTGTCATTTTTAATTTCTTTAATGATATGACATATAATAAGATCCCTTAGATTGGTCTTATATGTCATTTCTTGGTAATGATTTGCCTGTTTTTATGGTAAGTGATCAAAAGGTATCCTGCTGGTTGGGATGGTGGATAAATAAATTTGGTATTAATCACAATTTTCTAATAATTTGACCGTTTCTGTAGCAGTCCAACCGTCATCATTTTGAATATTAACATCTGCTTGTGCATCTATTAGTAATTTAATAGTTTCTATATTACTGCTCGTATCGGAGTTTATGGATGCATACACTAAAGCAGTTAAACCATAAATATTTCGGATATTAATATCTGCTTGTGCATCTATTAATAATTTAACAGTTTCTATATTACTTGATGTGTTAGAATATGTTGATGCAAGTATTAAAGCAGTCCAACCATTATTTTTTTGTATATTAACATCCGCCTGTACATCTACTAATAATTTAACTATTTCACTATAACCATATTCAGATGCATATATTAATGCTGTTTGTCCTTCTATATTAACTTTATTAACATCTTCTGGTGGCAATCTCTTAACTAAATTTAATAATTTGCCTTCATCTTGGTTGTCTTTTTTCTTGTTAAATTCTTCAAATATCTGGTCTATAATCGGCTTATCATAAAATACCTTTGACATATCTTATAATTATTCTATTAATATGTATGGTCTGTATGTATAAACTTTCAATAAGATTATCAATTTTTCCATTTTATGGTATTAAAGCCAATCTAATGTAAAAATCTGAGGCATATATATATATAATGGTCCATATATATGAAATTGTGCATAGCAAGGAACCTATATACTGTACTATTATATAGATTTTTTTTAATACAGATTGATACTATAGATTGGGTGGCGATTTTTGGCTGTTTTGATGGCAATTTTTAATTTCTTTAATGATATGACACATAATAAGGGCCATATAAGTGGTCTTCTATGTTGTTTGTTGTTAGTAATTTGCCTGTTTTTATGACAAGCGATTAAAAGGTATCTTGCTGGTTGGGATGGTGGATAAATTAAATTTGGTATTAATTATAATTTTCTAATAATTTAACTGTTTCTGTATCGGAATTTCTTGATGCATACATTAAAGCAGTCTGGCCAGAATAACTTCGGATATTAATATCTGCTTGTACATCTATTAATAATTTAACAGTTTCTGTATTACTTTCTGTATTGGAGTATTTCGATGCCTTCATTAAAGCAGTATAACCATAACTATCTTGTATATTCACATCTGCTTGTGCATCTATTAATAATTTTACAGTTTCTATATTACTATCTGTATTAGAGTATCTTGATGCTAACATCAAAGCAGTCCAACCACCATAATATTGTATATTAATGTCTGCTTGTGCATCTATCAATAATTTTACAGTTTCTATATTACTTTCTGTATTAGAGTTTCCTGATGCATATATTAAAGCAGTCCAACCATCAATATTTTTAATATTAGGATCTGCTTGCGCATCTACTAATATTTTAACAGTTTCTATATTACTTTCTGTAATAGAATATCTGGATGCATACATTAAAGCAGTCCAACCCATATCATCTTGTGTATTAATATCTGCTTGTGAATCTATTAATATTTTAACTATTTCAGTGTAACCATATGCAGATGCAAACATTAATATTGTGTCTCCTTCTGAATTTTTATTATTAACATCTTCTGGTGGCAATCTCTTAACCAAATTTAATAATTTACCTTCATCTTGATTTATTTTTTCCTCATCAAACTCTTCAAATATTAAATCAATAATTGGCTTATTATAAAATACCTTTGACATATCTTATTATTATTCTATTAATAGTGTATGGTCTGTATGTATAAACTTTCAATAAGATTTTCAATTTTTCTATGTTATGGTACAAAACCGATCTAATGTAAATATCTGT
>Ga0070729_10007684_pt1 | contig 10280 bp, 8 predicted proteins | sample tdDd472_FD_66725 | JGI IMG/M metagenome (GOLD analysis project Ga0070729, IMG submission 66725) | Marine sediment microbial communities from the Atlantic coast under amendment with organic carbon and nitrate - tdDd47.2 | ecosystem: Environmental > Aquatic > Marine > Coastal > Sediment | place...
GCGAGTTCGTTGGCCGCCTCGGCCATGGTCAGGCCCTCGATATAGGGCCAGGGGTCCCAGGTGGCCTGCTGGGCGGTCGCCACCTCCGGATCCATGAAGGTTTCCATCCGCAGATACTTCGCCGAGGAGAGCGGATTGGCGAGCTTGACCAGGTCGGCCAGCGGAAACCCGCTCCAGGGAACGGTCATCGACCACGCCTCGACGCAGCGGTGGCGATAGAGCCGCTCCTCGAGCGCCATCTTCTTGATCAGGTCGTCGATCCCGAGCTTCATCTCCTTCTCGACCATGCCGTCGATGGTCACGGTCCACGGCCGGATCTTCAGCGCCTGCGCGGCCTGGGCGATGTATTTGTGGGCGCCGAACTCGTAGAAATTGTTGTACTTGGCATTGACCTCTTCCGGGGTCAGGTCGCGGTCGAGCTTGTAGCGCGGATTGCGCATCACCGGATAGAGACCGGCGGTCGGATCGGCGGCGGCCCGTGCCAGCCGCGGCATCAGCAGGCTGCCGGCCGCGATCCCTCCCGCGGCGAGGATCTGCCGGCGATTGAAGAAGGCGCTGTCGGGCGTGGCTGCGCTTTCGGGCAGCGCCCAACCGGGACGGCGACGAATGACCATGGGTCTCTCCCTGGGGACAGGTGGCGGATTATCGTTCAACCCGAGGTAAATTCCCCGGCCCCTCCACTCAAATCACCTTTGCGTCAATCCGAAGTGAGGCGACCGTTGACATTCCCGCGTCCGCCTCGTCTATTCGCGGCAAACAGACCGTCAAACAGGGAGACGACCCATGAAGACCGCAACCCGCCTTCGCCGCCTGACCCGCCGGAGCGCGCTCGCCCTCGGCGCCGCGCTTCTCGCCCTGCCGCTCGCCCACGCGCCGGCGCCCGCCGCCGAGAAGGTCGTCATCGGCGCCCTGCGCTTCACCTCGTCGTCGCCGATCTTCATCGCCTACGAGCGCGGCTACTTCAAGGACGAGGGGCTCGACGTCGAGTTCAAGTTCTTCCAGGGCGCCCAGCCGGTCGCCGTGGCGATCGCCAGCGGCGACGCCGATTTCGGCGTCACCGCCTTGACCGGCGGCTTCTTCAATCTCGCCGGCAAGGGCGTGCTCAAGGTGATCGGCGGCCATTTCCACGAGGAGAAGGGCTACGACGGCTCCGCCATTCTCGCCTCCAAGAAGGCCTATGCCGCCGGCCTGACCTCGCCCGACAAGTTGCCCGGTCATTCCATGGCCATGACCCAGGTCGGCTCCTCGTTCCACTACATGACCGGCCGCATCGCCGAGAAGCTCGGCTTCAAGCTTTCCGAGGTCAAGCTGCTGCCGCTGCAGAAGGTGCCGAACATGATCGCGGCGCTGAAATCCGGCCAGGCCGACGCGATGATCATCGTCCCCCACATCGCCCGGCCGCTTGAGAAGGCCGGCGTCGCCCACATCATCGGCTGGGTCTACGACTACGCGCCCTACCAGGTGACGACCCTGTTCACCTCGACCAAGAACGTCACCGACAAGGCCGAGACGGTGAAGAAATTCGTCCGCGCCTACCAGAAGGGCATCGCCGATTACCGCGCCGTGATGCTCGACCAGAAGAAGGACCCGGCGGCGACCGAGGCGATGACCAAGCTGATCCACAAATACGTCTACACCAAGCGCCCCTACGAGAAGGCGGCCCCGTCGATCAAGGCCGGCGCCATCTATGTCAACGAGGACGCCATGCTCGATGTCGGCGACGTCTACAAGCAGCTCGCCTGGTATCAGGCACAGGGGCTCGTCTCCAAGGACATCAAGGCGTCTTCGATCGTCGATCTCGGCTTCGTCAAGGGCTACAACCTGCCTTGACGACCCACGCCTGACATTCTCCCCGGCGCGCTATCGGCGCGCCGGGATCAACCGGTTCGGCTCCATGCGTCTCGTCGCCCATGACATTTCCCATGCCTATGACGGGCTTACGGTGCTCGACGGGATCGATCTGGAGGTCGCCGAGGGCGAGATCGTCTGCGTCATCGGCCCCTCGGGCTGCGGCAAGTCGACCCTGCTGCGGCTTCTCGGCGGGTTGGAACGTCCGGTTTCCGGCACCATCGCCGCCGAGGGAGCGGTGCCCGACGACTGCCTCAACCCCTTCACCTACGTCTTCCAGGATTTCGCGCTGCTGCCCTGGCGCACCGCCGCCGGCAATGTCTCGCTGGTTCTGGACGACCACAGACTCTCCCCCGCCGAAAAGCAGGCGCGCATCGACGACGCACTGGCCCGCACCGGGCTCTCCGACTTCGCCCATGCCTATCCGCGCCAGCTCTCCGGCGGCATGAAGCAGCGAGTCGCAATCGCCCGCGCCCTCTCCGTCCGCCCCGCCCTGTGGCTGCTCGACGAGCCTCTCTCCGCGCTCGACGCCCAGACCCGCGAACTGCTGATGGACGATCTCGTCGATCTGTGGCAACGCAGCCCCTTCGCCGCGGTCTATGTCACCCACAACCTCGCCGAGGCCGTGCGGCTCGGCAACCGCATCATCGTCCTCTCCCGCCGCCCCGGCCGCATCCGCGAGGTCATCGAGATCGCCACCCCGATCACCGAGCGCCAGCAGGGATCGCCTGAGATCGAGGCCCGGGCGCGCGAGTTGTGGTCGCTGCTCAGGGCCGAAGCCAGCGAGGCCGACCGGGAGCTTGCCGATGGCTGATATCACCCGCGACGACGACCGCTCCGGATCGACGCCCGCTTCCGTTCCTCCGCCCGCCAGGCGCACCGCCGCCAATCCGGTGCCGTTTCGCGGCGGCGGCTTCCAGCCACGCTCGATCCGCTTCGCCGGGCTGATCGCCTTCATTGTCATCATCGGTCTGTGGCAGCTCGGCTCGTATTACGGCGTCATCGGTTCCCTGATCATGCCGAGCCCGGCCGAGGTCGTCAGGGCGCTCTACGATCTGGCGAAATCCGGAGAAATGGGCCAGCACATCGGCGCCTCGTTGCAGCGTCTGATCCTCGGCTGGCTGATCGGCGCCGGCGGCGGCATTGTGTTGGGTCTGGCGATCGGTCTGTTCAGCGTCGCCCGCGCCGCCGGCATTCCAGTCGTCTCCGCCCTCTTCCCGATTCCCAAGATCGCGCTCTTGCCGCTGTTCATCGTCTGGTTCGGCATCGGCGAACCCTCGAAGGTGGCGACCATCGCCTTCGGCACGTTCTTCCCCACCGTGATCTCCACCTATGGCGGCGTCGACGGGGTCGACCGGACGCTGATCCGCATGGGCCAGAGCTTCGGCCTTTCCTGGTGGTCGATCGTCCGCAAGATCGTGCTGCCGGGCGCCCTGCCGGCGATGCTGTCGGGCTTCCGCATCTCCGCCTCCATCGGCATCATCCTGCTCGTCGCCGCCGAGATGATCGGCGCCGAATACGGCATCGGCGCCTATGTCCTGCTCGCCGGCAACCTGTTTGCCACCGACCAGCTCATCGCCGGTGTAGTGCTGTTGTCGGTGCTGGGGCTGATCGTCGCATGGGCCATCGGCCGCGCCGAGAAATGGCTGCTGCGCTGGCGCTGACGCGCGTCTTTGGTCTCCGGGAAACGTCATCGAACCGTCACATCGTTTCGCTGTGCGGCAACGGTTTCGCTTGCACTCGGCCGGAATGACTGGAACGATGGTCGAATAAATCCGGCAGCCTCCTGAAGCTCCGGCGAGGCGGCGGCATGTCGGGAAAGACGGAACGTGAAAAAAGACCAATCATGAAACAAGTGGAGGCAAATTCATGGGAGACGGTAATGGCAGAGTAGCCGGGCCACGGTGCGTCGCACTGGTCGGCCCGTTCTCCAGCGGCAAGACAACGCTGCTGGAAGCGATCCTCGCCCGCACCGGCGCGATACCGCGACAGGGCACGATCGCCGAAGGAAACACGGTCGGCGACGGTTCGCCCGAGGCCCGAGCCCACGCCATGTCCGTCGAGGCCAATGTCGCCGACACCGAATTCATGGGCGACACCTACACCTTCATCGACTGTCCCGGATCGGTCGAATTCCTGTCCGAATCCGCCGGCGTGCTGGCCGGCGTCGACTGCGCCATCGTCGTCTGCGAGGCCGACGAAAAGAAGATCCCCGCCCTGCAGGTGATCATGAAGACGCTGGAGGATCGCGGCATCCCCAGAATGGTCTTCCTCAACAAGATCGACAAGGCGGACAAGAGCATCCGCCAGACGCTCGAGACCCTGTCTCCGACCAGTTCCATACCAATGGTGCTCCGCCAGATTCCGATCTGGAAGGACGGCATCGCCACCGGCTTCATCGACCTGGCGCTGGAACGCGCCCATGTCTATCGCGAACACGCCGAGAGCGAGGTGATCGAGATCGCCGATGCCGAACGCGCCCGCGAGGTCGAGGCGCGGTTTTCGATGCTCGAACAGATCGCCGACTATGACGACACCCTGATGGAAGCGCTTCTGGAAGATATCGAGCCGGAACGCGACACCGTCTTCCAGGACCTGGTCGACGAAATGCGCCAGGGTCTCATATGTCCGGTCTTCATCGGCTCGGCCGAGGGCGGCAACGGCATCCTGCGGCTGCTCAAGGCCCTGCGCCACGAGGCTCCCGACATCGTCAGGACCCGCGAGCGGCTCGGCATCGAGGACAGCGACGAGACCAACGTGCAGATCCTCAAGACCGTGCACACCACCCATGGCGGCAAGCTGTCTATCGCCCGCGTGCTCACCGGCACCGTAGGCGACGGCACCGTGCTCTACCGCCACGACGGCAGCGACGACCGCGTCTCCGGCCTGTTCCACGTGATGGGCCAGCAGGCGACCAAGCGCGACAAGGCGATGACAGGCGAGACCGTGGCGCTCGGCAAGGTCGAGAACGCCCGGACCGGCGACACGCTGACCACCGTCAAGGGTGGCGGCGAGCAACTGGTGACCCTCGACCTGCCCGAGCCGGTCCTCGCCACCGCCGTGGCGCCGACCGAGCACAAGGACGAGGTCAAGCTTTCGAGCGCGCTGCACAAGATCGTCGAGGAGGACCCGTCCCTCAGGGTCGACCACAACCAGGATACCGGCGAGACCCTGCTTTCCGGCCAGGGCGAGATGCATTTCAGGGTGGCGCTCGAACGGCTGACCGGCAAATACGGCATCGAGGTCGCCACCACTCCTCCGACGATCCCCTACAAGGAGACCATCCGCGGCTCGGCCACGGTGCGCGGCCGCCACAAGAAGCAGTCCGGCGGCCACGGCCAGTTCGGCGACGTGGTGCTGGAGATCAAGCCGCTGCCGCGCGGCTCGGGCTTCCAGTTCTCCGACACCATCTCCGGCGGCGTCGTGCCCAAGCAGTACATTCCGTCGGTGCAGCACGGCATCGAGGAATATCTGGTCAAGGGTCCGCTCGGCTTCGAGGTGGTCGACCTTTCGGTCTGCCTGACCGACGGCTCCTACCACACGGTGGATTCCTCCGACCAGGCCTTCAAGATGGCGGCTCAGCTCGGCATGCGCGAGGGCATGCCCGACTGCAAGCCGGTGCTGCTGGAACCGGTGCTGGAGGTGGCCATCGCCTGTCCCAACGACGCCACCGCCAAGGTCAACGCCATCGTTTCGGGCCGCCGCGGCCAGCTTCTCGGCTTCGACGCGCGGCCCGGCTGGGACGGCTGGGACGTGGTCAAGGCGAAGATGCCGCAGGCGGAAATCCAGGACCTGATCATCGAGTTGCGGTCCGCCACCGCCGGCGTCGCCAGCTTCACTTCGAAGTTCGACCACCTGTCAGAACTGACCGGCCGGCTCGCCGACGACGTGCTCAAGAAGGTCGCCAGCGAAGCCGCCTGACGCGCCGGCGCGCGCCACGCACACATCCGACGGCCGCCGCGATGTCCTCGCGGCGGCCGCGAGTGCATCGGTCGACGATGCGCACTCAGAATTCGCTCCCACCTAAAACCGGACTGCGATAGTCTCCGCCGCGTTCCCGTCACCGTCAGGCGGGGCCGACCGCTCCGCTCCCGTAGTGAAATCGCCGGCATCATGGAAACAATCGCAGTCTGCAGTACGAAAAACGAATGCCCGTATATGCTCGAATGGGTTTCCTATTATAAAATCATCGGCTTCGATCGAATTCTTGTCGTCACCAACAACAATAGCGACCAGACCATCCCGTTATACGAGAGGATAAAGGCGAAGTACGACTGGTTCGACTTCATCGAGCACTCGATCGATACCGACGACGTCAGCCCGCAAAAACAGGGCTACGGCCTCGTCCTCAAATGGTTCGCGGAAAAGGGGTTCACGGGCTATGCCGGCGTGTTCGATGCCGACGAGTTTCTCTGCATTGCCAACGGCCTGGACGTGAAGGGATATGTGAAGAAGCATCCCGATGCGGACTGCATCTCGCTCAATTGGCGCATCTTCGGCTCCTCGGGCCATACGACGCGACCGAACGACCTGGTCATCGCCAGTTATCGGCACTGCGCCGAAGAAACGTTCCGCCAGCACAGGACCCTGAAATCGATCTTCAAGGTCGACGGGAACCTGAAGAACTTCAATCCCCACTTCCCCCGATATCTGGACCGCGGAAAGAGGGTCTACGTACAAGACGACGGAAGCAGGTTCCATATTCGAGACAAGGCGAACTCCCGAGTGATCAGCTACAAAGGCGCCTGGGTGAATCACTACCTGACCAAATACAAGGACGAATTCATTTTGAAGAACAACCGCGGAGAAGGGGCAAGAAACCGGCGTGAGAGTGGGGAAAGAAATAAGTACAACGAAGATTATTTCGACAGGATGGATCGAAACGAAGTGACGATGGAGTTCGATGCCGTCCTCGTGGAAAAAACGCGGCGCTTGGCTGAAGAAATTTATCAGGCCTGCGATCTGCGCCAGATCGCCGAACCGGCCTATTTCGGCCTCGAGCAGCCCGACGCCCGATAAGCCGGACTTCTTAACCGGCCTCGCCGGTTCTGGCCCATCAAGCGTCCCCGTATAATATCCGGGACAGGGTGGCACCCCGGCCGATTCCGGCATATATCCCGAACGGGTTCGGGGAGATACCGGCCGGCCTTCATGAGTTCGCCTCGTCTGGAAGGAAAGCGTCTCGTCGGCCGGAATGCGGCAGATATCGCGTACGGAAATGGAAGACAGAATGCACTCGCCTCTTGTCCTTACCGGCCGTGGCGGCAGCGGCACCCGGATGCTTTCCGAAATCGCCCGACATTTCGATGTCTTTCTCGGCAACGAGATCAACAAGACCGGCGATTCCACCGAATGGGCGGATCTGATCTACGATTACGCGATCAGCAAGTTCGAGAAGGGCGACAGGGTCGGCCTGTTGAAGCGGCGGAAGTTCAGCCGGCAGATCGCCGGGATGTCGAAGAAGCTGGCCGCGGACGGCCTCGCCGGCAATCACCGCCACTGGGGCTGGAAACTTCCCGAGACAATCCTGGTCATCCCGGAGATCCACGCCCGGTTTCCCGACATGAAGCTGGTGCACCTCGTCCGCCATCCGGTCTCCATCAGCCTGCGCGGCGTCCACCTGACCTCGCGCATCAGCCATCGGGTCGGCAGGCGTGTGGTCGCCGCCGCCTACCGGCGCTACGGCCGGCCGGTCGAGCGGATGAAGACCGATGAAATTCATCTCCACAACGCCTATTCCTGGAAATATCAGGTCGCCAGCGCCATGGAATACGGCCGCAACGAGCTTCCCGCCGGCAACTATATCGAGTTGAAGTTCGAGGACCTGTGTTCCCGGCCGGAGGCCGAAGAGGCGCGCATCGGGGAATTCATCGGCGAAGCGCCTAGGATCGACAGCGAGACCATCGCCATCAACCCGCGCCCGCGAAAGCCCGAATTCTGGAGCCGCGACAAGATCGAGGAAGTCTGGGAGGTCTGCGCGGACGTGGCGACCGAATTGGGTTATACGCTCGACGATATCGCCGAGCTGATCCCGGCCGAGACCGACCCCGGGACGGACGGCAAGCCCGATTGAGCCTGCCGCCCGATGCTCTACCCCACGTTACCGCAGAACCGCTGGATGCGGGTACAGGCCTCCTCGAGCGCTTCTTCCGAGGTGGCATAGGACACCCGGAAGTTCGGACCGAGCCCGAAGGCCGAGCCGTGCACCACCGCGACGCCCTCGGCTTCCAGCAGTTCCTTGACGAAGTCCTCGTCGCTTTCGATCACCTTGCCCGACGGCGCTTTCCTGCCGATCAGGCCGGCGCAGGAGGGGAACACGTAGAACGCGCCCTCGGGCACCGGACAACTCAGGCCCGCCGCCTGATTGAGCATCGAGCACACCAGGTCGCGGCGCTTGCGGAAGATCTCGGCATTGGTCGGGATGAAGTCCTGCGTCCCGTTGAGCGCCTCCACCGAGGCCCATTGCGACACCGAGCAGGGGTTGGAGGTCGACTGCGACTGGATCTTCGCCATCGCCTTGATCAGCTCCTGCGGCCCGGCGCCGTAGCCGATCCGCCAGCCGGTCATCGCATAGGCCTTGGAGACGCCGTTGATGGTCAGCGTGCGCTCGTAGAGTTCCGGCGCGACCTGGGCGATGGTGGTGAACTCGAACCCGTCATAGACCAGATGCTCGTACATGTCGTCGGTCATCACCCAGACCTGTGGATGCCGGACGAGAACGTCGGCCAGCGCCCGGATCTCCTCGCGCGAATACGCGGCGCCCGAGGGATTGGAGGGCGAGTTGAAGATCAGCCACTTGGTTTTCGGCGTGATCGCCGCTTCCAGCGTCTGGGGCGTCATCCTGAAGCCGGTCTCGAGGCTGGTCTCCACCGGCACCGGCGTGCCGCCGCCGAGCAGCACCATGTCGGGATAGCTCACCCAGTAGGGCGCCGGGATCAGCACTTCGTCGCCGGGATTCAGCGTCGCCATCAGGGCGTTGTAGAGCACCTGCTTGCCGCCGGTTCCCACGGAGACCTGCCCGACGGCGTAGTCGAGCCCGTTCTCGCGCTTGAACTTGGCGGCGATCGCTTCCTTGAGCTCGGGAATGCCGTCGACGGCGGTGTATTTGGTCTTGCCGCTGCGGATCGCCTCGATGCCGGCCTGTTTGATATTCTCCGGCGTGTCGAAATCCGGCTCGCCGGCGCCAAGGCCGATGACGTCGCGCCCGGCGCGGCGCAGTTCGGCGGCCATGTTGGTGACGGCGATGGTTGCGGAAGGCTTCACCCGTGCGAGGGATTCGGCAAGGAAGCTCATCATTCGGCTCCTGGGATGGATGTGTCGGTCGATGCCGGTCGGGGAAACGGTCGGTCCCGTATCGTCCCTCGTCTAACGCCTCGTGCGGGCCATGACAAGCGATTGACGCCGCGGAGTTTGCCGTATTGTCCGGCGCCCCGGCCCTTGCCGGCGATTCCGGCGGGCGATCGCGAAATTGACTGCGGGGAGTCCGGCGCGATACACAAAATCCTACTCACAGGGGCCGTACCCGTGAGCGACCCTTCAGGTGCAGCCTAGTCGGGAAAACCAATGACGACTTCCGGACCCCAGATCGCCCGAACGGATCCGGCCGGATCCAAAGCTCCGCCGCGAAACCCCGTCATCATCGGCGGCCTCGGCGGTTCGGGGACTCGCGTGGTCGCTCAGTTCCTGCAGCTCCACGGCTACCATATCGGCGAGAACCTGAACTCCGCCTGCGACTCGATGGATTTCGAACCCTTGTTCAAGCCGCATATTCCGCGGGTCCTGAAGGCGACGAAATCCGCGAACTTCGCCTATGAAGACCTCCCCTCCGACGTCACCCGGGGTCTGGCCGGCGATTTCGAAAAGTGCCTGAACCTGTTCACCACCAGGCCCGGCTATTCCTACGGGCAGCCGACCGGATGGAAGAATCCGAGAAGCCTGTATCTGTGGCCGGCTTACGACGCGTTTCTCGATACGCCCAGGTTCATCCTGACGATCCGCGACGGCCGCGACATGACGCTGTCGAGGAATACGCGCCAGTTCAGGAAGTACAGCGATCTCGTTCTCGGCCGCCGCTGGTTCTGGTCGCGCACCCGAAAGATGCTGGAGTTCTGGGCCAGGATCAACTCGGAGACCGTCGACTGGTGCAAATCGGTCCTGCCCGACCGGTTCCTCGTCGTCCGCTACGAGGACGCCTGCACCGACCCGGATCGCGAACTCGAGCGTATCGGACGCTTCGTCGGGTCCGACCGGCACTGCCTGACCCAGGACATCGTCCGGCCGACGGTGAATATCGGCCGCTACAAGGACAGCGACGCCGCCCGGATCGACAGCGCGAATATCCGCGCGGCGCTGGCCCGGTTCGGCTATACCGATCGGCAATAAGGCCCATTGGACAGGGAGACCAATCCATGAACCTCGCGACACTGGCGGCG
>Ga0070729_10007686_pt1 | contig 10279 bp, 7 predicted proteins | sample tdDd472_FD_66725 | JGI IMG/M metagenome (GOLD analysis project Ga0070729, IMG submission 66725) | Marine sediment microbial communities from the Atlantic coast under amendment with organic carbon and nitrate - tdDd47.2 | ecosystem: Environmental > Aquatic > Marine > Coastal > Sediment | place...
GCGGTCATGAGGGTGTCGCGCAGGGTCTGCTCGAGGTTGTGGTACTCGGACAGCTTCTCGTCCTGCTCCACCAGACGCTCGCGGAGCTGCTTGTTATCCACCAGCACGGCCTCGTACTCGTCGGCCAGGTTGCTCAGAAAGGCGCGCACCTCGTCGCCGTCGTAGCCGCGCATGCCGCGCTTGAATTCCTGCTTCCGGACGTCCAGGGGGGTGATCCTCATGAGCTCTTCCTCTCGGATGCGGCCAACTCGCCGACGCGACCGGCCAATTTCCAGCCACCTGGACTGGATGCAAAGCGTTTCAGGCGGAAACCCATCAAGAGCAATGCCAGCTTCCGCTGGATCAATCCCGGGTTCCGAAGACGGCGGTGCCCACCCGGACCAGGGTGGCACCCTCGAGGATGGCGGCCTCGAAGTCGCCGCTCATGCCCATGCTGAGCTCGGGCAGGGGGCGCTGAAGCCGTCGGGCCAGGTCGTCGCGGAGCCGACGCAGACCGGCAAAGGTGTGGCGCAAAGCCGCCTCGTCGTCACCGAACCGGGCCATGCACATGAGTCCACGAATATCCAGGTTCGTCAACAGGGCGACCTGCTCGGCCACCGCCGGCACGTCGGCCGGAACCAGGCCGTCCTTCTGGGGCTCGGCCGCGATGTTCACCTGGAGCAGAACAGGCTGCACGAGGTTCAGTTCCTCCGCCTTGCGGTGGAGGCGAGCAGCGAGATCGGCCGAGTGGACGCCATGGATGAGGTGGAAGCGGCCAGCCGCCTTGGCGGCCTTGTTGCGTTGCAGATGGCCGATGAAATGCCAGCGGACGGCCGCGGCCCCGGTGGTCACGGCGGCCAGCTCTGCCTGACGGTTCAGGGCGTCGGACAGCCGATTCTCCCCCAGATCATGCTGACCGGCGTCCACGGCCTGGGCGACGAGGTCGAGGTCGATGCGCTTGGAAACAGCCACCAGCCGCACCTCATCCGGCCCACGACCGGCGCGAGCGCAGGCCGTGGCCATGCGCTCGCGGATGTCTTGCAGATTTCGGGCGACGTGGGCCAAGGCCCTCTCTCCGGTCTAGCGCCAGCGCAGCGTCCGCGTCTCGGGGTCGAGCTGCAGGGACACGCTCGGCGGCTTCTCGCTGTCGTGCTCCTTGAGGATCTGCAGGCGGATATGGTCGGACTCCGGCTCCAGGCTCATGATGACCTCGAGGTTCTCTTCATGCCACGCAAGCTCCCGGGGCACGCCCCGGTCGTCCAGCTCCTGCCCCTCGCGGTGCAGGTTGGCGCCTGTCCAGATCTCCGCGTCCATCTCCTGGGCCAGGTTGCAGATGCCCCGGATCTCCCAGTCCTCGGTGTACTCGAAGCGCGGCGTGCCGTCCATGATGACCATGTCGGGCCGGAACCCGGCATCTTCCCGCAGGAACGCCACCGACTGGCGCAGCTTGTCGAGGGTGAAGGTCTCGGGGTTGTAGACCAGAATATGGCGCCCCCGCTCCACGTCGAGCTGACGCTGCATCATGTTGTCCAGGCCCAGCTGCTCGGCCATGGCCTTGGTGAGCTGGTCGTAGAAGGCCCGCACGTGCTCCACCGTTTCCTTGGTGGAGATGTGCATCACCTTGCGGCCTTGCAGCAGATGGTCGACGGCCATGGCGATGAGAAAGCTGGTCTTGCCCACGCCGGGACGGGACAGGACCACACCGAACTTGCCGCGGCCGAGGCCGCCGTTCAGGGCCCGTTCCAGCAGTCGCAAGGGGCTCTTGTCGAAGACATTCATGGTCATGATCCTACTTCCCCTTGGCTCGCTGATCCAGGTAATCCTTGCGCAGTTCCTCGGCCACCTCGCGGGGGGCGGGCGCGTACCGCGCGAACTCCATGGTGAACTCCGCCTTGCCAGCGGTGGCCGACCGCAGGACGTTGGCGTAACCAAACATCTCGCTCAGAGGCACGTGGGCGTCGATGCGCACGAAACCCTCGTCCTCGGTGGTACCGACGATGATACCGCGGCGCTGCATGAGGGTCTTCAGAACCTCACCCTGCAGCTCGCCGGGGCCCTCCACCGACACCATCATCAAGGGCTCGAGCACCACCGGGTTACCGCCGGCGTAGACATCGCGGAAGGCCATGCGGCAGGCGGTCTGGAAGGCCATGTCCGACGAATCCACGGCGTGGCTGTCGCCATCCTCCAGGACCACCTTGAGTCCCTGGACGGGCGCCCCGATGAACGCACCCTCGCCCATGCACATGGCGAAGCCCTTCTGGCAGGCGCTGATGTACTCGGTGGGAATATTGCCGCCGGTCACCTTGGTCTCGAAGTGGAACTGGCCGTCGTCGCTGGGCTCGATGCGGCCGATGACCTTGGCGTACTGTCCGGAGCCGCCGGTCTGCTTGCGGTGGACGTAGTTGAAGGCGACCGGGTTGGTCATGGTCTCGCGGTAGGCCACCTTGGGCGCGCCGGTGGTGACCTCGGCGCCGAACTCGCGCTTCATGCGCTCGATGTACACCTCGAGGTGCAACTCGCCCATGCCGCGAATGATGGTGTCGCCAGACTCGGGATCAACGGACGCGCGGAAGGTGGGATCCTCGCGGGTGAAGCGGTGCAGTGCCTTGGACATCTTGTCCTGGGCCTTGTTGTCGGCCGGCTCGATGGCCAGGGAGACCACCGGCTCGGGAACATGCATGCTGGTCAAGCTGATGCGTCGGCCGGCCGTGAAGGTGTCGCCGCTGGCGCAGTCGATGCCGAACAGGGCGATGATGTCGCCGGCGCCCGCCGACTCGATGTCCTCCATCTGGTCGGCGTGCATGCGACCGAGGCGGCCCACCTTGACCTTCTTGCCCGTGCGCGTGTTGATGATGTCGGTACCCTTGTGCAGCACGCCCTGGTAGATGCGCACGTAGGTGAGCTGGCCGTAGGAGCCGTCCTCCAGCTTGAACGCGTGGGCCACCAGCTCGTCCTCGTCGTTGTTGCTCAGGACGAAGCCGATTTCCTCGCCGCCGCGCTCGAACTCGATGGCCTCGTTCTCGATGTCCGTGGGGCACGGCAGGTAACGCACCACCGCGTCCAGCAGCAGCTGCACACCGCGGTTCTTGTAGGCACTGCCCAGGAACACGGGCGTGAGCTCGTTGCTCAGCACGCCGCGTCGTACGGCCTCGTGGATCATGTCCTCGGTGACCGTCTCCTCGAGGATGGCCTCCATGAGCTCGTCGCTGAACATGCTCACGGCATCCAGCATGACCTCGCGGCGGGCCTCGGCCTCCACCAGCAGATGATCCGGGATGTCCGACCAGTTGATGGTCTCGCCATTGTCGCCCTCGAAGGAGGCCGCCTGCATGCGGACCAGGTCGATGACGCCGTCGTGCTCAGCCTCGAGGCCCAGAGGCAACTGCATCATCACCGCGTTGTGGCTCAGCTTCTCGCGGAGCTGGTCGGTGACGCGCATGGGGTTGGCGCCCGAGCGGTCGCACTTGTTGACAAAGGCCACCCGGGGCACCTTGTAGCGCTTCATCTGCCGGTCCACGGTGATGGACTGGCTCTGGACGCCGGCCACCGAGCAGAGCACCAGCACCGCACCGTCGAGCACGCGCAGGGCCCGCTCCACCTCGATGGTGAAGTCGACGTGCCCGGGGGTGTCGATGATGTTGATGTTGTGATCATCCCAGGAGCAGTTGGTGGCTGCGCTCTGGATGGTGATGCCACGCTCGCGTTCGAGCTCCATGGAATCCATGGTGGCGCCCACGCCGTCCTTGCCGCGAACCTCGTGGATGGCGCGGATACGGCCGGTGTAGAAGAGAATCCGCTCGGTCAGCGTGGTCTTGCCCGAATCGATGTGGGCGCTGATGCCGATGTTGCGGACCTTGCTCAGGTCGGTCATCATGATCGTTTCGTCCCGGTTGGCTCGTGGGTCACGAGCGACTCAGCAGCGTCCCCTGGACATGACAAACGAGGTTGGCCGATGCCAACCTCCGGGTGCCTGCCCTGGTGTGGGAGCGCGAAATCCGGCGGGAAGTTAAGCTCAGGGGTGCCATTCGGCAAGGCGACAGGTGAAAACTGGTGAACTTTTTACCATCGCTCAACCGTCGCCGCCGGTGCGGCGGGTGAAATGCGGCGAGGTACCGAGCTGGTGATAGCCGATGGTCTCGCCGATGGCCTCCACCGATCGTTGCAGGGCCTGGGTACTCTCTTCCGAGCCCTCATCCAGGCCCGGCTTGCCGTCGTAGAGCTGGTATCCGCGCCTAAATCGAGTGTCGGTGAGGTTGGGCATGAGGATGTTGGCGCCCGCCTTGAGCCCACGCTCCCGCCCCACCGATCCCAGGGCCTGCAGGGCGGTGGTGGAGGCGATGTTGACGTCGCGCAGGGCCAGGCGCACGCAGGCGATCATCTTCAACCCCAGCTCCAGTTGCTGGTCCTTGATGGCCTCGAAATCACCCAGACTGTCGGCCATGGGGGTATCCTGGTGCGGAATGAAGGGCCCCATACCCACCATGTCGATGTCCTGCTCACGCATGAATAGGACGTCGCGGGCCAGGTCGTCCAGGGTCTGGCCGGGCAGGCCGATCATGACGCCCGTGCCCACCTGGTATCCGCAGGTGCGCAGACGGCCCAGAGCGGCCAGCCGTTCGTCGAAGCACTGATCGTCGGCGTGGATGCCGGCGAAGAGCTCGCGGTTGGTGGTCTCGATCCGTAGGAGATAGCGCTGGGCGCCGGCGCGACGCCAGCGAAGGAACGTCTCCTCGGTCTGTTCGCCGAGGCTGAGGGTGACGCCGATGCCGCCCTTGGCGAAATTCTGCATGCCCTGCAGAATCTCCTCGATGTAGCTGACGAAGGTGGCGTCGCAGCGCTCGCCGCCCTGCAGGACCGCCGATCCGAAACCCTGATCCCAGGCCCAGCGGGCGGCGGCGAGCACCTCGTCGGCCTCGACGATGTAGCGCTCGAGGTCATCGTTGGACCGCCGGATCCCGCAATAGAGGCAGTCCAGATTGCAGATGTTGGTGACTTCCACCAGGCCGCGCAGATAGGCCACGGGCCCCACCTCACGGAGCTTCATCTGGTAGGCGGCGTCATAGAGGCGCTGAAGATCGTCGGGAGCGTCGAGAGACAGCAACGTCACCAGATCGTCGTGATCGAGGACGGATTTGGCGAGGATGGTGGCGAGGGCGTCCATGTGAGTCACTCCGGAAATCGTGGTGGACGAGCGAGCGTCGGCGCGCCCACCCGTCCCGATGAACTAGATCACACCGTGCTTCTTGCCCACCGTGGCGAAGGCCTCCAGCAGACGATCGACATGCTCGTCGGTGTGGGCCGCCGACGCCTGCAGACGGATGCGGGCCTGGCCGCGGGGCACCACCGGGAAGCTGAAGCCGATGCAGTAGATGCCGGCCGCCAGCAGATCGCGGCTCACGGCCTGGGCCAGATGCGCATCGTTGTCGAACCGACGGAAATGTACAGGCACGATGGGGTGATCGCCGGGATCGATGTCGAAGCCCAGGGCTCGCAGGCCGATACGGATGCGCTTCTGGTTGGCGTCCAGACGCTGCAGCGGGCCCGCATCCTCGCGGCAGATGCGCAGCACCTCGAGGCTGGCGCCGCACACCACCGGCGGGATGGAATTGCTGAAGAGGTAGGGGCGCGATTTCTGGCGCAGCCATTCGATGACCTCACGCGGTCCACAGGTGGCGCCGCCCAGACCACCGCCCAGGGCCTTGCCCAGGGTGGTGGTGATGAGGTCGACGCGGTCCATGACGCCCAGTTTCTCGTGAGTGCCGCGGCCGCGGGGACCGGTGAAACCAGTGGCGTGGCTCTCGTCCACCATGACCAGGGCGTCGTGGCGCTCGGCCAGATCACAGATCTCGGGCAGACGGGCGATGTCGCCGTCCATGGAGAACACGCCGTCGGTGACGATGACGCGGAAGCGCAGGTCCTGGGTTTCCTTGAGGCGACGCTCGAGGCTGTCCATGTCGGCATGTCGGTAGATATGCCGCTGGGCCTTGCACAGGCGAACGCCGTCGATGATGGATGCGTGGTTGAGCTGGTCGGTGATGATGGCGGAGTCCTCGCCCAGCAGGGGCTCGAACACGCCGCCGTTGGCATCGAAGCAGGCGGCGTAGAGGATGGTGTCCTCCAGGCCCAGGAAGTCGGCCAGTTCGCGCTCGAGCTGCTGGTGGAGCTCGGTGGTGCCGCAGATGAAGCGCACCGAGGACAGGCCGTAGCCCCAGCGGTCGAGGGTGCGCTTGGCAGCTTCCTTGACGCGCTCGTCGCCGGCCAGGCCCAGGTAGTTGTTGGCGCAGAAGTTGAGCACCTTCTGGCCGCCGACGGTGACCTCGGCGCCCTGGGGGCTCTCGAGCACCCGCTCGTCCTTGTAGAGTCCCTGCTCCTTGATGGCCGCCAACTCGGCCGTCAACACCTCGCGCATGCTTCCGTACATCGCCGCCTCCGCGTGACCGGTCGGCGAAACAGCCGCTGCCGCCGGCACTGGTTCAGGTACGGGGGTAAGATGGTGTGTGGGCGACCGTTTGTGTAGGACGAAGGTTCACCCCGACGGGTGGCACGGAAGCGGCCCGAGGATAGCCCCGGGCCGCAGGTTCGGAACAGGAGATCCGGCTATCCGCCGTAACGGGCCGCCATGTCCACCAGGCTCACCGCCTTGATCTTGTCGGCCCAGCCGGCCTGGCCAAAGGCCACCATGCGTTCCTCCACCACCTCGGCCATGGCGATGCGCGCCGGCTTGAGGTAATCCCGCGGGTCGAACTTGCCCGGAGTCTCGTGGAAGACCCGGCGGATGGCGCCGGTGATGGCCAGGCGGTTGTCGGTATCGACGTTGATCTTGCGGACGCCGTGCTTGATACCGCGCTGGATCTGCTCCACCGGCACGCCGTAGCTCTCACCCATGTCGCCGCCGAACTCGTTGATGATGTCCATGAGGTGCTTGGGCACCGAGGAGCTGCCGTGCATGACCAGATGGCAGTTGGGCAGCTTGGCGTGGATCTTCTCGATGACGTCCATCTTGAGCACGTCGCCGGTGGGCTTCTTGGTGAACTTGTAGGCGCCGTGACTGGTGCCGATGGCCACGGCCAGGGCGTCGCAGCCGGTGGCTTCGACGAAGTCGGCAGCCTGCTCGGGATCGGTGAGATGGGCCAGAGCCTCGTCGCCGCTCAGTCCAGCGCCATGACCGTCCTCGATACCGCCCAGGCAGCCCAGCTCGCCCTCGACGGTCACTCCCAGTGTGTGCGCCACGTCGACCACGGCCTTGGTGACCTCGACATTGTACTCGTAGGTGGCGGGCGATTTGCCGTCGGCCTCCAGGGAGCCGTCCATCATCACCGAGGTGAAGCCCTGCTGGATGGCGCTGAAGCAGGTCGCCGGGCTGTTGCCGTGATCCTGATGCATGGCCATGGGGATCTGCGGGTTCAGCTCCGAGGCGGCCAGCATGAGGTGCCGCAGGTAGTTGTCGTTGGAGTAGGAGCGAGCGCCACGACTGGCCTGCACGATGACCGGGCTGTTGGTCTTGGTGGCCGCCATCATGATGGCCTGGATCTGCTCCATGTTGTTGACATTGAACGCGCCGACGCCGTAATCGTTCTCGGCGGCATGGTCGAGCAGAATGCGCATGGGGACGAGAGGCATGACGGACTCCTCCACGAGATTCGGTGAGCGAAACCATGTGATCGGGCCGAAGCTACACCCCCGGCCGGGGCCTGGCCAATTGATATCTCCATAACAGCAGACTCGCTAGTCTGCTAGAAGGGTGGCCACGGCCTGGCTGAGGGTGGCCTGGCTGTAGGGCTTGGCCACGAAACCGACACCCTCTCCCAAGGTGAGCTCTTCCAGGGAGCCCTCGGGATCGAAGCCCGAGGAGAAGAGTACACGGATCGACGGATCCAGATCGCGCAACCGCTGGAACGTCTGACGTCCGTCCATGCGCGGCATCACCATGTCGAGAATCACCGCGACGACGGATTCGCCGTCGCGCTCGAAGATCTCGAGGGCCTCCTGACCATCGCGGGCCAGCAGCACGTCATACCCCAGAGACCGCAACTGGGCCCGGGCCATGCTGCGTACCAGTTCCTCGTCGTCCACGAGCAGCAACTGACCGTGCCCACGAATCACCTTCGGAGTCGGATCATCGGTGAGCGCCAGCGCGTCGCTGTCCTGCGGCAGCAACAGGACCACCGTGGTGCCCTGTCCCGGCGTGCTCTCGATGCCGATGGCTCCATTGTGGTCCTTCACCGTACCATAGACCGTGGCCAGTCCCAGGCCCGTGCCCTGGCCCACGGGCTTGGTGGTATAGAACGGCTCCAGCACCTTGGCGCGATCCTCGGGGGAGATGCCGGTGCCGGTATCGGAAACGCTCACCTCGACGTATCGGCCCGGTTCCAGTTCCGGCATCAGGTCGAACAGCGACGGGTCTTCCAGGTTGACGTTGCGGGTGGCCACCGTGAGAGCGCCTCCGTCCGGCATGGCGTCGCGGGCATTGAGGGCCAGGTTCATGACGGCGTTCTGCAGCAGCGTCGGGTCACCGATGACCTTGTCGGACGTGGCCTCGAAGCGGGTCGTCAGGCGGATCTTTCGATCAAGGCTGCGCCGCAGCAGGCTCATGGCCTCGCGAATGGGCTCATGGATGTCCAGGGCCGTGGACATGACCTTCCCCTTGCGCGAGAAGGTGAGCAGCTTGGCGGTGAGATCAGCGGCGTGACGAGAGGCGCCCAGGATCGTGGAGAGTAGCGGACGCTGCTCCGAGTCGGCCGGCAGGTCCTCGTTCAGGAGCTCGGCGCAACCCATGATGGCGGCCAGCATGTTGTTGAAGTCATGGGCCACACCTCCGGCGAGTTGGCCCACCACCTCCATCTTCTGCACCTGGCGCAGCCGCTCCTGCAGGGTGTGCTCCTCGGTGATGTCCCGGAACACCAGCACCACGCCCACGACCCGGCCGTCGCGATCGCGAATGGGCGCCCCGCTGTCAGCGATGCGACGCCGCTGGCCGCCACGGGAGATGAGGACGGTGTTGCTGGACAGAGTGACCACTTCCCCCGTGGTGAGCACCTCGTCCACCGGGCTGGCGACGGCCTGCTGCGATGCATCATCGACGATACGGAAGATGGTGGACAGGGAACGGCCGCGAACCTCGGCGAGGGAATAGCCGATGATGTCTTCGGCCACGGAATTCATCTCCTCGACGCACCCGTCGATGTCCGTGGCGATGACCGCGTCGCCAATGGACTTCAGGGTGATGCGCAGGTTCTCCTCGCTGGCCGCCAGCCTCTCATGGGCCGTCACTTCACTCAGTTGCGCACGCACCGAACGTACCGAGAGCAGGAACGCCAGTCCCGAAGCCAGGGCCGTGAGCACCAGCCCGGCCAGGATCGTCTGACGCCGCATGCTGGCCAGTTCGCTCTCGACGTCGTCGACGTAGACGCCGGTACCGACCATCCAGCCCCAGGTCTCGAAACGATCGACATAGGAGACCTTGTCCACCAGGCGCGAGAGGTCGTCCTTCCAGTGCCACTGGTACTCCAGAAAACCGTCGCCGTCGGGGCCCGCCGCCAGATTCATCTTATCCAGGAGGACCTTCAAGGGCTGTCCGTCGGGGCCGATCTCCAGCCGCGTGTCGCGCCCCTCGAGATCGGGACGGTAGGGGTGCATGATGAAGCGATCGTCGGGCCCGGTGATCCAGAAGTAGTCCTTGCCCTCCTCGCCGAAGCGCTGGGTCCGCAATCGCGAAACGGCCCGGGCCTGGGCCTCTTCCAGGGGCAGCAACCCCTCCCGGACCTCGGTCTCCCGGGACTCGAGGTTGCTCACCGCCGCTTCCACCAGGCGCTGGCAGAGGTCACGCTTCTGCTGGAGATAGGTGCGTTCGACCAGCGGTACCAGCAGGCTGAAGACCACGAGCATGGACAGGAGAACGAGCACGAGAACAGGCGCGATGAGCGGCAGGAAGGTTCGCAGGAACAGCCCTGGACCACGTGTGGGTTGCAGATTGCGACCAGACAACGGGCATACACCTCCGGCGTGACCCTCTCCTCCTGGGTCAGCAAGGGTTAGCACAGGCAATGCGGCGGCGTCATGGAATTTCTGAGAGAGATTTCGTCGAAGGAAAAAAAGAGGGTGGTGGAGGCGGCGGGAATCGAACCCGCGTCCGTAACCGGTACCCCGCCGGCGTCTACATGCGTAGTCGGCTGTTGATCTCGTCCGCCGGCTGGCCAGCCAACATGCCAACCCACGGACCAGTCTCACTTAAAATTCGCCTGCAGCCAGAGACCTGCGAACAGGCTAGTCATCGGATTACGGCGCTCCGTCGGGCTGA
>Ga0070729_10007689_pt1 | contig 10277 bp, 9 predicted proteins | sample tdDd472_FD_66725 | JGI IMG/M metagenome (GOLD analysis project Ga0070729, IMG submission 66725) | Marine sediment microbial communities from the Atlantic coast under amendment with organic carbon and nitrate - tdDd47.2 | ecosystem: Environmental > Aquatic > Marine > Coastal > Sediment | place...
GAAACATGGTGTAGAGTCTTTGCCGGAGGCAACAATATGCTTAAATACGCAATGATAGGTGGTGGCCCCGGTGCTTTTGTGGGCGAAGTCCATCGGACCGCGTTGGCTTTGAATGGACAGGCAAAGTTGGTGGCCGGATGTTTTTCCCGTGATCTGGAAAAGACGCGGGCTATAGGTGCGGAGCTTGGGTTGGCAGAAGATCGGCTGTACGCCACGCCCGAGGAATTATCCCGGCTGGAAGCGGGTGACATAGACTTTGCGGTAGTGGTTACATCCAATGAAGCGCACTATCCCAACGTCAAGGCGTGTCTTGAGAACGGTATCCACGTCATGTGTGACAAGCCGTTCACCCATACTTCTGCACAGGCCGAGAAATTGGTGGAGCTTGCCCGTGAAAAAAGGCTGTTTCTCGGTGTATCTTATACCTATGCCGGTTATCCCATGGTTCGGCAGATGCGGGAGATGATCCTGCGCGGTGACATCGGTACTGTCCGGTTCATCAACTGCGAATATCCGCAGGGGTGGCTGGCCGAGATGTTGGAGACCACCGGCCATATTCAGGCTGAATGGCGAGCTGATCCTGTGCGGAGTGGCGGAACGTTATCGCTCGGCGATGTCGGTTCTCACATTGAATATCTAGTGCCGCACGTTACCGGCTTGAAGGTCACGCGATTGGCTGCCCGATTGGATTCATTGGTGGAAGGGCGACTGCTCGATGACAATGGGACCATTCTTACCGAGTATGATTCGGGTGCGCGTGGTATGTATTGGTATTCTCAGGCTGCAACCGGCATGGTTAACGGGTTGAAAATTCGTGTTTTTGGAGAAAATGGCGGGCTGGAATGGTTTCAGGAAGACCCGGATATTTTGCATCATATGCCGCTGGGTGAATCGGCTCGGAAGATTCGGCGCGGTACTCCTGATTTGACGCCGGGGGCTATGACGTATTCGCATACGCCGCCAGGTCATCCCGAGGGGTGGTTGTTGGCGTTCGCCAATATTTATACCTCGTTTTGCAACACGCTTGTGGATGGTGAGGCTGTTGATTTCCCGACTGGGGAGGATGGTTTGCGTGGAGTGAGGTTTATGGAGGCTTGTCTTGAGAGTTCGAAGAATGACACAGCATGGATTGATATGATGTAATCTTTTTGAACAGAAGAAGCCGGGGTTTCAACCCCGGTGGAGAGAAGAAGTAAGGATGGCCGCTTTCATGCGGCCTTTTTCTTTGAAGATGCGCCTTCGGCGAGAGCCATTGTTGGGTGCTGAAGCACCCAACGTTTTCCATGCCCTCCCGGCGGGGTCCGTTTTTTTGTTGGGGCAAAAAAAGGGACGAAAAAAAGCCCCTTACGTACTTGTCCGCCCGGTGATCGGCGGCAAGAATCTGATCCAATCGAGTCGGCTCCACCCTGCTAAAAGTATAAGCTCTGCCTCTCCGTAAAATTGTAGTTTAAGACAGATTGTCTGATCTTCTTACAAGAGCCGCCTTTTCCGATTGGTCAGCTTCTAAGCCGCCGATCAAGGGCTAGGGTTGGGCTTCGTCTGGGAGGGAGAAAGAATTGTCGTCTTCGAAGGGAGAGCGGTGTTGGGGTGCTGAAGCTCCCCAAGGCCCTTTATGGTTATCGAAGAGCCTGAAATCAAAGATGGACACCTACAACGAGAAGGTTCTTACAGCGACGAACAATTGATAGAGGGCCTTAGAGCCTGTTTAGCGCGGCGGAGCGGAGCCCGACCGAGTCTGCGCCGCAGACAATTCTGTCGGGCAGTGGAGCCGCGTACAGGCTTTTGGGTCCGCTATCAGGATCACAACGGCGAAGGCGTTTTTTGCCTCCTTTTTTCCGCCTCGAAAAAAGCAGGTCGCCGTAAAGGCGAAACCTTTACAATGATAACGTTTGCACCCTCACTGCGAAAGCACGCAACGCCCACCAAAAAAGAAGCCCCTCTTATCTTTTCTTCATTCTTCAAACCGTTATTCAAAGCAGATTGACACCCCCCCCATCCCCCTCGTAGGTTCGTTGCATGTCCAAATACGCTCCATCCCTGACCCAAGCTCATCAGGCTTTTTTGTCCGACCTGTTTCCCGATGACGGATGTGTCCTGTCGCCCGAAGGTCTCGCTGCTTTCTCTGCTGACGCCAGTGGAGAACGCGCCATGCCGTGGGCCGTTGTCCGGCCTGAAACACGGGAGCAGGTGCAGGAGTTACTCAAGTGGGCCGATGCCGAGCATATGCCGATCTATGGTCGTGCGCGGGGCACCGGACGCGTTGGGAGTGCCGTGCCGAGTCTCGGCGGTGTGGTTGTGTCCATGTTGCGAATGAACCGAATTCTGGATGTGAACGAAGATGATTTCGTGGCCGTGGTCCAACCGGGAGTGGTGACGGCTGACATGCAAGCCGCCTGCGCGGCAAAGCAACTTTTCTATCCGCCAGACCCGGCCAGTGTGAAAATTTCTACCATTGGCGGCAATATCGCCACCTGCGCCGGAGGCCTCAAGGCCGTGAAATACGGTGTGACGCGAGACTGGGTGCTCGGGATTGAAGCGGTTCTGCCGGGAGGCAGGGTGCTGCATATGGGTGGCCGTTCCCACAAGGATGTTGTCGGGCTGGACCTGAAACGGCTCTTTGCCGGGAGCAATGGTACGCTCGGATTGTTTACGGAACTTACGGTCAAACTTATTCCCTTGCCCGAAGCCTCGGCCTCGGTGCTGGTTGGTTTTTCTGATCTGGCTTCATCCATGGAAGGAGCCAAGGCCGTGTTTCGGGCGGGAGTCCTGCCTGCGGCCTGCGAATTCATGGATGGTCCCACCATTCAGGCTATCCGTATGGGGGATGATATCCCGCTGGCAGACAGTGCCGACGCCGCGCTTCTGTTAATGGTGGACGGGACACAGAAAGGTGTGGATGCCGAGGTCCGGCGGATGGTCGCGGCTCTTGATTCCGTGCACCCTGTTTCAGTGGAAGTGGGCAGCGGGCTCGAGGCCGAAGCCCTGTGGGATGTGCGGCGGTCTATTTCTCCGTCTTCATTCCGCATTAAACCCGACAAAATGGCCGAAGATATTTCCGTTCCGCGTGGGAGCGTAGGGCAGGCTGTTGCGGCAGCTCACGATATTGGACGAGAGCACGGTTTGCAGGTCCTCTGTTTCGGGCACCTTGGCGACGGCAACATTCATGTCAGCATCATGCACGATGGCTCGGTGCAGAGCGAAGTGGACAGTGCGCATTTAGCCAAAGATGCGGTATTTCGTATGGCTTTGTCGCTTGGCGGCACGATCTCCGGGGAACATGGTACCGGCCTGACCAAGGCGTCCTTCGTGAACGAACAGTTGTCAGTGGACGAACTGCAACTGATGGCCGATATCAGGCATGTTTTTGATCCCAACGGTATCATGAATCCCGGTAAGGGGCTGTAACCCATGTCCGGCGATTGCATTCTGTGCGGTAAATGCCTTGAGGTCTGTCCGCTCCTTCGGGCAACCGGGCGGGAAGAACTTGGCCCTCGTGCCAAGGCGGACCTGTGTCGTCTCCTGTCTGAAGATCCGAATTTATTGTCCGAAACCGATGTCGCCAAACTCGCTGGGCTCTGTCTTGGTTGTGGGCGGTGCCGGGAAGTCTGTTCGCAGGGTGTGGACGTATCTGCATTGGTGGCGGTCTTGCGCGGTGCTCACCCGGATTTCAAGGCGTGGCTGTGGAAGACGTGGCTGATACACGCAAAAAAATTATGGTCGCCCGGTTCTGCGGCGGCCAAGCTTATTCCAGAACAATTTCATTCGGAAAAGCTCGGCCCCATGCTCAAAATGCTGGCTGGTCTCAAGGGCAAGTCAGGATTGGAGCCATGTCTGGAAGTAACATTTTTTCCCGATACCTACCGGGGTAAGAAAATGCTCTTGTTCGCAGGCTGCACCGCCAACTTTGTCCAGACCCGTTGGCTTATGACCGCGCTTAAGTTGTTGGACGGACTGGGGGTGGAAGTCCTGCCCGGTGATTTCAAATGCTGTGGTTCAGGCCTGAAAGCTGCCGGATTCGCAGATGAGTCCGAATCCATGGCCGCCCACAATGTGCAAGTCTGGCGTGATGCCGGATGCCCTCCGGTGGTGACGTTTTGCGCCTCATGCCGAGCCGGTCTGCAAGGGTATGACGGCTGTTTTGAGAGTGTGAAAGAACAGGAAAAGTGGCAAAATACCCTTCTTTCTTTATCGGGTATTTTACTTGATGCTTTCTTCGTGTTATCGGACAACGTGCCGGAAACGTTGGCGTATCATCAACCGTGTCATGCACGGGGTGATGATACGGATTATGCGTTGCTTAACGCTGCCCTCAAGAACCGAATGGTTGGGGCGACAGGCAGGCAGTGCTGCGGTTTCGGCGGGGTCATGCGTTTGGCGGCACCCGGTCTTACTGACCCGGTCAACCAGCAATGCTGGGATGCGCTCGCAGAAGCGGATGTCGTCATCACAGGCTGTTCAGCCTGCGTGACCCAACTGGCAGCAACAGCCCCTGACAGCGTAAAAGTGGGGCATTGGTTGGAACTCATCAAGTAGGTACACATGTCGGGTAAAATTTCTCCCATAGCAGTGGCAAAGGAAGCGCTTTCTCTGAGCTGGGCCAGAAAATGGACGTTCTTGGGATTGGTTCTGTTGGGTATGATTCCAAGCCTCCTGTCGGCCGGTGTTGGTGTCGCATTCGATGAGCCATCCGGCTTTGGCGGCGTGCTTGGACTTGTCGTTATTGTACTCACCGTTTTGGTAGGTCTGTTCGTTTTGACTGTTTTTTTTCATCTTGGAGTTACTCTGCAACGGGGCGATGGGCGTCTGATTCCAGAGAATTGCAAGGTGGCTATGTGGCGAGTTTTTGTCAGAGGGTTGCTGCTCTGGCTTGTCACGACTGGCCTCATGCTGATTTTCATGGGACCAATAATTTTTCTGACAGTGAGTAGTGGAGCAGAGGGCGGTCAAATGGAAAGTGGTATGGCTGCTGTTGGTTTTATCGCCGCTTTTGCAGTGCTTGTAGGTTTTGCGGTGTCTTTTGGGGTGATGCCGCGATTGGCGGTCATGTTGCCGGGAGCGGCCGTCGGGCATGTGGTGTCTCTTTCCGAGGCGATGGCCCTGACAAAGGGACATACTTTTCGGATGATAGGTTCTTATCTGATGATTATTGTTCCTTTTGTTGCGTTGGCAGTGTTAATTGCGGGTGGACTTGGCTTGAGCAGTGAAACCGGATTGGCAGGGGTTGTGGTAGCGGGTTTCTTTTTTCTCTTTTTTGTTTTTAGCATTTTCGCCGAGATTATTCTGCCTATGGTCAATTGTGTCTGGTACGAAAAGCTACGGTTGCGTTATGATTCCATGAATCGAGAGCAGAGTTCGATGGGCCCTTCGAATTCGGAACGGTCCTTTAATACATAGTCACGAATCAATGCCTGATTGACTTTTTTTCAAAAGCCGCCCCTTTTACGGGCGGCTTTGTTTGTGGTATCTCACTGACCGCCGGGAAAAACCGCGTTTTCACACGTCTGTCGCGTTGACAAAGCGGATTCCGACTATATCATGCTTCACAGTGCCACGGTGTGAATTTGCCGCGTGCCTTGCCAAGATCGCATAAGACTCCCAGGAGACCGCATATATGCTGAAATTTCTCTTCGGTTCCAAAAACGACCGATACCTGAAGAAGATCAAGCCCATTGTCGAGCAGGTGAACGCCTTTGAGCCGGAAATGCAGGCGTTGTCTGACGCCGACATCCAGGCCAAAATTGCCATGTGGAAAGGACAGGTTGCCGCCGGGGAAAAGACTCTGGATGACCTGATGCCAGAATGCTTTGCCCTGGTTCGTGAGGCAGGCCAGCGCGTATTTGATCCGCCCATGCGCCATTATGACGTGCAGCTTGTAGGTGGGTATGTCCTTCATCAGGGCAAGATTGCGGAGATGAAGACCGGTGAAGGTAAGACTCTTGTCGCGACCTTGGCCGTTGTGCTCAACGCACTGTCCTGTAAGGGCGTGCATGTTGTCACGGTCAACGACTATCTTGCCTCCCGTGATGCCGAGTGGATGGGCCAGTTGTACAATTTCTTGGGTTTGACCGTGGGCGTTATCGTGCACGGGTTGAACGACCAGGAACGTCAGGAAGCGTACGCCGCAGATATCACCTACGGAACCAACAACGAGTTCGGTTTCGATTATCTGCGCGACAATATGAAATTTTATAAGGAGCAGTTGGTCCAGCGGCCGCTCAATTTCGCCATCGTGGATGAGGTTGACTCCATTCTTATCGATGAAGCGAGAACGCCGCTTATTATTTCCGGTCCCGGCGAAAAGTCTTCTGGTTTATATCGTCGCATCGACACCATCATTCCCAATCTGATCAAGTCCTCGCCTACTGATCCTGAAGACAAGGACGCCATCCCCGATGGTGATTTCGTGCTGGACGAGAAGACCAAATCTATCACCATGACCGACGCCGGTGTGGAGAAGGTCGAGGACTTGCTCGACGTGGACAACCTGTTTGATCCGCAGCATATCGCACTTCAGCATCACGTACTTCAGGCACTCAAGGCGCACCATTGTTTCCAGAACGATGTCGAGTACATCGTCAAGGACAATCAGGTCGTGCTGGTCGATGAATTCACGGGTCGCCTCATGCCGGGGCGTCGTTTGTCAGATGGTTTGCATCAGGCCATTGAAGCCAAGGAAAACGTCAAGGTCGAGGCCGAGAACCAGACGCTGGCGTCCATCACCTTCCAGAACTATTTCCGTATGTATGACAAGCTGGCTGGTATGACCGGTACGGCTGATACTGAAGCCGTTGAATTCGGGCAGATTTACAATCTCGAAGTCATCGTTATCCCGACGCATCAGGAGATGGTCCGTATCGATAATCCGGATTCCATCTACAAGACGCAGGAACAGAAATATCAGGCCATTGCCGAGGATATCGAGGATTGTTACCGTCGTGGTCAGCCCGCGTTGGTCGGTACCGTATCCATTGAAAAATCCGAATTGCTGTCTCGTTTGCTCAAGAAGCTCAAGGTTCCGCATAGCGTGCTCAACGCAAAGCAGCATGAGAAGGAAGCCGAGATCGTGCTTGAAGCCGGGCACAAGAAAAAGGTCACCATCGCCACCAACATGGCGGGCCGTGGTACCGATATCAAGCTCGGCGAGGGCGTGTGTGAACTCGGAGGCCTGCATATCATCGGCACCGAGCGGCACGAATCCCGTCGTATCGATAACCAGTTGCGAGGCCGTTCCGGTCGTCAGGGTGATCCGGGTTCCTCCCGTTTCTATCTGGCGCTCGACGATGACCTCATGCGGCTGTTCGGTTCCGACCGCCTGCAGGGCATCATGGAGAAGCTCGGTCTGGAAGACGGCATGGCCATTGAGAACAAGATGGTCTCAAATGCCATTGAAAAATCTCAGACACGCGTGGAAGGCCATCACTACGAAATTCGTAAACAGCTTCTGGAATATGACGATGTCATGAACCAGCAGCGTGAAGCCATCTATTCCCTGCGCCATGATTTGATGAAGGCAAAAGAAGTGGAAGAGCTAGCTCTGGAATATTCCACTGATCTCGTCGAAGAGATTCTTGAACCCGCATTGGACATGAAGGACCCGGATCAGGAAATCATTGATTCCGTGCGTGCCCGTCTGGAAGAGGTGTTCAACTTCGAGCGGTTTGATGCCTGGCAGGAAGTCGAACTGCCAAGCCGGGAACAGGCCGCAGAATGGGTGGATGACATTTTCGCCTACCTGCGTACATCCACTGGCGAGCATTATCAGGAAATCCTGCGCTATTTCATGCTCGATTCCCTAGACCGCAACTGGAAGGAACATTTGCTCAATATGGACCATCTGCGCGATGGTATCGGCCTGCGTGGGTACGGTCAGAAAGACCCCAAGCAGGAGTATAAGCGCGAAGGTTTCGAGCTGTTTGCCGAGCTGGTCTATACCATCAAGGAGAACGCCCTGCGCGCCTTTTCCCACCTGCGTATTGAGGCCGAGGTCAAGGACGAAGAGTTCAAGCACGAAGGTTCCGAGGAACTGGAGTACACTGATCACGAATCCGAGCAGGACAAGAAGGTCGCACCGGTCAAGAAGGCTCCCAAGGTGTCACGCAATGCTCCCTGCCCGTGCGGCAGTGGCAAGAAATACAAGAAGTGCTGCGGTTCCTAAACTGTTGTAAAATAAGTAAGTGGAAAGCCGGTCCCTTTGTGGGGCTGGCTTTTTTCGTGTGTTGAAATGTGCCAGTCATGAAAGAATGAATCCCTTTAGGGCGTTGGAAGTGTGCGGTATGTTTGGTGCCAACATACTCCGACTTGTCGGGAAAGGAGGGTGATTTGTCACGATGTCATGTCAGCGCGGGGAATCACGGCGGAGAGTCTTGCCATTGCAACGATGCAGAGGGTACAGGTGTCCAATGACAGAGACGCATACAATGCATAAGGCCGAGGATATGATCGATCCTCTGGCAAATTTCGTAATATGGCCGTTCACAGAAGGTTCTGGGTGTCCTGTGTCGGATATCCTTGAACCGCATTTGCACGACTATTTTGCCATTCAGTTTGTGACCGAAGGCAAGGGCGTGCATGTTATTGATTTTCAACCCTATGACATTACGGCGAATTCTTTGTATTTCGTCTCTCCTCACCAGCTTCATTTGTGGAGGCCCGAGGGAGATCTGAAAGGTTATGTTATGGCTTTTACCGAGGACTTCATGCGCTCGCCGGAGTCGCCTGTCGTCAATATGGCGGATCTGGAGTTTTTTTATAGCAGCGCACATCTGCCTTTGTACCATGCATCAAAAGATCAGGCAGCAAGCCTGCTTGATCTGGTGGAAAAAATGCGCACTGAGTTTGATGGACGTAACGAGGGCTTCGTGTCTGTCCTTCGGGCCTTTTTTCATATTTTCATGGTCAATCTGCAACGGATGTACGCTGAGAACTTGAGCGTGGACACCACAGGGCGCGAGCCTGATCTGGTCCGTCGGTTCAAGAAAATGGTTGCTGAAAAGTATGCTTCGCAGATGTCCGTGCAGGAATATGCTGACGCCTTGGGTGTCAGCGTGTCTGGGTTGAACTCCGCAGTCAAGGAAGCCACGCGGACTACTCCCGGTCAGATTGTCCGCAACGAAATGGTCATGGCCGCCAAGCGGATGCTCGCCCATTCCGATATGAATGTGTCGGAAATATGTTTCGAACTCAGCTTTGACGATCCTTCCTACTTTGGTCGGTTCTTTAAGCGGGAGGCTGGAGTCACGCCTTCGAGTTTTCGGGAACAGATGCGCGAAAAGTACCATTCTTTTGCACGATAGTTCCTGTTGCTATAAGTGCTCGTTCCCTACCATGCAGTCATCAATTGAATGTATGGAGGTTTTTACAATGACATTGAACGAAGTGCACGAGGCCATTGCCAAGATAGGCTGCCTCTCCATGACGACGTTGGACGGTGATATCATGCACAGCCGCATTATTAGTGTATGTGGTGGTGATAGTGACGGCGTCTATTTTCTGACCATGGATTCCAAGCCATTTTATCATCAACTCAAGGCCAACCCCCGGATTTCAGTGAGCGGTATTTATCCCCATGGTCGTAAGGAAAGAAAGAACGCGGCAGGGCAGCCCTATTTTGCTCCGGGCTTTACGTTGCGTATCACGGGAGAAGTTCGTGAAGTTACCCAAGGCAGTATCATAATCAAGGCCGAGGCTGGTGACGAGGCAATGCAGTATGTTTTTGAAGAACAGGAACGGTATCCTGCTATTCGATTGTTCTGCATTTACAAGGGGAAGGGTGAAATCTTCGATTATGACTTTGAAGAGGAGCACCGTGGTCACAAGCTGTTACGCTCCCGTTTTTCCTTTGGCGGCGAGAACCATAATGAGGCTGGTTGCTGGATAACGAATGATTGCGTGGGGTGCGGAGAATGTCTTAAGGTCTGTACTTTTAAGGCGATTATTCCGGGTGAACCGTATTCCATCAATGGCGAACGGTGTGATGAGTGCGGCAGTTGCGTCAGTGTATGTCCGCAGGAAGCCATCGAACTGCCGTTGACATTGTAATAGAAGGCCTGTCGTTCTTGCCAGAAACAGGGCAAACGCGTACCCATGTCGGTTATGTCGCGTTTTTTGATAGCCCTTGTTTTTCTGCTCACGTGTTCGCCAGTCGTGCTGGCCGAGACCGAGTTCAGCACGGCCCAGCCTGATTTTCTGCTGACCGCACCGACCAATGTGAGCAAGGAATTTCGTCTGGAGACGGCCTTTGATTATGTGGGGGGCGCTGATTTCAGCAACGGGCTTGG
>Ga0070729_10007690_pt1 | contig 10275 bp, 10 predicted proteins | sample tdDd472_FD_66725 | JGI IMG/M metagenome (GOLD analysis project Ga0070729, IMG submission 66725) | Marine sediment microbial communities from the Atlantic coast under amendment with organic carbon and nitrate - tdDd47.2 | ecosystem: Environmental > Aquatic > Marine > Coastal > Sediment | place...
CATTGCGCACCGTGCTTCGAAATGAAACTTTTAGTTACTTTACGTTACACAATGGTCACCGCCACTGTTACACTTCCCCCACTCTCCCCTTTGCAATATACATAAACCACTGGTATAAATAACTTTTGCCCAAAAAAGCGATTGTGGCATGGTTGGTGCATTAGTGTGGTTAAAGATTGTTGGATCCACCCATCATTAAATCGATATGCTCAAATAATTTCAACGAGGTAGACCATGTCATCAATAGCTATATTTCCATGTCGCCACACCCCTGCCGAGATCATTGCCAAAGAACTAGCCAGCAAGTTTACCCTGAAAACGTACACCGACGAGAACCTGATAGTTGATACTGCCGCTGCATTTGGTATCAGTGAGGACAAGTTGAGATCAGCAATGTTTGAGAAAACTTCAGTGTTTAACAAGTTTACTCTGGAAAGAGAGAAGCTGATCAACATGCTCAAGCAGACCCTTCACCAGCGACTGGACAGCACAGATCAGTATCTTTTTGAAGGGTTTTTTACTTCACTCATCCCCTCTCGCATCAATCACGTTCTCAAGGTTTTGGTTGTAGATGCCCAGGCGGATCGTATTTCCTACGCCGTAGCCAGTGGAATTAGCGAGAAGCAGGCCCAAAAATCCAGAAAAGAGTTTGATAAAATGGCCTACGGCTGGACCGACTTTCTCTTCAAGAAGGAGGCCTATGAAAGCTCCCTCTACGATCTGGTAATTCCTGTGGCTCAAAAAACTGACAAAGAACTGGTGGAAGCAATAATAAAATGTTTCCACACCACTTCTGTATTACGAACCAATGAGTCGCAGCAAGCAGTCAGCGACATGCTGCTGGAGGTAAAAATTGAACACATTCTCCTCGAGAAAGGCCACAAAATTGGTATACTTGTCGCAGAAGGAGATACAACCCTGACCGTTGAAGAGGATGTCTTTAATTTCGGAAAACTTGAAGAAGAGCTTTCTCAATTAGCTCGCCAGGTGGAAGGTGTTGGAAAAGTCACTGTCAAGCAAAGCCCCAACGCCAAAAAGTCCATTTACCGGCGGCAGAAGTTCGAACTGCCTTCCAAGGTGCTCTTTGTTGATGATGAGAAAGAGTTTGTCCAGACGGTTTCTGAGCGTTTAATCAGCCGTGATGTTGGAACCTATGGCGTGTATGATGGCGAGGCGGCACTTGAAGTGGTCAACGAAGACCAACCAGACGTGATGGTGCTCGACCTAAAAATGCCTGGTATCCATGGTGTTGAAGTGCTGCGCCAGACAAAAGAGCTTGCCCCGGAGGTGGAAGTTATTATTCTTACAGGTCATGGAACCATGGATGATATGCAGCAATGCATGGAGTTAGGCGCCTTTGCCTATATGAACAAACCTGTAGACATCGAAGAACTGTCTACCACGATTAAGGCTGCCAGCGAGAAAGCCGCTGCAGCAGCTGGTAAAAACGGTTCCCCCAAAAATGGCTGATAGAAGGAGGATGCAAGTGGACAAGAAACTGCAAGCTAGAGTACTTTTGGTGGATGATGAAGAGGACTTTACCGATGCCCTCTCCAAACGGCTTGAGGCCCGCAACCTTAAAGTCAAGACCGTCAACCGGGGCGAGGACGCAGTCCAATTGGTTGATGAACAATCATTTGACGTCATAATACTGGATCTTGCCATGCCCGGCATGGACGGCCTGGAGACACTCCAGCAAATCAAAGCAAACCACCCTGATGCAGAAATAATCATGCTTACTGGTCACGCCTCTGTTGAGAGCAGTGTCAAAGCCATGAAAATAGGGGCAGAGGATCTGCTGGAAAAACCGGTCGACATAGCTGATCTACTGAGCAAGATTGAAGAAGCCCATAAGAAACGGGTTGTCGTGCTGCAAAAAAGATCCAAGGAGGAGATTGAAAAAATTCTCAAAAGCAAAGGTTGGTAGATTGATCGACCTGCCAGTTGGAAAAAAACTTTCTCCATGAACAGCCTGCCGATAAGCCTTCCTTGATGAAGCGGCAGCAATTGTAAGAGGTTCCATGTTTACTCCGGACATTAAATCCCTGCTTGAAGGAGTACCATGCCCAGCCATGGTTCTTGACGATATGCTCAGAATCATTGACATGAACCGGCTAATGGAGGCAATGAGCGGCCACGTTATCGGTGAAGTGCGGGGCATTCATGGTGAACTGGTGCTGCGCAGTAATGTCGGCAATAACAGAGACCGGCAGTTTAAGGCTGTCCTGGAAACAGGAGAACCAGTGTCTCTTGAGGGGGATATCCTCAATTGCTATCGACGTAAAATTCCAGTCCACTGCCATATATCTCCCCTTACAAGTGCTGAAAACAACAGGAGAGGCTTGTTTGTTGTAACGGAAGTGGTGCAGATTGATGAGATCAAGAAAGAACAGAACAACAAGAGCTTTTCTTCAGCTGAAATCATTGGTTACAGCCCCAAGATGCAGCAGGTATTTGACAAAATACCGCTCATATCGCAAACCGATGCATCGGCTCTGATAACGGGTGAGACAGGTACAGGCAAAGATAAAATTGCTGAGATAATCCACCGCCACTCGCCCAGGGCCCGGTTTCCCTTTATAAAAATAAACTGTGGTGCCCTTCCCCTTGACCTTCTCGAGTCCGAGCTATTTGGTCATGTAAAAGGGGCATTCACGGGCGCAACACGCAATAAGGCAGGGATGTTCAAACTTGCTGACCGGGGCACACTGTTTCTGACCGAGATCGGAGATATGCCTCTTCCGTTGCAGGTAAAACTGCTTTCTGTCCTGGACGACAAGCAGTTTTACCCCGTTGGCGGCGAGCAGAGTGTCAGTGTTGATGTTCGAATCATAGCAGCTACCCATCGCTCACTCCGGGAGCAGGTGAAAAAGAATAAATTTCGCGAAGATCTCTTTTACCGCTTGAACGTGCTCTACCTTCACCTGCCGCCGCTGCGAGAGAGAGGAGTAGACATACGCTATCTCCTGGATCATTTCCTGGAAAAATTCATGGCTGGCCTTGGAAAAAACATAGTTGGCTTTACTGCTGAGGCAATGGACTCACTGCTCAGTTACAGCTACCCTGGAAATGTCAGGGAGATGAGCAATATTGTTGAGTATGGCGTGAACATGTGTAAAGAGAAGAAAGTGGGGCTGGAACATCTGCCGGACTATATATTTGAACCAGTCCCGGATAACCCCGTCGAAACAGAAAATAGTGAGATGGATAAATTTGATCCGCAGTTATCACAGGTTCAGGTGGAGCAGCAAAACTCTTCGACGGTTTTACCTGAACAAAAACAAGAGAGCTGGAGTGATATCGAACGCCGAATGATCATTGAAGCCTTAAAAGAACATAACGGCAGCAGAAAGCAGGTAGCGGCGCACCTTGAATGGACACGAATGAAGCTATGGCGCAAGATGACGAAATACGGTCTGCTGTCCTGAGCAAAACATGGTCCGTATCCTGTTGTTGGTAATGACCTATGTATTGCAATAACTACATAGCTTTGACGAATTTCTGCCGGGCGTTTTATGAACCATTCAGGCAATCTGCCCATCATAAATATGAGCTAAGAGGTTTTTCGTGCAAAAATTAATGATTCCCATTCAAGGCGACTTTGTCGCTCCCAGGTTCGATCTGGCAACCGAGGTTCTCATTGCCCGGTATGGGGATGGTGCCCTGCTTGGAGCCCCCAAGACCATAATCATGGAACGACCATCGGATGAAGGACTATGCCAGATGATCGTTGAAGAGCACATCACTGCCATGGTTTGCGGTGGCATTGAAGAATTGCATTTCAACTTCCTGATCTGGAAAAAAGTGAATGTGCTTGATGGCGTTATCGGAGATTGGCAGACCGCCCTGGAAAAAACACTTGATGGCACCTTGCTACAAGGCACTGTGCTTTACCCAGACAAGGAAAAAACAACCTCTTATGAAACCAAATAAGCGTGAATCTGTATTTTCCAAGCTGAGCCCGAATGCCTTTAAGAGCATTTTTGATCTTGGGCTGAAAAAGAGAAGTTACAAACAACTTCGTACCATTCTCTTCACCACCATGTTTGGCATGGCCATGCTGCCTCTTCTGCTTGTGGGTGGGCTTGGCTACTACAATTACAAAGATCTGCTCCAGACATCGGAACAGGAACAACTCGAGTGGCAGCTTGACGGCTCAAGAAAATCCATAGAACATATGGTTGAAAGTCTTAAATCGATCATTCAGTTTGCAGCCAAGCGTGATCATTTTATCGAGCTGCTATTAGATGATCACCTTAAACAACTTTATGTCCGCATCCAGTCCTATTATCCTTTACTGGCCGACCTTGGAGTGATAGATCAGAACGGTATTCAGCAAGCGTATTACGGTAGTTACGACCTCCAGGCCACTGACTACTCGGAGGAAGAATGGTTTCAGAAAATTTTTGATAGAGGGGTATATGTCAGCGACGTGTATACTGGCCACCGGGGAGTGCCTCATTTTGCCATTGCAGTCGCTAACTATGACCCGAAGACCCACACCAGCTGGGTCCTCAGGGCTACCATTGATGCCGTCACCCTGCAGCAATTTACCAACACTATCAAAACAGATGCCACGGAGGACCTTTTTCTGGTAAATAACCAGGGCAAGCTGCAAACGTCATCACTTTATTTTGGAAAAAGCCTCTCACAATTCAAGTACTCGACTGAACCGGGAATTCAGCATAGCGTCTCTGAAAGTGGTGAGCATATTTTTAAAGCTGTCGGTGCAATAGAAGGCAGCCCCTGGAAACTGGTGCTCGTTAACAAGCGATATATCCATCATGATGACTGGAAAAGATTTCAGCTGCGGCTTGTTCTGATCATTTTAGTTTCCCTGGTCATTAGTTATATCGTTACCCTTAGCCTTGTTGGGGTATTGACCAACTTGATTCGCAAGTCCGATGAAACCCAGATGGCCATGGTCCAGGAAGCTGAGCATACCAACAAACTTGTTTCCATCGGCCGACTGGCAGCAGGTGTTGGTCACGAGATTAATAATCCGCTGGCGATCATCAATCAAAAAATAGGTCTTATCGAGGATCTTCTAGTGATGTCAGAGGCTGATTTCGCTCATAAAGGAACAATTCAGGACAGTCTCAAGGTGGTAAATCAGAGTGTTGACCGCTGCAAAGCTATTACCCATAGACTGCTGGGCTTTGCCAGACGTTCAGAGGTCTACGCAGAACAACTTGATATAAATGAAATTATCCGCGAAGTATTACAGTTTCTTGACAATGCAATGCTGTACAACAGGATAAAGCTTGAACTGGATCTTGATGATGATTTACCATTAACCACCAGTGATCGCCTTCAGTTACAACAAATTTTTCTCAATATCATCAATAATGCTATAGATGCCATTGGCAAGAAAGGACTCATCCAGATAAAATCCCAGGGGTCAGGGGCTGACATACGGGTTATCATAGAGGATAACGGTCCAGGAATTGCTGAAGAGGTGCTGCCAAATATATTTGAGCCTTTTTACACAACCAAAGAAACAGGAAAAGGAACAGGTCTTGGACTATCGATAACATATGGACTTGTCAAGAAATTAGGCGGAGATATCGATGCACGATCCCGCCTTGGCCATGGAACCGTTTTCACTATAACCATACCACTGAAGAATTAAAATAATGAACAAGGAAAACAACAGCACTATTAGAATCGTTATCGCTGACGATGAGGTTGAATTTGCCTCGACACTTGCCACTCGACTGGAATTAAGGGGCTATGTTACGGAAATTGCCAATTCAGGTGAAAGAACCCTTGAGGCAATCTCCAGGCAGATCCCAGATCTCCTGCTGCTGGATCTGAAGATGCCGGACATGGACGGCCTTGAAGTTCTGGCCAAACTACGGGAACACCATAAGGAACTGAAAGTGATAATCTTGACAGGCCACGGTTCATTTAGCTCAGGAAATCAGGGGATGGTTCTTGGTGCTTTTGACTATATCATGAAGCCGGTTGAACTGAGCCTTCTCCTTGAAAAAATTGCTACAGCTACAGCTGCAAAGTAATCAAAAAGAAGCAAAAATGGTAAACGTGCCTGGCCGGGTAAAAGGTAACTCACCCAGTTCCTTTTTTAGCCTGGCTACAGTTCAACCTATTCCTTTCGGTAGTGTTATATGAAAAAAAATTATGATGTTCATGCGTTATGCGTTGAAGCGTTCAGTAAAATTTCCGCTTCCGTAACCCATGAAATAAAAAACACTCTCTCTATTATTAATGAAAACGCCGGACTTCTCAACGACCTCGCCATGATGGCCGGTGAAGATGGCGGCGTCCCGTCTGGTCAGGTTGATAGTGCAACAGCAACCATTGCCAAGCAGGTCAGCAGGTCAAACAAAATCATGCTGAATTTCAATCGTTTTGCCCACAGTGGAGACACACCAGTCGGTCAAGCAAATCTGCAGGAAATATTACAATTAATGATTGCCCTAACCTCACGACAGGCGGCCTCCAAATCGGTCAGCGTGAGCATCCACTGCCCTGATGAAATTACTATCACGACATGCTTACTCCCCCTTGAAGCGCTTTTGTTTTTTGTTCTCGATAATCTCTACAATGTTGCCGATGGGGGAGCAACCCTTCACATTGAAGCAATAGTCACCGGAGCTGAAACTAAAATCATTTTCACTGAGGAAGAACGGCAAAGTGGCAGGTTTGACCAGTATAATTCAGGGGAAGAAGAGCAGGTCCTGGCGCAGATGCTTAGGGGCACATGCAAAAAAAGTTCAGATGCCATCACGATTGCCTTTGCCACCAACAAAGAAGCAAAGTGACTGCCAGGGAATTCATGTAGCTAGCAGCTACCGTCTGGTAAGACGGATCTCAATACCTTCCCTAAATTTCAAGCACTTACGGTTTTGACTGTAGGTGCTTTTTTGTTTTTCCAAACTTTATATGGGTGTTGGTTGAGGCCAGACGGAAGATTGGCAGGCTATAGGCCGCAGCAAGGCTTTCTCCCCAATCATAGATGAGGGGAATATTTTGCCATAACATTTTCAGCTTACATATTGATTCCATTGGTTCTTCCCTGGATTTTAATAAATGTCGATCATTTCTGTAATTTCAACTAAATAACAGCACGTTGCATTCTTTTATAGGAAAAATCGATGAGCCGTATTCTTCCCATAAGAACAAGATATTGGTATATATCCCGCTTTCTGCGTATATTTTATCGATACTAACCAGCAAGAGAAAACAATACACGATAATTGATTTTATGTATCTTTCGACCGAACAACATACATTAGCAAGCCTTAACCGACCCCTGAATAGCTATAAGGTAAAGTCCCTCCTTGAAAAAGGAAGTGGTGAAATCAACGAGGACGTCTTGCTTGAAGAGGGTAATATGCTTGGTGTCTTTGATGGAGCTACGAGCCTCGATAAACGCCGCTTTCAGGATAGTCTGACCGGGGGGCTACTTGCAGCAAAGATGGCTGCCCAATCTTTTCGAGATAATCAAGGTTCCCTTGACCAACTGGCCAAAGAGGCGAACCAAAGTATTCAAAAAGGACAAATCAATGAAAATATCGGCATGGACCAGCGGCATAAACTCTGGTCCACCAGCCTTGCTGTTGTTCATTTAGACGGAAATAGACTTGAATATTGCCAGACGGGGGATGCCCTCATTCTTTTCATTTTTAAAGACGGCGGATACAAAGTGATTACCCCGGATGTCGACATTGACCGTGACACCTTGCAGTTATGGAAGGAGATGCAGATAGCACCAGATGCTCTTATTCACGAGGTCTTGGCCGAACAGATTCGCAAAATACGTTTGGAGATGAACATTAGCTATGGTGTATTGAATGGCGAACCCGAGGCCTTGGATTTTCTTCGTCATGGTTATGAGGATCTGACCGATGTCAGCGACATCCTGCTTTTTACCGATGGGCTACATCTTCCCCGCGAGAACCCAAAGGAAGGGCATGACTGGCAGACTTTCGTCGACCTCTATCGCCTGGGTGGACTTCAGGCTGTCCGCGATCATGTCCGGCATCTCCAACAGCAGGACCCGGCTTGTCGCAAATACCCCCGCTTCAAGCTTCACGACGATATTGCTGCCGTGGCTATCAGCCGTTGATTGCTTTCTCGTAGGCCTGATTTATTTTCCCGAAAACCGCCTCCCAGCCAAACCGATAAGTTATCTTGAGTATATCATCAGGTTCAGGTGACGGTGTCACCAGCACCCGAACCATCATGGACTTTATTGCCACCCTTAGGCGTTTTTCAACTATGGGTAGATCTTCCGGTGCTGGGCGATCTATCTGTTTCATGGCTGGTAGCTTTATAAATTCAATTAGGTCAGGACCTGCATCGCCAAGTATCTCCTTGCAGCCGGGAAGATCGGCAGTAATGATTCGACAACCAGATGCAAGTGCTTCGAGCAGAACAAGCGGCAAACCTTCATAGAAAGAGGGGAGAATAAAAATATGACTACTTCCCATCAGTCGAGCCAGGTCCTTCTGACTTATCCGTCCATGAACAGTTACCAACGACCCCAATTTCTCTGCCAATTCCAGGCAGCACTGGCCTTCTTCGCCTGTTCCCGATCCTGCAAGATGAAGATGCAGGTCTGCACGTCCAAGGGATTGGACGGTTCGCAGAAGGACATCAACCCCTTTAGCAAAACTGAGTTTTCCTGCATAGAGCATCTGTACTGCAGGTGGTTTGTCCTTTGACTGCATGACGAAAACACCCTCGTCATACCCCCCTCCAACGATATCGATTCGGTGCGGGGGGATGGAATAGAGCTTTCTGATTTTGTCTGCCTGATCGCCACTCAGAGCAAGCACTCGGTCAACTTTTTGGCAATGGGGAAGAACTCTATCTCCTATATGTGGACATTGTAGAAACTGGCGAAGATCCGTGGAGTGACAGGATGTCACCATAGAGAGGGTGGGAAAGAGTTTTCTGGCAATTGCGCTCACCAACCAGAGATGATGGCTATGGATGATATCGGGAGAAAAATCACCTACAGCTCGTTCGATAACCTCACTAAAAACACGCTCATAGGCAGCGAGTTGAGCAGGTGAAAGGGATCCAAAAGTCGAACTTGGGTAGGGCATGACGTCGCTCATACCTGGAATTGGGTAATCCAGCAAACCCTGATTGAAGTGAACAAAATGACAAGACTGACTATCGATGCAGTCAAGTTGAGGGAGCATGTTGCCGGATATTCCGGCAACAAGATAATTTTGATGCCCGACAGCCGATGCCTGGCGAATAATATTTTGAAGGTAAAAACCGCTGCCGGTGCTTTCCGGGTGCTGACTTATAAGGTGGAGAATTTTCATCAATAAATAATGACTCTATATTGAATATTGAGCAAGTCATAAATCAATTACAATTATTACAACAATTACAAATTTTCTATTATTTCTGATGGGTCTGGTCGCTGGAGTGGAAGCCAAACAAAAAAAGAACTTGTAGTGAAGGCCCTAAGAATGGCTATTTGGCATCGTAGACCAGCACCAGGCCTTTTGTTTCGCTCCGATCGTGGTAGTTAATATTGTAGTAAAGTTTTTCATAAAATGCTCAAAAACAACGATATGAATTGCAGCATGAGTAAGAAAGGAGATTGCTGGGATAACAGTGTCGCCGAAAGTTTCTTTGGGAGCCTAAAGGCCGAAAGGGTTTTCGATTCCTCCTACTCGACAAGGGAAGAGGCTCGAAGGGATATAGTCGATTATATAGAAATGCTTTACAACAGCAGAAGACGGCATTTTTACTTGACCACTTCAAATTTCAACAATACACATCAATATTTTTTTCAGTGTTGTTCTCGCTGTCCATCATAAATGATAATAACTGCAGATAGCCCTCTATTATGATTGTGGCGTGTTTTGCTTTTGGGGGAATGGTCTTGTTACAAAAAATATCTGTATGTTATGAGGTCATTATCTATCCAGGAAAAAGAGGAGACGGTATGAACCATATCAAATGGATATCGTTCCTAGGTGTGATTATATTAGGAAATTGCACTCGTACTATAAACCATATATCTCACAGGATATTTGATAATTAGATGATCTTTTTTGTAACAGAGCCTGTTTTTTGGGCTATAAGAAAGCTATGAAACAGAATAAACTCGCTTCAATCCCCCTATTTATAAAACTTGAGAGAGAACAGCAGAAATGGCTTGTTACTCTTGCCAAAACCTGGCCGCTCTCTTTTCAGCAACTGAGAATGATCACCGAATACTGTGCTGATATGGTTTGCTGGAATGTTGGTTCGCCCCAGCAGTTTTACAACCCGGCCGCCGCG
>Ga0070729_10007695_pt1 | contig 10271 bp, 6 predicted proteins | sample tdDd472_FD_66725 | JGI IMG/M metagenome (GOLD analysis project Ga0070729, IMG submission 66725) | Marine sediment microbial communities from the Atlantic coast under amendment with organic carbon and nitrate - tdDd47.2 | ecosystem: Environmental > Aquatic > Marine > Coastal > Sediment | place...
GAAACTCACATCGAGTAAACAATACGCACAAAAAAAAGCATTTCCTTATCTCCTTACGAGGCTTGTTCGTTGCAACTACGATGAACGTATCGCACATAATCAAAGCAACAACAAATTACGTTCCAAGTCATCTGGCAAGAAAAATAGCGCAGACGCTATCGACATAAATCAGACGTAATTTGTGGCTGTACCAATCGGCCGGTTATAGCAAACATCCTAGAAGCTGAAATTGGCAGATAACTTAATTTATTGACTGTCAAAGATGAACAAATCAATAAACTCAATCACCTCGCATTATTGATTTCCGACTTAAACGCTGGACAGACCGTTTTACTGTCCGTGCATCACTCTATCTTGATGATTCTGAGGGAAATAAAAACACCCCTTCAGGATTTGAAGAGGTGAATAATCATAAAGCCCTAACGGGAGAAACATCGAACCTAATTCCCCTCATGATTTTCAAATAGTCCAATTCCTCCAAAGTATCGCGTTCCCTCAAAGTGCAGAACTACAACATCTAATGACCATCTCAAATCTACCTTGACTTTGATGTGGAAATGGAGGAGCAAAGCCCTTTTTAGAACAAGTCATTTCCTTTAAGACTAATGGCCGATCACATATTCTTTAATCTTATTCTTGACATATCTTATAACTAATGACTTCATATACTCAACTAACAATATGAAACATGCCTAAAGAATAATATTGTCACCGACATCTAACTGAACCGTCACATGGACATAACTCTTTGAATCGATTTGCCCTTGCAATCCACAAGTTACCGCAATAACTTCCGGTAAACAGAACGTCCATGATTTAGCCATATCCGTTCCAAGAATCATGTCTTTTAGTTGTCCATTCTGTATGGTTGCAGAAAGACGTACACCATCCGATGCCAGCAAACCGCCGCAATGTGCATGCTTCATATGCGAAGGTAAGCCTTTGAAGAGAGTCGTTTCTCCATCCAATACCTGCACAAAAATGCTATTCAGTGCATAGACAAAAGCCCCCGCACTCGTGGTAAACCACGGCAGACGATACTGTTGTGCTAAATCCTCGTTAGTGCGCAATCGCTGTTGTTCATTGCTTGATAAAAATGGTCCACAACTATTCAATATCTTTGTCAATAAAGTATACCCTTCATCACCGCGCCCCTGATAAAAGAATCCGGTAGCCACCATGCTAGCAACCCACATCCAATGCGTATTATCGTAGGATTTGGCACTGCCCGGTTTTGTGTTTCGTTCTGTTTGGAGTGCATTATATAATTCTGTCATAGTATGAACAGCAATGTCACTATCTATATCGAATGAAAAAGGATAGATGCACCCCATCTGGGCGATATGCCAGTGAGATGCTCCATCAGCAACCCGATAGTATTTGTCCGTGGGTAGTGCCTTATGCAACTCAGTTACATATGACAACCACTGCTCACGGTCATTTTCATCAATGTGTAAAATGGCAGCAGCCTGTGCGGTAGATTCCAACGTGCGAATGACAGAACATAGGGTAAAGATACCATTGTCAACAGGATAAATAACTTCATCAAAATCAGTCACCAGTCGTGTTTTGAGAATTCCATGTTCATCACGTACCAAAACATCATTTAGAAAAAACTGAGTGCTTTGTCGCATGACAGGGTAAAGTCGTTCCAAAGCATCTTTATCGCCAGTATGCTGATAATATCGCCATACTGTTTCGACAAATTGTCCGATATGAAAACGTTCATCCATCCACGCACCGTAAGGACCGCCTTCTTCACCTGTTTCCAAAGTTTCCCACGGGTAACGTGCACCATGACCACCACCGTATGATAACGCAACAGGCAATGTATTAAGGCGAAATGTCGGGACACGTTCAGCAAGCTCTTTATGCCCACTAGATAACAAAGCAAGAAAGGGGTATAGCTCATCATGAAAGGTTCGCCCTTCCCAATAATCCGGAAGATAGGCAGGTGGTATTGACCATGGAGACGCATTACAACGAATTGTGTATAGGCATGTCTGGCGAAAGTCAACAAGGGTCTGATTATCGACGATCACATCGCTCTGCTTCCAGAAATTATGCCAGCTCCGTTCATGGTCAACAACTAACGAATTTAAGCGTGCCTTATCGGGAAAATGCGTGAAATGACGACGATCACTCAACATCACCCAAAGCCAACTGTCACATGATTCATCGGGTACGAGTGTCAGTGTATGGTCAATTTCACCACCAGTATCTCCTAATGTGATATTTTGTAGCGGATAGCATCCAATGCGGACTTCACCTAGCTGATTATTGATATGATATAGTATGCTAAATCCATCATCTTTAGCCTGTGTTTGTAGTTCATGGGATTTTAATGATGTGTGCTTAGATGAGCCTTCTTCGAAATGAGTTCGTTGAGGAAAATCGAGAGAGTCTTCAGGCGCGATTGGGAATTGATAGCTAAATTTGAGTTGTAAGTTTACAGCAACACTTGATTGATTGTGAAATGTTGTATGAAAGATGGCTATATTTTCTGTATGACAAATTTGGGTCGTGGTTGTTTCGGTGACATGGTTGTGATTGAGTCGAGATGTCAATGTAGCAGTGTCATAATCAAGAGATTGTGTCCATGAATCATCTTGTGTTGACTTGCCATTGAGAATTAGAGATCGTTGAACTTTACCAAATCGAACAAGCGCATGAGTGGGGGTATTCATACGTCGCCCTGCCCAAACAAACGTACGGTTAGGATGTTCATGGGGTGGACCTAGGTCATCGTGATAACCGGTTGGACCGACAGTAGTGACAACTTCGCCGTTACCAAGAATAGGGGAAACGTAATAAGGATCTGTACTGTGAACAGTCTGAATACTCATCTGTTCGCCTTTCTCTATGGGTACAAATTTTTACATCAACTTTGAGCCAGTTCGTCATCAAGTTTGGGTGCTTTACCTTGTTCCAATTTGACGAGGTAATCCACCGCATGTAAATATAAAAGTGATAAAAATGAAGCGGTAAAAATGAGCCAGAAGTAAGGTACAACGAGGCTCATAAAGATGAAGACAATCGCAACCACTGCATAGTTTAGTGTATAAAGTGGATGACGTAGGATTAGTATCATCGCATTACGAACGGCTAAACGAATTGAGGGATATTCTTGCTGAAACAGAAGTGGTAAGCAATACAGTTGGATCAATAACCAAAATGTTGCAATGAGAGTAACTATTATATGCAAAATAATCCGAAGGTCATGTATGAACTGACCATAAAACCAGAGATTTATAATGATGAGGCAAACAATTACGAAATTTATCATCCCCCAGCGCAACCCGATGGCTCCATATTGTGCCATATAAGTGAAGAAGTCCCGCCACGTCACATCTTTACGATCTTTGAGGTCGACGCAGACAGCAATTAATGCAATTGTGGACAAGGGTAATGTGATAATAATGCTACTCGTCAGACACCAGATCAAATTGAACATCACCAACTTAACAGAAAGATCACGAAAATCGAGGACAACTAGCCCCATAGTCTTCCATGCAACGATAACCCCTGCGCGTGGGATTCGGGACATTATTCAATTACCTTTGTCCAAAGACCCAGCATCATGATTGCGACTATCAGATAGAACCCTGCTCCAATGATTAATGTCATTTGAAATCCAACGAGCAGGGCAAAGACAGTAGCGAGAACAGCCCCTAATGTAGATGCCAAGGCATTCATGCCCCAGAATAAAGGTATACCAGCCGTATCATGTTGACGAGCAAGTCTTAATCCACCGGGGAATGGAAATCCCAACAAAAATCCCAATGGAAATAGTACCATCATCGTTACACCAATACGGATCATTAGAGGGGTTTTTAGAGTTGCATTTATGACTATCGGATAGAGTATAGTCGATAATACAAGCCATAACGCTATACTCACAGCCATCATCCCAATATAACGAGGGATTTTCTGCACCAGATAGCGTTGCCCAAACCAACTACCTGTCCCACCACCTAGCAACATTGCTCCCACTGCAACTGTAAATGATAGAATAGGGTCACCGATTAGCAATCTAAAATATTGAATTAGAGCCACTTCCGCAAGAAAAAATCCGATGCCCAATAGAGCAAAGTAAACCGCAAAAAAGGGTCGTATCCATTCATTCTGAGTTGATTTGGACGATAATGCTGAAATAACGATAAAATAACCCGTGACGATCAATAGACTCCAAATCAAAATATCATCAATGGAGTCGGGTAATCCGGGATTGAGATGGTAAAAAAACGGCTGATTATCAGTTGTTGGTCTTATATTGAAGTCAGTGTTATTGGCGAGATACTCATCAAGTGTCATGGAATCGTCCAATAATACTGATACAGAATCTTCCATAATATGTGGCAGATACAGAATTTCCAAACCTCTTCGGAGCGCATCTTCACCAAATTTCTGCGCTTCATCTTCTGCCCATGGTTGCTGGTTAATGATAAGAACGGACGGCGTTACAATCGGATCCATTGGATTTGGTGACTTAACAAGAGCCATTCGCATAAGCCCATCTGATAAGCTAACCCCATCAATTTGCATGGCACTCAATGCTGTCATCATCAGGCGAACACCATGAATACCACTATGCGTGACAAAACCAATGCGTCCATCTGGGGACAAATGATCTAAATATGCACTAAGAGCCTCTGTCGTAAATGTATAATTTTCTGCCAGTGCTGAACTACCGGGGTGTGCTGCTTGTGAGTAGACAAGATTGAGGTAAATCAGATCGAAATCTTCTTTGGTACGATCAACAAAATTTCGTCCATCGGTAATGATCGTTTCTACATCAGGTAAATTGAGTATATCGCCATTAAAATCGGCATAGGCGTTGGTCAAATCAACAATTGCAGGGTTGATTTCTACAGCTGTAATATGTTCTGCGCCTGCTAAACGTGCTTGTACCACATCATACCCAGCACCCGCACCGATTATTAATGTATTGTTCACCGATCCATTATTGAATGGTAGATAAGATACTTCTCGCTTTAACCAACTATAAGCCAACTCATCAATTGACGGATCATAATCTAGCATAATACTTCCTGCACCAGCATCAGTAAAGACAAATCGGGCTGAGTCATCGTTGGTTTCCACAAGATCTACCTGTGCAAATGCGCCCCATTGAGTATCAATCAACTGTGCGTCAAGTGAAGGGTTGTGCAGGATATGTATCAATGTTTTATCGGGTGGTGCAATCGTCATATTGGCAGGATTATAGATAATGAGACCCGTCAAATGATTCATCCCAAACACAATGACCATGATAACTACTGCTACTATGGCATAAGGCAACTGCTGTGACGACCATGCCAAAAAGACAATTGCTATTGAGCTAATCAGACCAATAGCAAGAATGCCACCAATCGGACCTGCAAGAATCATAAAGAATGGAGATAGAATCAATCCAAGAACAGCACCGAATAAATCGGCAGTATATATCCGATGACTATGCTCAGCGTAATTTGCGTAGACCCACGCATTAATCCACCCGATAAATACAAAAGGTACGAGGCTGATAGCAACAGCAAAAAACAATAAATCTGATGAGCTGATCTGTGTTAACAATATCGCATTTACTGGGAAAGAAGCGGTGAGTAATGTGGCTAACCACACGATATTTCGATGTGATATTTGTTTTACAATATATCCCAAAGCTGCACCTATCCCCAACCCAAGGATCGCTAACGATACAACCAGAAATACATAATTATGTTGAAAAATGAGTGAAAAAGTGCGGGTTAGCGCAACTTGAAATGCTAACCCAACACCCGCGAGAACAAGGATTGCCAGCGACATGACTCTCACATCGGTTTGCGATGGTATAGAAGATTGTTGTTGACGTGCCATAACGTTGGTATTCTTTCTCAATTCTGATTATCTCAATACACGCGACTAACCTTTTAGACCTGTCAGTGTAATGCCTTCAATAAAGTAGCGTTGTGCAAAGAAAAATAGCAAGACAGTCGGTAGCATCACAAGAGAGGCTGCTGCCATTAACAGATTGAATTCCGATTCATATTGACCTTGGAATTGATTCAGACCAATCGCAACTGTATAGTTTGAGGGTGTGTTTAAGAAAATAGTGGCATGGAATAGATCATTCCATGACCACAAAAATGTAAAGATGGCGACAGTTGCAAGAGCTGGCGTAATTAAAGGTAGCATGATACGGAAGAAAATCTGAATCCGATTCGCACCATCAATGGTTGCGGCTTCTTCTAATTCCATTGGAATCGTTGTGAAGAATTGTCTCAACAGAAAAATCAAGAAGGCATTACCGAACCACGTTCGGATAAACATGGGCCAGAGCGTATCAATCACACCTAAATCTCGAAATATTGTATAGACAGGAACCAGTGTCACAAATTCGGGAAGCATCATGGTTGCAAGCACAACAGAGAATAGCAGTCCACGACCCGGTGCACGTATACGAGCAAAGGCATAAGCCACAACTGTAACCGAGAACATATGCCCCAGAATACTCATACCAGTGACAATCACCGAATTTTTGATAAAGGTAAAGAAATTCGCGCCACCCTGTTCACGTGTAAGTGCATCAAGAATGTTACTGAATTGGAAGCTGATGTGTGTATTGCGCGCAATTTTATTTGCTGGAACATCATAGGCAAATGTAATACTATCAACTGGAATTATTGTCGCCATATCTTGCCGTTCACCCACAATGCCAACGACATCACCCAGACGTTCAAAATTTAAGCTTTCTTCGTTGACGGTTGGTAATGTAAAGTCTTTTACACGTACCACTGTTCCTCGGATTGTCTCTGGATAGGGTCTCAACAAGGTATCTGATGGAGCAAGAATAGCATTGCCCATCTCCTCAACTGGCATTACCAATACATTATCATTCGTCGTTTCCATCGTATTGTTGTTGATAACAATCGCTATATCCTGTTCGACACCATCACGTCCAACAACTGTCCCTGTCCTGAATAGACTTCGATTGAAATCCGACAACTGCTCGTTTATCATGATATCAGATTCCGATACAGTAAAGGCATGTTCGAGTAGCGCAGATTCGCGCAGAGTTGGTCGCCAATTTGCTTCATCAACTTTCACATATTTCGTGTTGGTTTCGTCACCAGCAATCATTACTGTCGGGATTTCTGTACGATCAATCGCAACAGTATCTGATTCGATAACATCTGAGATTGGAACGATGATTGCATCAGCAACAGAGTTGGAATCGATCATTGTGAGGAGTTGTGTTTGTGGCCCAAGTGGCAACAGATTAACAGATTCGCCACTTTCTAATGTTACAATCCGTGTTTGAACGCGATAGCCATCAATCTCACCATTTTCACGATCTCCACCGTTGATTTCATCCAATGGAAGTTCAAAAACTGACCCTAGTCCATCGATTGGTAAAACTAGCAGATCATCACCGTTACGAGAGACAGCAACTACCTGTGAGCCATTCCAATTACGTACATTCACTAAGGTATCATTGATTGCAACTGGGCTTGCATCACCCAGTTCATCTGTGGGTATAGATTGGAATGGGGGTAAATCTGTGACAGCAATCACCGAACTATAGCGTCGTCCTTCCAATCGGATAGTTTCACGTGATTGCCCAGTATCGGGGTCGCTTGCAAACCAGAGATTCAATAAACGAGCAGTTACACCTGCTTCAGTTTTATTCCAATGTTGAGGAATAATCATTGGCGGTTGGATAAAGATCTGCCACTCTGGTTTGAGAGCAGATGAAGCCATCCAAATTACAGGGAATAGCATGAATGCCGCACCAAATGTCAGAATGATATAACTAAAAATTAGGCGTGTGTTGGTGAGAAAATATCTATTGCTGATAATTTTACGCCATATTGATAATGAGTCGGATTGTGGTTGCGTTTGAGTATTGGTGACCATGATTACACCTCAACTTCATAATGGACACGTTTGGCAGAAATTCTTAGCATAACCCCAGTAAGGATGAGGATAATGATAAATAAGACCCATGCCATCAATGAGGCATAACCCATTTTGGTAAAGATAAAGGCATTTTCGTATAAACCAACAATATAGACACGAGTTGCATTATTCGGCCCACCTTCTGTCAAAGCCCATGCATGGTCAAAAGCTTGGAAGGCTGCGATAAGCTGAGTAACCACATTAAATAGAATTGTTGGGCTTAACATAGGAACAGTAATATTCCAAAACTTAGCAAAGGGACCAGCTCCATCAATCTCAGCTGATTCATACAGTACCGATGGTATGCCCTTGATACCTGCAATATAAATGATCATCTGACTGCCAATGCCAGCCCACCAGCCGATCAAAATAATCGACGGTAATGCCCATGTCTCACTCGTATGCCAACCGGGACCCTCAATTCCAAAAACTGCTAAAATACTATTGAGCAAACCAAAGTCTGGGTTCAAGATGAAGCTCCACATAACAGCAACAGCAACACCACTTACAACTGAGGGTAAGAAATAAATTGCCCGCCAGAAATTTACTCCTCGTAGCTTTTGCGATAGAGTCATTGCAGCAATCAAGGCAATAATAGTCCCAATGGGTACAACACCTATCACATAACCAAGTGTAACCTCGACACTCTTCCAATAGGTATCGTCTGCCATTAGTGTGTGTATATTCTCCAACCCCGTAAATGTGGGTCGGTTGAGTAAACGAAAATCTGTAAATGACAAATAAAGAGAATAGACCATGGGCCAAGCACGCCAGATAATAAACCCAATGAGCCACGGTGAAATCCAGATATAGAAATCACGTGCCTCAATACGTCCTAACCGCCCTAAACTTTTCCAGACTAAGATCGGATTCTTAAATTTCATCATAAACCATTAATTAAATAATTTGTCAGGTTAGTAGTGTGCCTACCCCAAAGTGTAGGCACATCATTGTATTTATAGCAGTAAATTTAGAAATCTTGTGCCAGACATTCATCTGCATCGCTGGCAATTGCATCCAGCTCTTCTTGAATGTCGAGGTTCATTCCATCCTCACCTTGTACAGCTGCAAGCAGGTTACTGATTGGAACATTGACACATTCGACCCAATGTGCAGTCTTCAAGTCATCCAATGGATGTAAATTGGGGATTTCCCGAACAAATTGACTCCAAAGTGGATCATCTTCATAACCAGCGGCTTCGCTAGCGGCAATATTGGCAGACAACGCGTGCTCTACAAAAACATTCTGTCCTTCGGTAGCGAACCATTTGACAAGTTCGTACGATTCTTGAGGATGTTCAGTGTTGCGGTTGATAGCAAATCCTGCCCAACAGATCACACTGTAGCGTCCACCCGGACCAGCTGGCATAGGTACAGTTGCAAAATTGACATCAGGATTTTCCGAATAACCAGTTAAACTCCATGGACCATATGGGCCACGCATCGCAACTTGATTAGCCCCAAAAAGATCAACCCCTTCTTGTGCTTCGATTGCGGCGATTGATGGTGCTACATGATAAACATGAACGCCGTCACGATACAACTGAACGGCAGCGACAACTTCTTCAGTATTGAGGTATCCTGTAGCTGTAAGACCATCATCACTAAGCAATTGAGCACCAAAGGAATATGGAATCGGTTGCCAACCACGTACCCAATCTTGAGCGTGCCACCAACCATATTGGACAATATTGTCAGGGTCAAAGTCTGGACTTAGTGCATTGTTACCATTGCCATCAAGTGTTAACTCTTGGGCAATCGCAATCATATCATCATATGTCCAACCTTCTTCTGGAAGCGGGATTCCTGCTTCTTCAAACATATTCGTGTTGACATAGAATGCAGTCGTCGCGAAATCTTTATTAAAAGCATACGTGCCACCATCAATTACACCGACACTAAATACTTCGGGGAAGTACAATTCATTAGGGTCAAAGCTATCGTCCGCCTCAATTAGCGAATTCATATCAAGGAAACCACCTTCAGAAGCCAATGCACGACGCTTCAGATTGAATTCACCTGCCATAATAACATCCGGTGCAGTACCGGCTGCCATTTGTACTAGGATTGCAGGGTCTTCAGCACCGTCTTGTACTTCAACAACAACATTGATATTAGGATGGGCTTCCATAAACGCATCTATAACAGCCTGGTTACGTTCTCCACCTTCACCTGTATCCCACGAAGAAAATCGAATAGTGACATCGTCCTGTGCGGCGACAACGAGCGTCAGAACAACAAACCACATAACAGCTAATGAAGCAATGAATATTTTACGAAAAGACATTTCTATCACTCCTTACTAAATGGTCAATATGCGCCACCAAGTTAAT
>Ga0070729_10007696_pt1 | contig 10269 bp, 12 predicted proteins | sample tdDd472_FD_66725 | JGI IMG/M metagenome (GOLD analysis project Ga0070729, IMG submission 66725) | Marine sediment microbial communities from the Atlantic coast under amendment with organic carbon and nitrate - tdDd47.2 | ecosystem: Environmental > Aquatic > Marine > Coastal > Sediment | place...
TTCAAGCGGTTTGGAAGCGATGTCGTGTTTCTCGCTCCAAGGCGTACCTTTGTGGCGGGAATGTTCCCGGATCGCCATGTTTCGCCGCGCAGATAGAAGCTGTAGACCGCTCCGCTGTCGCTCGTGATGTTGAGGTTCGTATCGAAGCCGGCTGCGGTGACGCTGACATGCAGGACGCGCTTGTCTTCGCCGTAGGTGATGCGGAAGTTCTGCCCGTCGCCAAGGATCGGCTCCAGGATGGCCTCTCCTTCCGGAAGGATGATCGTCGTTACAGCGCCTTCGCGGATAACCAGGCGCGGTGTGACGTTGCGAGGATCCACGATATCGAGGATCCCCGCATTCGCAGGCGCAGTATCCCAAGCATTTTGGATGGCTCCACCTGGGGGAATGGCGCGGATATCGGCGGGTTTGGAGAATTGACCTTGAATCTGGGCCTCGATCTGGGCCTTGATCTGTGCCGTCGCCGGGGCAGGGGGCAACGGTTGGGCCGTGATATCGCGGATTTGAGCGTAACCAGGCGCAGCCGTGACGGTGAGGATGGCCGATGCGGCGAGGGTCGCGTGAAGGACTGTTTTGAGGGTCATGGTGTCGCGGCCTTTAGGGTGTAGTTGTAGACAGTCAGCCCAAGAGGGTTGTCGGACGTTTGGGCACGGGTGCCGGTGATTGCTTCCGGGGCGGCGATGAGGACTGCGGCCCATCTGGTTCGGCCGATTTCCTGGGTTCCCTGGCGGTCGATCGCCGTGAATTCCGCGCGCCAGGTGAAGGCGGCGCTTTCCAATTTGAAGACCTGGACATCGGTGATTTCGCGGGTCATGCCGGCCTTGGCATAGGTCGCGATTGGGCCGTTCCTGTTATGGTTCGGGTTTACCGTCTGGTCCCAAACCCGGAACCATTCCGGGTTGGTGAACAGCTGGACCTTGTTGCGGCGGTCGTCGGTCGTCACATGGTCGATTGCTTCGCGCCAGTTGATGTAGGCGGCGATATAGTTCTGAGAAATCAGGTCCGTGGATTCGCGGGTGATGACGTTGTGCTGCACGTTGACAACCTGGTTCTCCAAGGGGTCGAAGCTGACAACGGTCAAGGGACGCGGCTCCTGGACCTTTGCAATATAGGCCGTGGCGAGGATTCCGAGTGTTCCGATAGAGATACCGGCCAGGACGAAGGCCGCTGTCGCGATCCTTCGCACTGTGACGGTGTTCTTCTCGTCGGCGTTCGGGCGCTCGAACGCTACGGTCACTTGGGGGGCCTTACGAAACATCGGTGAACCGGATGACCGGGAAGGGCGTGAAATCGCAGGCGCAGGGCGATTGCTTGTAGTCGTCGGCGCCGCTGCCGATTCCTTTGGTCTGGGACTGCGTTGTCCCGCAGCCGGCAAGGGCGAGGGCGGCCAGTGCGGCGAGTAGAATGCGACGCATGGTTACTGATCCTTTACTTCTTTGGAGAGCTGAACGCGGACGGGCAGGCGGTCCAGCTGGGACGCGGCCTGTACCTCGACCATTGTGGAAATCAGGTTCCGCATCAGGGTCAGCTCGGTAAGGATGGCGGCGAGGGCGCGGTTGTTCTGCGCCATTAAGCTGTCCAGGGTCGGGTTTGCGCTAGTGTCGGTGATGATGTCCGTCGCTACGTCGCTGGACTGCGTGCCGGTCTGCTGGGAGTGGGCGGCAGCGGCCAGGGCGTCGATGACGGACTGGCGCAAGAGTTCGTCGCGCCGACTGTGAACAATGGCGATTTCTTCGGATGCGCCTAATGTTTTGCCGTCCAGGACTTCCCCGTCTTCGGCCGGGAAAACCAGGGCTTCTATTGAGTCCTTCGCCTCGCAAATGCTGGTAAAGGACGGCCGGAAATCATCGGCCAGGCGGAAGGCCGAAAGGTCCGGCAGGAGGCATGATAGGCTCTGCCGGGTGAGGGCCAGGAGCGGGTCCTGCGAGAGGAAACCAGACGTCAACCCGCCAACCTTGTCGGCGATCTGCTTGGTTTCTTCCAAAGTTTTGACGGCCTGCTGCAGCTGCTCCTGCATCGTGTTGCCGTTCGCGATTGTCTCGGCCGTGTGGGTCGGATCGTGAACGGTCAGCGCATTCGCGCCATAGGGCAGGGCTAGAGCAAACCCAAATAATGCGGTCGCCACTGTTCGCCGTAGGTTTTCACGCATTCTTCGTACCTCTTTTTTGTCTCGATCCCCCCAATGAAGGCCCGGAGATACGGCCCAAGGGCGGAAAGATCGGTTTCCAGGAAAACGCTCTCGTCTTCGCGTTTCAGAAGGACGGGACGGACGGAATTGGGGGGACGCCAATTCCCGGTGAGGAATTCGCGTTCTGTTTCGGTGAAGTTGAAAATGCCCAGGCTCTCGCAGTCGGCATGCGTCTCGGCCGTGTTCGGCCAGGCGTAGAGCGTGCCGGCATTGACGGCGAGCTGCTCGCCGACCGGGTTAGAGCGGACGGATCGAAAATCCTGCCAGATTGTCGAAACCTGGCCCTTGTTCTTCCGCGCCGTGCGAACCTCGGAGAGAACCAGGTCCGCAACGCTCTGGTCGGCCAGGAGGGTAGAAGCCTCGTCTACCGTTATCCGGTAGGGGAAGCCGTTCGCCACATAGGCCGACTGAATACGCCGCAGAAAATAGAAGGCGAGGATTCCGGCAAGGCGCGGATCGTCGATTACGGTATCGAGCGCTATCGTCGTGATACGGGAACGGTCGGGGTGGAAGGCGTCTGCTTCGCCCGTAAAGATGCGGCCGTACTTCTCGCCCGTTATCCACGGGCCGAGGGCCTGTTTCAGCGGGCCTGGCGGGATGAGGTTCGAGTAAACCGCGGTTAGGTTCCGGTCGCGCGGATCGGTGTTGCTCGATGCGTGTTTTACGGCCGTCTCGATCTGGGTAATCGTCTGCGGATCGTCCATGTTCGCCAGGAGGGACAACAACGTTGCCTGCATTTGGCGGCTCTGCGTCGTGTCGGGAACGTCGAACGGGTTGAGGGTCAGCGCCCCGTCATCCGGTACGAGATACTGGCCGTTCAAGAATTGCGTATAGACCTTCAATCCCTGGTTCCGGTCGAATAGGAGCTGGCGCAGCTCAGGGTGGGCGGTATGGGCGCCAGAACCCATGAAACAGTCCCATATGGTCTTGCCTGACCCGGTGCCGGCGATCCGGATGTCGTGCGGGCTTCGGTCGTCGCCTGCGGTCGGGTGATAGGTGAGTGCGTAGGGCGAGCGGTCGCCGGCAATGGGGATGTAGCGGATCGGGCGAGGCCCCCAGACGGTCGAGGTCTGGCCCGTGGCGTGGCCGGGCATCGCGGAAAGCTCTGCGACGTAGCTGGTGAGCCAGTCGCGCGGGCTGACATGGTACTCGTAACCAGGCCAACGGATGGCGTAGGCGCGGATCGCGTTGTTGCGCTCGACAACGGCCGATATTCCCTTTCCACCAAGGGCGCGGGTGACGGTGCCGATTGCTGCCTTCAACCCGGATTCGGACGAGGCGCGCGGGAAAATGAAGGCTTCCGTCCAGCAGAAGGTTTCCCGCTCGGCGTGGATTTCCTCGCGGGTCGCTTCCCATTCCTGGCGGATCAGCTTGTTGTCGATCCGCAGCGCCGCTTGCTTCTCGCGATAGCCGGCGCGCTCATGGGCGATCTGCTTCGGTAGGGGTTGGGTGTGGATCATGAAATCATAGTCATGATCGAGACTCGAAAGCGCCGTGAGGATGTCCATGCTGACGGTCTGGCCGAGGCTCTTGATCGTGATGCAGCCGGTATATTGGGTCAGCACGTCGTCATGGATTTTGATAATGCCGTCCATGTCCGGCTCGATATGGACCGTGCAAAGTTCCTCGGCGATCTGGTCGCGCAGCGGACGGCGAAGGGCAGGGGCGTTTGTCAGCAGCTCTGTCAGGAATGAGGCAAGCGGGCTGAATCCGAATTCGTCCGGCTTGTTCGTGACGAGGACCGGACTGAACTGTTGTAGGCGCTGCTCCAGGGCCTGAGACGCGGCTTCCAGGCCGCCCAGATTGCCCTTCCCTTGGACGGACAGGACGATTGAATGGCGGGTCGCATAGGTATGCGCCAGGGCGGAATTCCATTTGTCGTTCAGGTCATCCAGGATCGTCCCGGTTCGGTGCTGGTCCGGTAGCGCGGCCGGCGCGTGGCGGGTAAGGAATCGCACGGCGACATTCGTGTTCATGATCGCCAGGAGCCATTCCCGGCGCTCGGTCAGCATGTTGGCGATGCGGCTTTCCTGGGTCGCCGTGTAGTGGGGTCCGGAAACGTTGTAGACCCGGAAATAGACGTCGTTCGTGCACCGTACCGTGGCGTTGTCGTCGCCTATGGCGGCCCATTTTATCCGGTCGGCCAAGCGGGCATGGCGGTGAGGCGGCGCGAATATCTTCGCCGCGAAGGCGCTTGCGACGGCCGCTCCCGTGCCTATTGCTACCGGGATGAAGGCAAGGGGCGTTACCCCGTTGAACAGGTTAAGGTCCATAGATTTCTCGTTTGGAGTGCCAGCCGGTTTCGGTGCGGCGAGGAAATGCTTTCCCGGCAAATCGGCCGCCAGATTTCCTGTTGAGGAATTCGGCGAGCGCTGTGTCGAGATCCTGGTGCCGAATGGCTATCGCGACATTCGAGACATAGGCCGCAATGCAGACCAGAACGCCTGCGAATATGGCCAGGTAGTCGAAGGATATCGTCAGGGTGATTGCGAAAATCACGACGATTTCGAAACCGAACACCGGCAACAATAGCGGGGGTAGACCCGCTATTGTCATCGGCTTCATGACGTGGCGTCGAACCGGCGTCATGCGTTCCCCGTCAACGCAACTTCGGCAAGGAATCCGACGCCGGCCAGGATGCCGCCCCCGATCAGCGGGAAAATGAGATAGCGGGTGTTGTTGTTACCCATAGCGACGTTCACGCCATAGATGATGAGGCCCAAGACGACGATCCCGGCCCCTACACCCGTGCCAACCTCGGTGCCGTACTCGATGAGGCCCCGGAAGGTTTCCAAGGGGTTTGCGTTGCCGGTCGGCGCGCTCGGCAAGGCGACCTGGGCTTGTGCGGCGCGGCTATAGAGGGCGGTGAAAGCGGCGAAAACTGCACCGCGCCTAATCATAGAAAGGTGTTTCATGAAAATTTCCCGTTGTTCACTAGTCCTAAAAAGGATAACTAGGAAACTATGACGGGAAAAGCAAGCAATTCCTTAAGTTTCAGAAATGGTGCCGGCGCGCGACCATACATGGATGGCGTCACCAAACACGGCTTTGACCTGGCGTGCGCCGCGCTAGGGCTAAAACAGAAGGAGGGTGTCCGTGGTGCGGTCGATTTGTTGCTCTTGTTAGCGCGGAATCACCAATTCGTTTCTTTGGCGTTTTCCAGGGACTTAACCGTAGTCGAGCTACTTCAAGAGGCCATAAATGACGCAGTTGGACGTGAGGGCGAAGGTGCCGACGACCTTGTTGAAGCGGAAGGACTCGTTCCTTCGCGGGTTGGCTCTGTGTTCTCTAAAAGACGGGATGCCGGCGCGGCCGCAGATTGATGAATCTGCGGATCGCCGGTTTTTCTTCAAACGACTTTCTGGGCCGGATGCAGAAACCTTCGTTCGGCTCCGCGATCTGTACGGTTTGACCACAACGCATTTGGTTGAGGCGGCTCTTGCGGCTGTGGATGGCCATGCCGGCGTCTAACCCTGGAAATCAGGCCCGATTGGCAGTAAATTAGGCGTGGTAGCCCCGGAGACAGAAATCTATGGAAGCTCGGCAAGAAGCGATCACCTTCGATCAGGTAAATGACGACGATCCGAAAACCTGGCGTCGCCTGGAACGGTCGTTTGCCATTGCGAATGGGGATGCCGCGGCGGAACACCTCGCGGCCGGGCGGCCGATATACTACGCCGATCCGACTTCCGATGAATACAACATCCGCGAATGGCCGGACGGCCGAAAAGAGCGGATCATCCTCGAAGACAACGACGAAATCACTGTCATCGGCCCTGTCGAGTGAAGCCGCAGCTTTGGGTCTGCGCCGGTCCAAACGGGGCCGGGAAGACTACCCTCGTCAAACAACACAACAAAGGCCGGCTGCCGGTGATTAACGCCGACGACCTGCTTGCGGCAGATCCGTCGCTAGGACCGCTTGGGGCAGGGCGGAAGGCCATAGCCTTACAGAAGGCGGCTCTACAGCGGAAGGAAAGCGTAATCGTCGAAACCACGCTTTCCGGTCGCCGTGAGTTGGAGTTCATGCAGGCGGCGAAGGATGCCGGCTTCAAGGTGAACCTGGCCTACGTCACGGTAAACAGCCCGAAAACCTCGCGACTCCGGGTCGCGGCGCGTGTCCAGTCAGGCGGGCACCATGTTCCCAGTGAAGACGTGACCAGGCGCTATGAGCGGAGCAAGGCGAACCTGGCCACGGCGATGGCAATCGCGGATCGGACTTTCCTTTTCGACAACTCGCTTGAGCGCCGGCGCCTGATCCTCGTTCAAGAGCAAAAACGGGTTCGAGCCGTCGCGCGGCAAATCCCCAAAGCGGTTAAGCCGCACCTCGACAAGTCGGTGCGGCAGGGGTTTACGAAAGCTCGTGAGCGGAAGGACGGCCGAGGGCGATAAGCGAGCCGGAGGGCTCGTTGGCCGGGCAGGCCTAATTTCCGCGTTAGCGGCTTGGATGGTAGGCAAGGGGCACTCTGCCAACCGTACCTCCACCCTAAGCGTACACGACCGACAGAGCTCCGGAGCACCCCGGCGCAAGCGCCTCCGACTCCCTGTCAGAATGCCCCTTTTCCGGGTTTTGCAATATGTTTCTATCTGGTTTAGTTCTATTATAGTGGCAAGATCGGCGATCTTAATGGATTGTGTGGGAAATTGCGCCCATGTCTCGACCAATCGAGCAAGAAGTCTTAGTCAAGTTAGCTGTCAGCGGGACGCAGGATGAGATTATGGACTCTCTGCGCATCGCTCAATTGCTCGTGGAAAACCACGGTTCAGCCGCATCGATCCAGGCTGCCTTCAGGCTCTATTGCTTGGCCGATCTAGGCGAGTTCGACGAATTCGCGATCACGCTCCATGCAATGAAACTCGTGGAAGCCCTTCGTCCGGATGTTGTTGGAGCGCGCTTCTCATGCACATAGTTTTGATCCGGCGTTCACGGGACGAGTAAGGAAACCGCCACTCAAGGGCCTATTCGTTACCCAGAATCCAACGGTTCCTAAACCCTGTCCGCTCGGCGATCAAACGGGCGCGCTCGATCTCCCAAGACTCAGGTGGATGCAGGGTGTGCCATTCCCAGACCGTTTCCATCGGCAGGCGCACGTCAGCGCCGTAGACCTCGGCCATGTAGAGCATGGCGCGGGCGAGGGTGCCGCGCAGGTTTCCGTCTCCAGGCTCCGCAACCTTCCGGCCTGAGGCCTCTCCCATCTCGAAATCGCAAGAGCCGTATTCTCGGTCTTCTCCTGGAACTGTCCCATAAGGGTGGTTCGAACGGTCGCCGTTCACTTCGCCAGAGGAAGGAAAAAGGTTGTTGGGGTCATTGTGAGCGACCTGAAACGAGGCATTGACCGTGTTGCAGCAGTCGCGCCCACTCTTGCCGGCACATTCGGGGTAAACTTTGTCCTTGAGCGTCCAGCAAGCCCTAGTGTTCCCGTACCAGCTCGCCGGCACGACGTGTTCCCATTCGACGCGGTCGCTTCTGGTGTCGTTGCTTCTTGTCTCAAGACCGCAGGCTTCTCGGGTGACGTCGCCGCCTGATGTCGTCGTTCGTTCGTAGGGGCAACCGCAGTATATCGTGTTCAGGTGGCCGATCTCCTCGTGGAGATCCGCCAGAAACGCCTTAGCTTTGGAAAAAGAAGAGACGGGGTTCTCCGCTGTAGCCGGGAAAGCGGTCAACAAGCATACCGCCGCGATGAAGATTGCACGCATGGTTCTCTCCTTTAACTAACCCGCATAACAAGATACCACACTTGTCACACAACCGTAAGCGACTGCCGAGATCGACCGTCCCGGTCGGTGCGAGCCGGAACAACGAAACACTGGGCTGGCCTAATCTTCGCTCTTAACGACTTGGAGAGTAGGCGAGGTACGCTACTGAGATCGCTCCCCTCTCCTGGGCTGTCTGCGATCAACAGCGCCCACGGGTCGCCCCAGGATGTTGCTCCGGCTCTCTGGAAAGATGCCCTTTATCGGTGTACACAAGAACCCATTATTATCTATGTGTGTGCCACAAGGATGGAACAATGGGTCGAGATGCGACCATCAAGGGAAACGGATGTGTTACAGAGGTTGGCTGAGCTTCACAGTCTTGTTGAAGGCGGGTGCGCCGAAACCGATAACACGAGGGAAGCCCTTCGAATAGCGTTGCTGCTGGTAGAAGTGCATGGAGCAGACGCGCCGATCCAAGCGGCGCATCGGCTCTACAGTCTAGCCGATCTGCGTGAGTGGCGGGAATTCAAGACAACGCACCGTGCAATGCGGTTTTTGGAAATCGTCCGACCTGACGTAATAACACAGAGTGTGAACCAGCCTGGAATATTAGCCCCGTAGAGGGATAATCGACAATTAGTCCCAGGCATCGACAGACGATATGCTTCCGGAGGCTCAGATGACGCCCGGCGCCCGCAAGAAACGCCAGGACCGTGGCGAGATCCCCGATCTCTCGCCAATGGCCGCTCGGGCCGTCCTGACGGACCTGGCGCGGGACGGGCTCGATCTCGAGGCCGACCTGAATCAGATCTTCGGCGCGATCGCCGGCGCCGCTTCGGGGAAGGGGGCGCTGGCCGATGCCTGTCAGCTCTTCGCCCGGCCGACCGCGCGGATCGCCCGCGGGGCGCTCTTCCAGATCCAGGACATCCTGCTCGCCAAACGCCATGCCGGCGTCTGGCCGGACGGGGAAGCGCGCGAGGCCGGCACGGCCGGGCTCTGGCCGCCGGACAAGCGAATCCTCCGGGACTGGATCGAAGACTATGTCGAGCGCGACGCCAAACCCGCGACCCTAAAAACCTGGCTCAGCTGCCTGCGGTCCTTCGAGCGCCTGCGCCAGCAGATCGCCGAGCTGCAATCCGTCCCGAGCAACCGTCAGCCAAACGCCATCTTCGACCAGGGGCTCGACCGCGCCATCAAGGCCTACGAAAAACGCGTCGGCGCGAAACCCGACCAGGCGCACCCGATCCGGCTCGCCGATCTGCGCCGGCTGCGGGAAAAAATCCTCGACGAGGACCTGCCGGCCGCCAGACAGACCTGGGCAGACGATCGCGTCGAGATCAAGGCCGCGCTGCAGGATCTGCTCGCCGAAAAGACGAAAGCCATGCTGAAGGAGAATGCGGAACGCCGGGCGCTCGGATTCGCGCCCCTGCCGCTGCCCAAGGTCGATCTCAGTGGGGTCCTGCCGGCCGAACCATTGCGGCTGATCCGGCGCGCCATCATCCTCGGTCTCGGCTATAACGGGTTGCTTCGGCCGGCGGAAGCGACGGCGTTGCGGGTCGGAGACTTCTGGCGCCTGCCGCACCATGATCGCGACGACGAGTTGCTCTGTGTCATCCGCCGCTCGAAACGCGACCAGGTGGGGATAGAACAGCCCGACTTCGTGGTCGACGCGGTGACCGCGGATCTGCTGCTCGACTACTGGCGGGTGATCGGAATCGACTGGAGTGTGCCGGCCGGCGCCGCGCTCGGCGATGACGAGGCCTCGGCCACACCCTTTGCGTTGCCCTGGATGCAGTCCGTCTTCTGCGGGCCCGGGAAGCGCGTCGAAAAGATGCTCGTCGAAACCTACAGGCCGATGTCGCAGAACCGGTTCGGGCTCGAGGTCCAGGCGGCCGCCGCGGCGGATCCGGATCTCGCGCCCAGGATCGAGAAGATTTCTGGATATTCGCTCCGGGTCGGGGCGGCGCTGACTTTGGCTGAGGAGTCGGACGAAGAGGGCAGGGGGATCGCGCTCAACGAGCTGATGGATCAGATGCGCCACTCCTCGCCGACCGTCACCATGCGCTACCTCAAACAGGCCGGCCGTCGGGCCGTGCAGCGGCGGTTTACCGCGAGCCGGCTGTAGCGGCGCCCTTGAATCATTTGTGACGCGTGTCATATAATAGAGTGTCACATGACACGGTCGCCAAGGAGGCAGGGATGTCGGAAAGCAAGACGGAAACACAAAGTAGCGGCTATGGGCCAACGATCGTTTCCAGGAAGACGGCCAAGGCGCTGAGCGGGAAAAGAAAGCTAATCAAGGTACATACGCCGCATGGCGACTACGTGATCGGCAACGAATCCAGTATCCGAATGCACGGCTTAATCCTCGAGGGTGCACCGATCTC
>Ga0070729_10007697_pt1 | contig 10269 bp, 11 predicted proteins | sample tdDd472_FD_66725 | JGI IMG/M metagenome (GOLD analysis project Ga0070729, IMG submission 66725) | Marine sediment microbial communities from the Atlantic coast under amendment with organic carbon and nitrate - tdDd47.2 | ecosystem: Environmental > Aquatic > Marine > Coastal > Sediment | place...
GAACCGTGGAAGACCACCACGTTGATAGGCCAGGTGTGGAAGTGCGGTAACGCATGTAGCTAACTGGTACTAATTGTTCGATTGGCTTGAAATCTCTCCATGTGCAGGTGAAAACCCGTATAGGAACGATAATTGACCAAGCGGAAAATAGCTGAAATCTGAAAAGATCCCTTTGTGAATGCCGGTTTTGATGACCTGGTGGTTATGGCGAGAGTGAACCACCCGATCCCATCCCGAACTCGGTCGTGAAACCTCTTAGCGCTGATGGTACTGCATCTTAAGGTGTGGGAGAGTAAGTCGCCGCCAGGTCTTCAAAGCCGGCATCCATAAAAAACATATCCGATCACAATCTTAAAAAGCCCCCCGTCCCAAATACAAACGGGGCGGGTTTTGCTTTTAGAAAAGAACACAAAAAATTATCGCGGGGGGAAGCAGCCCGCCCGTTCGGCAAAGCCGGACCAACCAAAACATTGCTACCGGGATCGACCCGGAATACAAAATTGACGCGGGGTGGAGCAGCCCGGTAGCTCGTCAGGCTCATAACCTGAAGGTCGTTGGTTCAAATCCAACCCCCGCAACCAACGCTTCTGAAGAACATTCAGAAAGCACCGACAGGCCGCTGGACACCAGCGGCCTGTTGTCTTTTGTGGCTACGGTTAGAATACCTGCAAGGTCACCAACAAGGTCAACGGTCAGGGCGGTATGATCCTCATTTGGCGCAAGCACCACCTTCTCTATCATTGTCCGTAGGATGCCTGAGGCTTCGGTGCGTTTGTTATCGTTGTTCAGGCTGGCAATAAGGTTGCCGACCTCTTCGCGGTAGCGCTGCGCCATGCTGGGATGGAACAGGGTTGGCATCTCCTCAGCATTTTCCAGCAGGCGTTCCAATTCACCCCGACGGGTAGCAATCCGTTCAAAGTCGTCTTTGACCTCGTTGCCGGGGACGCCGTTATAAATTGCCTCTACAAGCTTGACCTTTTTCTTATCTAGGCCTTCCAGTTCCCTGCGATATCCATTGATAGCTGCATTATGTTGGCTGTGAAGTTGGTTCATATGCCGGGTGTACTCGTCACAGAAGACGGCCACCAGATCGTCATTCATCAGGTGATCTTGGAGCGCCGTCAGCACGAGGCCTTCAACCGCGTCACGTTTCATGGTGAGTTGGTTGTCACAGGTGCCTTTGTTCTTGGCGTTGAAGCAACCCACATGGGTTTTGGAAACCATCGTGAAACCACCGCTGCAATCGCCGCATTTGAGGAGATTGGATAACAGGTGCTTGGGCCGGTTCTTCTGCCATAGCGCGGTATCCTGGCGGTTGATTTCACCTTGCTTGGCCTTGACCGCTTCCCAAAGCCCTTGATCGACAATGCGAAGTTCGGGAACGTCTTTGACGATCCACTCGCTTTCAGGGTTCATGCGGGAGACACGTTTGCCGGTGTCCGGGTCCTTGATGTAGCGCAGTCGGTTCCAGATTAAACGCCCAATATAAAGCTCGTTGTTGAGAACACCTGTGCCCCGTTGGCGATTGCCGTGGATGGTGCTTGGTCCCCAGCCTTTTGTGGTTGGCCCAGGTACACCATCCTTGTTCAGCCGTGTAGCAATGGCCTTGGGAGAATGTCCCGCAAGGTATTCGGTGAAGATACGCATGACCACTTCGGCCTGCCCAGGATTGATCCGCCGTTCACCGCGCACCGTCTCACCGTTGGTATCGAAACAGCGCACCACATCGTATCCGTAGGTTTTGCCGCCGCCGGATTTACCTTGCTCGATCCGTCCTCGCAGACCGCGACGTGTCTTGTTGGCCAGCTCTTGTAGGAACATGGCGTTCATGGTGCCCTTGAGGCCGATGTGCAGATTGTCCACCTCGCCTTCGGACAGGGTGACGATTTTAACCCCAGCGAATTTGAGGCGTTTGTAGATACCGGCAATGTCTTCCTGATCGCGCGAGAGGCGGTCCAGCGCTTCGGTCATGACAATGTCGTATTTGCCTTCTTGGCCATCCAGCATCAGCATTTGAATGCCGGGGCGCATCATGCTTGCGCCGGACAGTCCCGCATCCGTATAGCAATTCACAACCTGCCAGCCGTCACGCTCGGCGCGTTCACGGCACAGGCGGATTTGATCCTCAATGGAGGCATTGCTTTGCAAATCGGAAGAGTAACGGGCGTAGATGGCAACGCGGGTCATGAAGACGATCCTTCCTCATTATCATTGGCTGGATGACAGGCTGATTGAGATAGAATCTTCTCATAATCGTGTTCGGCAGCACCCCGCGCAAGCAGTTTTACCAGCTCGACAAGGCGCGGATCAGACGTTTGATTCCTTAAGCGTTGTTTCGACTCATTTTTTTGAGTCGAATTTTTTTTGGTCTGTGCGCCGTAATGCGCCTTCCTTTCCTTCACAGTCATGTCTTTCTTGTGGAGCATTGCCCCGGTTTAGTTTTTAGCCTGCCTTTTCCATCCACCTGAGCATGTTGTCTTCAAAGCAGGACGCAGCTTTTTCTTTTGCACGCAAGTCCGCATGTGTGTAGCGCTCGGTTGTGGATACGTCTTTGTGATCAAGCGCTTTGCTAACGTCATAGACATTGGCGTTTTCCATAACGGCATGTGTCGAGGCTGTGTGTCGCAGGTCGTGGAAATGCAGGTGTTCGCAGTTGACCTTCTTGCGGTATTTACTCCACCCCTCAAAATCAAGACGGGGTTTGTTTCGGTCTTTGCGATGAGGAAACAAGAAAGGGCTGCCTTTCGTCATTTCCATCCGCTCTTTTATGATCTTTACAGCTTCAGGAGACAGTGACGACATTTCCCATTGGCGGCTTTTGGTGGTGTAGGGCGGTTTTTTCCAAATACCAACCTCACCGCGCTCCGTCTGACTGAACGTGAAATATTTCTTTTCAAACGTGCGGATTTCTTGCTTACGTGCCCCTGTGAGCAAAGCTAAGCGAACGGCGTCAATCGTATCTCTGTATTGGACACAGCCCTTATCCAAGTCCTTCTGAATTTGCTTCATGAGTTTGATGAGCTCATCGTCTTGAGCCCAAACGTCACGAGCCTTTTCTTTGAACTTTGTGATCCCAACCGCAGGGTTATGTTTGATGTATTCCCATTCAATGGCTCGGTTCAACGCGCATTTGATCAGCGCCAGTTCACGATTGGCCCGGACACGCCCCCCAATTTTCTTTTTGGGTGTTCGTGGGTCAGGCTTCTCAACAGCACGGTTGCGGTGATACGCAGATATTTTTTCTTTGGTCAGATGACACAAGGGGACGTCACCCAACACGGGTTTGATCCGCTCGAACATTTCCCGGTAACCGGAAATGGTACGTGGTGCTAGGTCTTTGTCGGCAGCGTGTTTCTCTATGAATTCATCCAGGAAATCCCCGAATTTCTGAGTGCTGCCTTGCTCAAGCTCATTTTCCTCAAAGGGGATTTTGTTCTGCTTCACACGGATCAGGGCAAGGCTGGCTTGTCCTCGTGCGATATCGCAATTGTAAATACGCCAATCAGGGTTCGGGCTATCCATATCCCATGCGCCAAAGTGCTGGCGATGCGTGATGGTTTCGAGCTTACCAAGCCTCGAATTCCAACTCTTTGATTCGTACTTGATAAAGAATTCAATGTTGGCGTTTTCACCAACGGTTACCCCAAAGCCGGGAAGGTTCGAGTCGAATACGTCGAATGCTTCTCCCCTCCCTGGTTTAAGAGAGGAGAGGTATTTGTCTGTAATAACAGTCATATTTCTCTCCTATTGTTCATTATTCAACGCACCGGTCGTATAGACCGACGTGCGCTATTCATTTGGTTTTCTTCATTTTGGGCATACAAAAAAAGCATCGGCCCATTTGGACTGATGCTTTGTACTTCTATGATTTCTGCGGCTTTCGCCTATAAATAGTGGCGGAAGCGGAGGGATTCGAACCCTCGAGACGGGGAACCCGCCTGCCGGTTTTCAAGACCGGTGCATTCGACCACTCTGTAAATGCACAAATTCCTCAAAAACTATCAAAAATTCAATTCAGCTTATCTAAATAGCATCATCCAAATATGAATATACATTACGATATCGAAATGAATATGTCAAGCCGCTAGTATCACTGGTAATGGCTCTCTTTTTGTCGGGTAATGAACCCAAGGGGGATGTCGGGAAAACAACTCTCATTACCCGCCTCACAGCCAAAAATGCTAGAAAGACTTGCGAGGACTTTTTAGTGCGTTCAGGAGGGTGTTTTTATGACTGGTTTTTGGCTTCGGTTGGGCAAAGCAATTAAGGCGTTCATCGATCCCGAGGGATTAGACTTGCCTTTACCGGAAAAACAAGATGCTTTACCGCCTGTTGATGAAAACCAGCCTAAGCTCGTAAAGCCCGAACCACCTCATGGCATGATTAAGCAGCAGCACGAACAGATTGAGGTCTTACTTAAAACAGTTGAAGCTGCAGTCGCGACTTTTTCCTATCCTATCCCTACCGAATTAATTTTATATATTGATTTGGTTGATGAACCGCCGGAGGTTCCTGAAGAAATGAATTTTCTTATAAAATCTTATGAAGATGGTCTTAGAGGGTTGGGGCAATTCCTTAACGACAAACTGTTATATGATTTTGACGATGATGCTTATGCTTTTGACCTTAGCTTTGACGGAAGCTATGTTTTCCAGTCAGATTATGAAAAAGAGTTAGAAACCAGAATAATGGAATCTATTAAAGGGCTACGAAAAATCGTAAAATACCTAAATGATTATTGGATAATCGCAGCTCAAAAAAGCCGGATAGACTTCTCTCCATCGATTGATTCCCAGCCGTCCACAAAGTCATTGCCAAGCTCATAAAATGGTTTGAGGAAAAACCTCTGTTTAATGCTTTTGGCCATATTTTCCTTGGCCATAATCTTTTGCAATGCAGTTTGTGTCTCGGGCTTTTCGCAGACAATCAAAACCCGAACCGCACCATCATACTGGTAAACTGTTTCAATCGCCTCTTTGTGTATCGCTTCGACGTACTGGCGCACTTGATTGGCCAGTCTGTCAGCTCGCCCACCGTTGTGCATTTCAAAGGTGCATAGGCGTTGTTTTCCGTCCTCTGTTGTGAAGGAAAATAAGGCATCAGGCACAAGGCTACCGCCTTTCCAATATACCCGAGTCTTGGGGTATGCCCGCCCGCCTTTGAGCTGGCCAAAGTCGAAATAGGTGTTAAACAAGTCGACGTTTGCGCTGTTCATCTCTGCCCATTGTCGGAGGGCAATTTGAAAATCAATTGTTCGGATCCTATGGAAATAATCACTGGAAAAAAGCCGCACCCTCTTAGGGTGTTTTATGGTTTCCCATGCTCGGCCATAATCTTCTAGAATTGAAGCACCGTGTTCTGTCAGGTAATACAAAATTGGCAACCTGCCCACTGTTGGCATGGCTCCAAAATCGAGGGAGCCGACCGTTCGCTTTTTTCGGTTTCGCAGATCACGCAAAGTGGAATAAAGGTAACGCTCCGAGCCAGAGACTTTGAGCTTTAACATCTGCTGAGTTGTCAAATAGCGGTAGGTCGCTAGGGCTTCATAGACGGCTATTTCTGTAGGTGTGGTGCGCTCGATATCTTGCATTAAATTAGCTCGCGCTTTGCTGCGCCCTTTTTGTCACGGTTCGGATCCACCTCTTCCGTAGTGCTTTCATACATTGGCCTGTAATAACACTTTTGAGCCTCTTTGACTTTCTCCCATTCAGAAGCCGACATTGCTTTTTTGTCATCAAGGCAATCATTGTGCAATTCAACATAGAAAGTTGGATTACTACCACCTCGGCAGAAAAAATGTCCTGCATCGAGCTTGCGGGCATCTTCTGCATCGACTCCCAAAAGCTTTGGCATTCTTTGGTCGTCAATTGTCCGTCCGAGGAACTTTAGGTTTGTGTTGTTGATTACGACATTGCGCATCTCTGGCGTCATTCCCCGGCCTGTGACTTGCTGAGCGAGTGTCAGGTGAACGCCGTACTTCCGGCTTTCCTCAAGAATATTTATCGTGCTTTTACCGATATAGTTCTGGCATTCATCAATGAACAAATGCACAGGAATTCGATCTCTTCGGTCGAGCTTTTGACGGCGCAAAGCTAGACCTTGAATTAGAGCAATGATGAAACGACCAAAAGCTTCGCTTGCGTCTTCGCCAATCGTGCCTTTGGCCAGATTAAACAGAATAATTTTCTTATCGTTGATCGCCCGTTCTAGATCTACCGTTGTTTGCCCATTTACTAGCCCATAAAAGACCCCTGAGTTAAATAGACTCTGAAGCTTTGTGCGGATTGATTGTTTTGTCAGGGCAAAGCTCTTTTCTGAGAATTCTGTCTCAAAAAAACTGCGAACTGAAGGGCGCTTTGATCCTCTTCCCATTACCACAAATTCGGCGTTTAAATCATCGTTCAGGAAGGTTTGTAGATCCTTTAAATTGTGGCAGCCTTCATCGAGCAGCACCAACAAACAGGGAAGCAATAAAGCCCGCATGTTAACGGTTAGCGAGTTGCCGCTGCTACCTTTCAACAGCTCTTCAAATGCGTTAACCAATTGTTGAGCAATAACCTCTTTTTCAGACATAGACGCACCCACCGCATCTAGCGGATTTAGTGTCGGTGTATGGTTTTCGTGCAAAAAAGGATCGATATAAACTAGCCTATCCGTACCGCTGATATATTCCCACTTGGCCAGCTGACCGCACAAATCGCCGTGCGGGTCGATAACTACAACCGCCGCTGATTTTGGTTGGCACACATAGCCATAAATCAGCACCTTGATAAGCTCTGACTTTCCCGAGCCGGTGCCGCCAATTATGTAGGTGTGATATTTTCTATCAGCCTCAGATATACATGCTTGGACAGGCCAATTTAGAGCATGCATAAAAAAGAAATCTTGGGTTTCAGCGAGGAACTTTAGATAGCTTTCATAATCGCCCGTGTCCCGCGCCTCGCTGTAAAAATTATCCGCCCACTGCCTTAATTCAGGTTCAAAGCGGTTAGATGCTTTGGCCCATTGAGCCATTGCGTTGTTCAGTTTGTCTTGGGATCGCATAGCCCATTTTTCATATTTTTCGTCTTTGTCTCTATCGCCCCCGTTGTAATTCTCCCATTTATCCCATTGGCCCTTGTTGGCTCCCTCAAGGAATCGAATGTCCTTTTCATAGCCCTGCATCGCCTGGCGGTATGCCTTGGCCTTGCCGATTAAAACGCCATATTCCTGCATTGAAGGGATTGGTGCTTTTCCAAATTTTCGCAAAAGTATGTTTCGCCGGGCGACCAGTGCCGCCACAACTTCCGGCGTATCTTTGGGCATGACATGCCCAAGCCAGATGCCAAAATCTTGGCCACCTTGATCACTTGGTAAAGCTTGGTCGGGCGAAGTCATGCCCAAAACCCTTGCTGTCAATTCCTGATAATCCCGCTTAGCCACCGTTTTCCCCCGACAACAAGAAACTGCAAATTAGAGTGCACTATAACCTTCAATATAGACCACAGTTATAGGTGGCGCAAAGTTATGCAATATCAACTAGATGGTCTGGTGATTAGCCTGTAATTGCTTGTCATTCCTCACTTCGTTTCTCATTCCTCGCTCTCCTGCTCGGGCATCAGTTTGCAAAATGATTGAGTGTTGGCGGGTAAGCATGCTTGAAGGGCAAAAAAACCGCCCCTTGTGAGGGCGGTTTTCAATTTCGCTTCATTCGGCGAAGGAATGGCTTCGAGTCGTTTCTCCTTCTTCAACCACCGTGCCTTCCCCGATACGGCAACAATAGGCAACAACTGCTTTTTCATCTACAGTTGCCCCCATACAAACCGTCGAATTGTGACCAACAATTGCCCAACGACCGATATGTACTTCGGATTGGATAATTGCGTCGCCAACCATGGCAAAGCTGCAAACTACCGAGTCTTCTTCAACCCAAGCCTTCTCATGGACCATTGCCGTATCGGCAACCCAGCCACCTCCATTTTCATGACGGTGAGCGGGGACAGGCCCTTCTCCGTCGCCAAAGTCGAAGGTGATTTTATTATCGTTAGTCATTTTAACCTCAGTTGCCCCCGCATACGCCGTGGGGCGTTGCGGAGCCATGAGGCTCATAAACAGTACGTCATTAGACTTCTTGAAATTGTGGGGCGGCAAAAACAAATTACAAGTGCGTCCGGTAATCATCTTGCCAGCTAATCACCAGTGCCGACATGCGAGCCACGCAGCCTGAGGGGTTTTTAACGTTCTTTTGGTCGTAGTTGACCACATCCCAACTGTAGCTGTAGCCGAGCTCTTCAAGCTTCTTCGTTGTGGCTATAGCGGTTTCTGTTTTACGTAGATCAACAGCGGTTTCCGGCTCAATGCGCACAGTGTTAAATCCCTTAGCAGCAACTTGGGTAATGCGCTCATGCACTGTGTTAAGGTCGAACACTTTACGGGCAGCTTCTTCACGTGCTGATTCCGCCAGTGCTTTGATCTTCGTTATCTTGCTTTTGCTCCGCTTCATGACCCGGCCCCCAAATACACATTAGTGACCTCAAGCCGACCGTGTCCCAATTCCGCCGAAACCTGCCGCCGTGCTGCCAAGTCGATGTGGCGCTCGTCAGGTGTCATCTCACGCGCCACTTTGCCTCCCAGTGCGGGAGGCTTCATGCCGCCAGTAAGCTGAATGTAGCGTTGTTGCGCATAGTGATGACGCAGGCCGTGCATATTTTTCAGACCGACCTTGCCGGTTTGGTAATAAAAGTGCTTTTTGTGCTGGATGTAGGTTTTATCCTGTGGGATCAGAGATCCACCTTGTGCGAGCAGTTTAGCTGCATCCAGCACCATACGTTGGGCTCTCGTTTCAATCGGAATCGTCCGTGCCCGCTTGCCCTTGCACCATGTATCTTTGAGTCTCAGTACAGTTCCGCCATCGCACAGCTCGGGTATGATTTTTGTCGCCTCCTCGAATCTCAAACCAAACACGGCTTGCAGGCGCAAACTCATGGCAATGTACGGATCATCAATGGCTTTGATCTGATCTAGCGTCGGCAGCTTTGCCCGGTTAGGGCGGGGCCGTCGTTTCAGGTTTATGCCATAGGCGGCATTGTCACGTTGGACAATTGCCGGTTTGTCTACTTTCTCTGCCAGCCATCGCAAACATGAAAGGCGGTTCTTTATGGTCGCTGGTGATAGCTGTTTCGCCCGCCAGTGGTGCACCAATGCTTCAATGTGTTTTGGCTTTAGTCCGTTTGCCGATTTTGGCTTGAAGCCGAGTGTGTCCAGCTCGCTGGCACAACGCTGCAAAATCGTACGTCGGTCGGCCTGGGTGGCTCGCGATCCTTCACGCGAGCGCTTGCATAGCTGCAATATGTTGTAATTTAGTTGTTTCATTTTCCTTTCCTAATTCATTTCTTAAAAATTGCTGTTTCAAAACAAAAGCGCTGATCCATCGACCAGCGCCATCATCAATAAATATCTAAAGCGAATTGCTTAGTGTTTATCGTCCGCCTGCATGCCGTAGCGATGTCAGGCTTCAGCCGCAGCTGAAGATTGGACGCATAGACTGTGGCCGACCACCATGTGTGGCGGTTCGTTCGGCCAAAATATTTGTTCTATTTGCCCGACGGGGCATATCCAGCCTTACTGTTGCAAGGAACTGAATAGTGATTTTTGTTGGTGTTCTCCTTTCTGTTAAAACGGTTTGGCAATTCGGTTGCCTATGACCTATGGCCATGTGCGCTGCATACCCAGTCATTGCTTTATTTCATTTTTCTATGTCTTGCCCTTTCAGATGGTTCAAATTTTCGCGGTAAAACGTGCCCGTCGTGCCGTCCGGCACACGGAAGATAAGTCTTGTCCTAAATAGGAAATGCTCAAACCAGTTTGGTTCTGAAGCAGGGCCGCATTGTACCAAAAAAATGCAAAAATGTCAAGTAAAATCAACGCAGTATGGTGGTTTTGTGCGTGGTGTTTGGGGTGGGGAATTCCCCAAAAGGTCGTGTCACTTGGTCATCACTTGTCGAATGGGAACTCAAATTCAAGGGGAGCGCGGTGTTCAGAGGGCCGTCACTTTTTAATAAATTAGAAAAGTGACGGCTACTGGTGTGCCGAAGTACTCGGGAGCCAGCTCCCGCACCCAGGTTATTGCCCCAGCTCAACCTGGGCGATACGGCCTCTGCCTCCGCCCCAGCCGTTTGGGAAGTAGCTAGGGTGTGGACTCAATTGGTCCATAACCTGATGGCGAAGATATGAAGCATTGCCAGGAAGTTTGCGCTGAGTTTTTCATACCTCGTCGTCAACCTTCTCATG
>Ga0070729_10007700_pt1 | contig 10266 bp, 8 predicted proteins | sample tdDd472_FD_66725 | JGI IMG/M metagenome (GOLD analysis project Ga0070729, IMG submission 66725) | Marine sediment microbial communities from the Atlantic coast under amendment with organic carbon and nitrate - tdDd47.2 | ecosystem: Environmental > Aquatic > Marine > Coastal > Sediment | place...
ACCTCCAAGAACCGGACCACCCGCGAGGCCGACACCAAGGGTCGGGTGGCGCTCCCGAGCTCGCACCGCCGGGTGATCGACTCCGAGGACGACCGCTACGCGCTCGCCCTCACCTGCCGCAGCGTCGCGCTCAGCGCAGTCGAGATCCCGATCGCAGCGGAAGGCGGGGTCGGGCTCGACGGGACCACGGCCCTCCCCGAGGGCGTCCACTTCCGCGACGCCGGCTCGCACACCGGGGACCCTGACTCGACCACGCACGGGGGCGTCACGACCACGGCGCCCTCGGTCTCCGTCGGCGGCGTGACCTTCTTCGGAGGTGGCGCAGTCGCCGCCGCGCAGAACGCGCTGGCCCAGGGCGGGAGCGCAGCCGACGCCGCGCGGGCAGCCAGCGCGGCGGCCCGGGGTCTGCCACCGCCGCCGCTGCTCGACGGCAACCAGACCCGCGAGCGCGGCAGCCAGACCGGCCAGACCCAGGAGCGCGAGAAGCCGCCCGAGCCCGACACCAACCCGGGCGGCAGTGTGCCGCTCCTCAACCACCCCAAGGGCTATGTGTGGTCCGAGGCAGGCCGGATCGGGCTCCTCGGCACCCTCGTCGCGCCGGAGGGCGCTGGCGGATCGTACTTCGCAGGCCGCGAGGGCACCCCGATCGGCCCCCTCCCGGTCCGCCACGACGGGCAGTTCACCATGGGCCCCGAGCTGGTGGGCCGGATCGTGTTCGTCAGCAACGACGCGTCGGACGTCTCCGAGGGCAGCGGCAAGCCGATCAAGGGTGAAATGTGGGCTGACCGCAGCCGCGCCAACATTGACACCGAGCTCGGGCTGGAGACGCTCCAATGGCGACCTGTGATCCGGGTCGACGCGGACCTGCCGCCGAGCAAGTTCCCGCCGCCGCCGCCACCCCCCTGGATCCAGCCGCCCCGCGAAGAGGAAGAAGAAGAAGAAGAAGAAGAAGAGGAGGAAGAAGAAAAGGACCCCCAGAAGCCGCCGCGAAAGACCCCGCCCAGTGGCAAGCCAGGGGGCGGAGGGAAGCCGCCGGCGGGGAGCGGACCCGGAGTCAGCGGCGGGATCTTGGTGGGAGGCGGCGGCTTCACACCGATCCCGGTTCCGCCCAAGTGCGAGACGCCTGACGGCGTGATCCAAGACGGGGACCTGCAGCCAGCCGGCAACTCCGGCTCGCAGGCCCGTGACTACGAGGGGCCGGGCGAGCCCTGCCCCAACGCCACCTCGGGGGTGCTGGTCAGCACGGGCGGCACGACGCTCACGACGGGCGACCCCACGACGGGCAGCTTGCCTGTGATCCCGGTGCCGGGTGGGTTCATTGAGTTCTTCGGCTACCCAGGGGTGACGCCCGTGCCGGGCGGGCTCATGGTCGGTGGTGAGCAGTCCCGCCACCTGACCCTCGGCTTGCCGACACCGCCCCGGCGTGGTGTGGGCGTCGACCCCGCTCCACCAGGAGGCGTGCCGCGCGGGACGCCGGTCCCTGGCGACGACCCGGGTCGGATCCCGCTGGGTCTGCCCGGACCCCGAGGCGGCGGGGTTGGAGTCGAACCAGGGCCAGACGACGGCGTCCCGCGCGGGCGGCGCGTCCCAGGCGACGACCCTGGCCGGCTCCCACTGGGCTTGCCCGTGCGCCCTGGTCGCCCGGGGCTCGGCTTCGAACCTCCGCTGGGCGGGGACCGCGGCATTCCGCGCGGGTACGGGGAGCGCCTGGATCGAGCCCGCCGACGCGCGCGGCGACGGCGTCGCCGCGAGGAAGCTGAGCGGCGCGAGCAGGAGCGAATCGACGAGCTAGAGGACATAGAGAACGCAGCCGACGCGTTCGGCCGCGACCGGCTCGCCCGGCGCGCGCGCCGGGCGCGCGAGCGAATGGAGCGGCGCCGTCAGCGCCGTGAAGATCGGCGTCGGCGGCGCGAGGAGTACAAGGAGCGCAAGCGCCGCGAGCGTGAGGAGCGGCGGCGTCGACGGGAGGAGCGCAAGGCCGAGCGACGGCGCAAGCGGGAGGAGCGCCGTAGAAAGCGCAAGCGTGACCGGGAGGCGCGCCGCGAGCGCGGCGGAGGCCGACCCCCGCAAGGCGGCTACATGATCGACGTCACCGACGCCGACGCCGAGGCGGTGAGCATTGGCCAGCTCACCCCCGAGGAGCGACGAAAGCTGGAGGAGGACCGCCGACGCGAGGAGGAGAACCGCAAGCGCTATCTGGACCAGGTCGCCGGCTTCGGCGATTGGAACACCGCCAACATGCCGCTGCCCTTCTTCGGCTCGCCTGGCGGGCCGAGCTCACTGGAGGGTTGGGCGCACCTGGCCACCTTCCAGGTCCGGGCCACGCAGCAGGTCATCAACGGCGCCTTCGGCGGCCCGAGTTACCTCGCCAGCAACATCGGCGTCGTCCACCGCAACCGCCCGGGCAACGACCCGGCAGGCTCGCGGATCGGCGCCCACTGGACGGCCTGGCCACACGAGCCCAACCTCAAGCTCGTGCGCGGGCAGACGCCGCTCGAGGTCGTCTCGATCCTGGAGGCGCCCGCTGGCACGCAGGTCGAGGCGTGCGCGGGCGGCGTCATGGAGGTCGTGCGCGAGCACCGCGGCGACGGGCTCGTGATCGACCACCGGCCGCTGATCCTGCTGGAGAACGACCGTGCCTTCAGCCCCGACACGATCAAGGCGGACATGATCTCCGACGTCCCGCGCAGGTTCTACGTGGGTGCCGGCTCCGAGGTCACGGGCTCCAAGCTCCGCGCGCACTACCGCGTGGGAGAAGCAGGCCCCGTCTTCGAAGTGGCCCGCACCGACCCCGAGACCGGCCGCGTCGTCGAGCAGCTCGTCGCCGTCGACGTGCGGGACGGCGTGCTCGCGACCCAGAGGGGGATCAACTCCTACGGGTCGGTCCACCTGTGGGGCGAGAGCGCGCTCGTCTTCCACCCGCCGATCGGCGAGGTCGAACTGGGCTACGTGGTGGTCGGCACGCCGGATGGCGTGCTCCGTGTGGCCAACACGAACCCCGAGTTCCCAGTGACCCTGGGCATCGACGGCAGCATGACGGTCGCGGGCGACGCCTCCGTTGGCGGGAAGCTCTACGTGAAGGGCTCGATTGACCCCACGGACCTTCAACTCACTCCTCAGCGCCGGAGTCCCATCCCTCCCTCTGGCCACGGCCTGTGGGTGTCAGACGGCACTGAACCGGGGACCATCAAGGGAGGCCTGTACTACGACCGCCTCGGCCAGCGGGTGCGGCTCGACGCCTAGCTGGCCGCCTGGCCGGGCCAGTTCCGCCTGAACTGAGAGATCATCAGCGGGTCCGCGCAGATCACGCAGTCCTCCCGGGGGGACGGCGTGCACGGAGCGTTGTGCGGCATGAAGCGACCGACCAGGTTGTTCCAGTAGTGCCCCCGGAGGGTGTCGCCAGGGAACAGGGACTCCTTGATGACCTCCCCGGCCACGAGGACCCCAGCCATCACGGGAGCGAACGGAATCGGGATCTCCTCGTCTCCGACTTCGGGCAGGTTCAGCTTCCCGCACTGGTCAGCCCTCCAGTCGCCGAAGGGCTGGCCAACGGCAGGGAACCCCCAGGCGGGGTTCTCCCCCCGGGCAGCCGCAGCCCGGATACCCGCCACCTCCTCAGCCGTGAAGGCCGCGTTGTCTCGGGCCTTGCGGTACCAGACTTCCTCTGAAAGGCCGACGACCTCCGCGAGCTGCTTGGCCTCCAGTTGCTCGGGGTCGTCCCCGTCGGGGAAGCGGCAGCTCATGCACAGGGACTTACCGAAGTCGATGCGCCAGAGCCAGAAGTCGCCCGTCTCGGTCGCTGCAGCGTCCCAAACAACCGCTGGAGTCCTGAACTGGACGGTGCGGCGGGCAGCTCGACTGTGGACTGCACACACGACCTTGGCGAGCTGCTCCTGGTCGAGCTGGGGCAGCGCGTCATCCACCGGCTCTACGAAGCTCATGGGGCGGATGTTGTGCTCCGCCAGCAGAGCCTCGCCGAGCTTCACCTTCGTGGTGCTGTCTTCGGGGCTGTCGCCGGCGTCAGCAGCCCCTGCAACGACGAGACGGTTCAGGTTCGTGTCGGTCACGTGGTCGGGCTCGATCTGGGTGAAACGCCCGCGGATCGCCTCCAGCGAAGTGAGCGTGAAGAGGCACGCCATGCCCCCGGCTCCCAGACCGGCGATGGTCAGGGCTTCCAGGTCAACCTCCTCGGGGAGAGGAGGGTTGGGAGCGTCCCTGCTCTGGCCGTAGTCGAACGTGGAGAAGACCAGGTCAACCGTCGTGGGGAGGATCGGAAGGTGTGGAAACAGGTGAGCCTGACCGACCAAGATCCTCTTCCACACCTCGGAGACTCCGATCACCGCGGCAGCGAACGCCCCGACGGGGTTCTTCTTCTCGCCCATCCTCAGCGGGCGGCTCGGCGAAAACTCGGCGAGCCAGCCGTCGCTTCCGACGTAGACGGCCTTGGGCATGTTGGGGCCGCTGCCCACGACCAACGCGAGGTCGTACTCCGCCTCTGCGGGCGCACCCCCGCGGACGGACCAGGTCAGAGGCGGGTCGATGTACTCGAGCATGCGCTCGATCGTCTCCGCCAGGGTTGCTGCCGCCCAGCGCGGGACCCGGGCCACGCGCTGCTGCTCGCTCGGCACGAAGACCTTCAGGCTCGTGACGACGGGGTGGAGACGGGCGAGGAGGTTGGCCGCGAAGGTGCCGCACAGCTGGGCCTGGGGCCGGTGAAGATCCTCAGGCGAGAGGATCAGGGCCACTCGCTGACCGGTGAAATCATCGTCGATGTCGTCCCGCCCCGCCAGCTTGGCCAGCAGCGCACGGGTTCTGGCGTCTTGAGCCATTGCAACCTCCTACAGGATCACCACCGCCGGTTCCACGCAGAAGAGCGACTCGATCTCGGCGGCCGTGAGCGTCTTCCAGCGCCCCTCGGACTCGTACTCGTAGACGTGGACCTTTCGCAGATCGAAGAGATGGGGGGCGGCGAAGTTGGGGACGACCATGGAGATGAACCCGGGGTAGGTCGCGGCGGCGTTGGCCGCGTCGACCTCGTTCTGCCCGCCGGCGCCCGGCGGATGGGTGTGGAGCTCGGCGATGAGGATCTGGTCGTGCTGGCGCAGGGCCCCGTGCAGCTCGCTCAGCCGCTCACGCTCGAGGTGGACCCGCCCACGCGAGCTGGGGACCTCTGGGCAGAAGGCGGTCGTCACGTAGGCGTGACCCTCCTGGGTGTGGGCTCCCCCCCACCAGACGTAACACTCGCGGTCTTCCTCTCCGTGGCGCTGCATGAAGGCGCTGGTGGCCTGCAAGACAGCGGTGGGGACGTAGACCTGCCGAATCGAGTCGGGGATACCGGCGGTGCGGCGCCCGGCCGGAGCCGACTGCCAGGGGATCCCGGTCGGGTAGGTGTTGGTCATCAGTCCTTCCTTAGACGAGCTTCGTGTTGCCCTTCGTGTCGATCAGCCGCTGGATCTCGTGGACCGTCGCGAGGAAGGGGTACTTCTTGCGGTCCCAGGGCGGGTACTTGGCGTCGTTCTTGTGGTAGTCCTCATGGAACTCCCGGGTGCCCGGAGTGCAGATGCCTCTGGGATGGGACCCGACGCCCGTGGGCCAGGCGGAGGGTCCGGGCACCTTCGTGCCCGGATCCACGAACAAGCAGCTCGGTGCCCGGGCCGGGTAGTCGTCGAAGCTCGCCCGCATGAGGAATGTCGGACCTTCCTCCCGGCGGCTGCGCATGGAGATGTAGATGCACAAGTCCTCGGAGGTGATGACCCAGCCCGCCTCCACAGCGAGCTGGCTCTCCTTCACCGTATCGAGGGCAAGCAGCATGCCTTCCCTGCTGGTTTCCACGTCCATCGTGTTCTCCGCCAGCCCCAGGGGCGCCTAGACCTTGACGACCTCGCGGCGCTCGATGGTGAGGACGGCGCACTCCTGGAGGCCGAGCTCGCCGAGCTTCTTCGACTCGTCGAGGGGCGTGCCGTTGAGCGTCACCACGAAGTCGCCCGCCGTCGACGGGTCGAGCTTCAGCTTCGCCATGACGCGGGTTTTCACGGCCCCGAGCGGCTGGTTGACCGGGAACTCGTCGGTGTAGTCGCCGGCGGTGGTAGCGAACGTGAGCTTGATCTTCCGATCCTTGTGGTTGTGCGTCATGATGAGCACCTCCTCGTTTGGGTTCTGCCCCCCTTGACTCGATGAAACCCGCCCTCTGTCATTCGGGAAGTGGTCGGTTTCGCCACCGAGAAGAGAATCTTCATATAGCGGGGATCTGGGCTACAATCCCCGCTATATGGGGATTTCGTCATAGTGGGGAGCAAGCGGAGCTCGGTCGAGGCCGCGCTGGGCTATCTCCGCGCCCTAATGGAGGGGCGGCGGCTGTCGGTGCGTGACCTTCTCACTTCCGGCGAGGCGACTTCGGACTCGAGCGCCAGAAGGCACCTGTCCCTGCTTGAAACTATCCCCGGCGTGGAGCGCCTCAAGGGCCGGCCGACCGAGTGGGTCTTCCACTGGCCGACGGACCTGGCGAGCAAGCCGTTCGAGGTCTTCACCCTTCGCCTGGCTCGCCGGATGCTCGTGTTCCTCCGAGGCTCGGCGCTCGACGAGGCGCTCGAACACCTCATTTCGGAGAAGCAAGCGCGGTTGCCGCCCGGTGAAACGGTGAACGACGTTTCAAGGATCTTCTTCGCCAAGACGAGGTTGCTCTCGCCCGCGGGCGTGGCTCCCGATACGGTCGATCGGGTCGTTCAGGCGATTCACGAGAGCAAGCGGGTCGAAGCCACCTACGAGAGCTTCGAGGGCTACACCCGCGAGATCACGCTCGAACCCTACTCCCTCGTCTTCGGGGCCTCAGGCCTCTATTGCTACGGGCGCTGCGTCGCGAGCACGAAGGAAGACCACGTCGATCGGCGCCGGATCTACAACCTCGCCCGGTTCCGAAGCTTCCGTGCGACATCCGAGTGTTTCTCCTACCCCGAGCGGGATGAGTACGACCCGGAGACCGAGTTCGATGGCTGCTTCGGCATCTTCCTTCCCAGCGAGGCCGACCGGGCTGCGGGTCCCCAAGATGTCGTCCTCAGCTTCGCGCCGCGCTGGGGTCACTACCTCAGGACCCAACCCTGGCACCCGTCGCAGAGCGAACCCGAGCAGCTGAAGAACGGGAGGTTCCAGATCAAACTCCGGGTCTTCCTGACACCTGATCTGACCCAATGGCTCCGGGGCCTCGGCGGCGACGTCACGATCATCAAGCCGAGGCGCCTGAGGCAGCAGGTGGACGAGGCACGGTAGACAGCGACGGTTCACACCCGTTTCCTGTTCCAGGAGGCCCCCAGACCAGCTGAATGCGACTCGTGCGGATGCGCCGCAGGGCTCGTTCCTGCGAAGACGTGAACCCAGCGAAGAGGCGGTCATTGTTCGCCACTTGGCTTGCAGGCCTCACAGAAGAACTCCCGCTTCCCATTCACCTCGACCTCAACCAGCCCACTGTTGGAGCCGCACTGCTGGCACCGCTTCTCGTCCTCATCAGATGCTGACTTCGGAGTTTGTCCGCCTGTGGAGTTGGTGAGCGGAGAATCGAGTATCTGAGGACGATTCTGCTGAGCAGCCTGCTGCTTCGTGCGAACCCGCTCGAGCCAGTCCTTCACCTTCTCGACCTCATCGAGGAAATTCTGTGGAGGCGGGTCGCTTCGCCCCAGCTCCGCGCAGCGCTCATGATTCAAGGCTGAACAGCGCTTGTAGGCTCCACGCATCTCGACGAAGTCCGCCGTCTCGAGCGCAGTCAACTGCCAGACGTTCTTGGTGTCGACATTCGTATCGAATCGCTTGACGACCGGTGACACGACTTCTGCTACGGCTCGCTCCCAGCACTTGCGGAGCTGGTTCGACAGGCCATTCGTCCGCTGGCCCCACTCGACCGTACGGCCGCTGGTGTACAGGCCCTCCAACTGCGTCACCTGGTTCGCGATTCCGTCGGCGATGGCATCGGCTGGCGCAACCGTCGGAGGCACCCCATTCTCCACGACCCCCGCCCGGCTCCCGTCAGGAAGTCTGCTCACGGTGTGATATCGAATGGTGCCCTGTCCGACCGCCTTGCTCTGTCGACTGAGGCACTCCAGGAAGAAGACGTCGTGGGTGAACACGATGACCTGCCGCCCGGAGGCTGCCTCCTCTGCCAGCCGCTTGGCCACCTCATCCCGGTAGTCGTGATCGAGCGACGAGACGGGGTCGTCGAAGACGATGCCGGAGGGGTTCTCGGAGAGCGTGAGCTCCGAGAGGAATGCGGCGAGCGCCACACAGCGGTATTCGCCTTCGCTGAGGATCGAGCCGAGCTTCGCCGTGCTGTTCCGTATGAGGTCGATCCTGAACTGTGGGGTACCTTGCCGGCTCCCCTTGCGCTGCAACTCGATTCGCAGGTGGTGAATCCCAAGTCGGTTCACTTCCTTCGCGAACCCGTCGCGCCACGCCGCAGTGATCAGGACATCCGCCAGTGCCGTACTCTTCCTCGTGACCTTGTTCGTGTCGGTGTCGCGGATGGCGAGAGCGAGGGCTGCAGCCTTCTTCCTGCGCTTCACCTCAGCCTCGAGATCTTCGTAGATCATGGCCAGCAACTGCCGGTCTTGCAGTTCCTGTCGCTCCCGAACCAGCGCAGCCCGCTCGGACGATTTGCCACTGGCACGAAGGTCAGCCACCTTCGCGCCAAGTTGGCTGCAGAGGGTCTGCACATCACCTGACACTGGGCTGGGAAGCGGTTCGGTTGCTTCCTGACCCTCCAACACCTGCTCCATCCGCGCGACCGCAGCCCGGTAGTAGCCCGCCACAGCAGTTGCCAGGGAGGTCTCCACGAGCTCGTCCCGGAGCAAGCGTTCGTCGTCGGTGAGGCAGCGCTGTCGGGTGTCCGTCACGAACTGATCCCTTGGGCCCTTCAGGAACCCACCCGCGAGCCAACCCCATGACCGACTCGAGACTCCAAGAACTCAAGCGCACCTGGGAGGCTAGTAACCCTGCCCCAATTTCGTGGACACCCTGGTTAAGCGGCGTCTCCGCCTGATCGTGATTTCGTGGTCCTTGCTGCCTCTGCTTCGAACGTCTCCGGGCTGACGTAGCCCAGGTATGAATGTCGGCGCACCCGGTTGTAGAAGACCTCGACGTATTCGAAGACCGCGGAGCGAGCTTCAGCGCGCGTGTCCCAGCCCTGCGCCGCGTCGAGTTCGGTCTTGAGCGTTCCAAAGAAGCTCTCGACAACGGCATTGTCCCAGCAGTTGCCCTTCCGGCTCATGCTGCACTCGATCCCGTGCTCCTTCAGCTCCTTGCGATAGTCGTCGCTGGCGTACTGAGATCCTCGGTCGGAGTGGTGCATGAGGCCATTCGTAGGGCCACGACTGAGCAGAGCGCTCCTGAGAGCCAGCAAGACCAGGTCAGTCCGCATGTGATCCGCCGTCGCCCAGCCAATGACCTTGCGCGAGAAGAGGTCGAGGACGACGGCCAAGTACATCCAGCCCTCGCGGGTCCAGACGTAGGTAATGTCGCCGGCCCAGACGCGATTTGGAGCGTCGACCTTGAACTGGCGATCGAGTACGTTCGGCGGGGTTTGACGGTTGTGCTCCGAGTCGGTCGTCTTTCGGAAACGCCGTTTTCCCCGTGCCCTGAGGCCTTCCTGTCGCATGAGACGCGCTACACGCTTGCGGCCGACGTCGAACCCTTGCTCCTTCAGGTCGGCATGGACTCGAGGGCTCCCGTAGGTCTTCCGGCTATCGTCGAAGATCTTCGTGATCTCCTCGGTGAGCTGCCTGTTCTCGCTGCTTCGAGTCGACTCAGGTCGCGACACCCATGCATAGAAACCCGACCTGGAGACCTCGAGCAATCGGCACATTAAGGCCACCGGGAACTGGTCTTGGTTGCCCCGAATCACTTCAAAGACCTCGAGCTCTCCCCCGCGAAGTAGGCGCTCGCTTTTTTTAAAAAGTCGCGCTCCATGCGGAGCTGCTGGTTCTCCCTTCTCAGCTTTCGAAGCTCTTCCTTCTCCTCAGTCGTGAGTGCGCCCTCTGGGCCCTCGCCTGCGTCGATCTCGGCCTGCTTGACCCAATTGCGCAGGGCCGACTCTGTGAGGTCGAGGTCGGCGGAGATCTGGCCAATGCTCTTACTGCCCGATTTCACCAGCCCAACGGCGTCCGCCTTGAACTCCTTCGTGAACTTCCTGCGCTTGCGCGGTTTCTTCTGCTGAGCCACTTGGCCCTCCCGTTAGCACCCTGACGGCACTGATAGCGGGTGTCCACCGAAACGGGGGAAGGTCAC
>Ga0070729_10007701_pt1 | contig 10263 bp, 4 predicted proteins | sample tdDd472_FD_66725 | JGI IMG/M metagenome (GOLD analysis project Ga0070729, IMG submission 66725) | Marine sediment microbial communities from the Atlantic coast under amendment with organic carbon and nitrate - tdDd47.2 | ecosystem: Environmental > Aquatic > Marine > Coastal > Sediment | place...
CCGCAGGTCCGCTGCACACATAAAGACGGGTCCACAGCCTGGATACGCTGCCGGGGAATGGCCATTCGTGATGATTCTGGCAGGCCCGTCAGGCTGCTGGGCGTCCATCAGAACATGACCGAGTTAATGCCTGTCGAGAAAAAATTACAAAAGAGTGAATATCTGTTCAGAGCGATTTTTGAGCAATCAGTGATAGGCATGGCCCGCGTGATGCCCGACGGTCGATTCATGCAGGTGAATCAAAAGTTCAGTGAGATTACCGGATACGCGACCGACGAGCTGCTTTCCATGAATTGGACCAAAATTATCCACGCTGAGGATTTACCTGAACATTATTATGAAAAAATATTAAATGATGAACTGGGTGTACTCAGTGTTGAAACTCAGTGCTTCCATAAAGACGGGAATGTTGTATGGGTTGATATGAGCGTCAGTATGATCAGAGGGGGTGAGGGACGGACACGTGATGTCATTGTCAATATTGTAGACATTACAGAACGCAAAATCGCTGAGGGCAAGTATACAATGCTCAAGCAGGCGATTGATCATTCGCAAAATGCGGTCAATGTCCTTGATCACAATGGTCAATTTGTCTATGTGAATCAAGCCTATGTCGAGATGTGGGGGTACAACAGTGCAAAGGAGATAATTGGCACTTCGCCCAGTAGTCACTGGGCATCCCCCAACCAATCAGAGGAAATCATCAGAGAGCTTCAGAGGCATGGACAGCATGTTTTGGAGAGAGAGGCCAGACGCAAGGATGGCAGTATTTTTGATGTGTTGATGTATACCCGATTAGACTACGCCCTGGATGGGAACGTGATATATACAGCGACCTCTCTGGATATTACTGAACAGAAACAGGCGGAAGAACGATTAAAAATAAGCGAGGCAAGATACAGGACGCTGGTAGATACAATTCACAGTGGTGTGACTATTTATAAAGTGATCAATGAAGGCCAATCTGGAAGCGATTATATCATTCAGGATTTCAACCAGTATGCGCTGAAGCATGAAAAGATGCAAAAAGAGGCGGTGCTGGGTAAGAGCCTGAAAGAGATCAGACCGAATATTGATGAGTATGGTTTGATAGATATCTTTCAGAAAGTCTGGAAAACAGGTGAATCCGCTTTTTTTCCGGCCAAAATCTATGTGGATGAAAAATATTCAAATTATTATGAAAATAGGATATTCAGGTTGCCGAGCGGTGAAGTTGTTGCCATTTACGATGATGTCTCTGACCGGGAAAATGCCACAGAACTGATGAAAGAGAGCCAGGAACGCTTCGGATTGGCAATGAAAGCCTCCGCAGATGGTTTGTTTGATTGGAATCTGGAGACGAATGAGATTTATTATTCCCCTGGATGGAAACGAATGCTGGGGTATCGCGATGACGAGTTGCCCAACGATTTCAGCGTCTGGGAACGGTTAACGCAAAAAAGCGATGTGGAAAAATCCTGGAATATGCAGCAAGCGTTGATAGAGAAAAAGCGAGACCGCTTTGAGCTTGAATTTAAAATGAAGCATAGAGACGGTCATTGGGTGGATATACTGTCCCGGGCTGAAGCGGTTTTTGATGAGAACGGCAATGCGGTTCGAATTGTGGGTACGCATGTGGACATCACCGATCGGAAACAGGCTGAAGAGGCGTTGAAAAAAAGTGAGGAAAGATTCAGATCTTATGTTGAACACGCCCCGGACGGCATTTTTGTTACCGATGAAAACGGGCAATATCTTGAGGTGAATCCCGCAGGTTGCAGCCTGACTGGTTATTCATCTGAAGAACTGCTCAGCAAGTCCATTCCCGATCTGCTGCAAAATGAGGAGATCGAACGCGGCCTGGATCAACTCCGTGAAGTGCAAAAGAAAGGCGCGGCCCGGGGCGTATTGGGTTATATCGCAAAAGGCGGTGATAATCGATATTGGGAGGTGGCGGCCGTTAAACTGTCGGATGGGCGTATTCTGGAGTTTGTGAAGGATATTACGGAACAGAAAAAAGCAGAGGCCCTTTTACAGGTTTCTGAGCGCCGGATGAATACATTGATGAACAATTTGTCAGGCATGGCTTATCGATGTCTGAATCTTCCCCGGTGGACGATGCTGTTTGTCAGTTCAGGCTGTGAAGCCCTGACGGGGTATCGGGCGCAAGATCTCGTGAATGACAAGACGGTTTCTTATCTGGATATCATTCATCCGGAAGACCGAAAATCTGTATGGGCATCTATTCAGGATATTGTCTGGCAGCACCAGCATTTTGAACTGGAATACCGCATTATTAATAAAATCGGAGAAGAGAAATGGGTGTGGGAGCGCGGTGTTTGTGCCGGAAATGATGAAGATGGACATCAGATTCTTGAGGGCTTTATTACGGATATCACTGACAGGAAGTTGGCAGAGGAGAGGTTGAAGATAAGCGACCAGCGCTATCGTCGGGCGCAGGAGATCGGGCATGTGGCCAACTGGGAATATAATCTGCAAACCACGGATTTTTGGGGGTCGGACGAAGCCAAACGGATTTATGGTTTTAGCATGGATGATGCAAATTTTGCAATAGATGATGTGGAGAACTGTATCCTTGAAAGAGAACGTGTGCATCAGGGCCTCATTGATCTGATCGAACACGGCAAACCCTATCATCTTGAATTCGATATTATTACACACAACGGAAAAGAAAGAAAAACCATTCTTTCCATTGCCGAACTTGAGCGGGACAATAACGGCAAACCGCTTAAAGTGACAGGTGTAATTCAGAATATCACCGAACGTAAAAAAGTGGAGGATGAGCTCAAACGAAGTGAAAAAAAATACAGGATTTTATTTGAATATTCTCCAATTATGCTGGGTATTCTTGATGCCACCGGGGCGTATCAGGAGGTCAATGCCACAGTCCCCAAAATGCTTGGCTATTCAGATCGTGACTTGAAAGGCAAAGATTCATTTGGTTTTATACATAAAGATGATTTAAAAATTGTGATAGACTTATTTTTTAAGGTTGTTGAAACGGGTGAAGGGGAAGGGCTATACAGATTTAAACATAAAAACGGCGATTACCGCATCATTCAATCCCGCGCTGCAAGAATTCCGGATACGGATAACTATATCCTTTTTTCTGATGATATTACTGAGAAAAAAGTGGCTGAAGAGGCTCTTCTGAACAGTCAGAATCGTTATCAATCGTTATTTGAAAATTCACCCGTTCCCCTTTGGGAAGAGGATTTTTCGGCCGTCATGAAACAGATTGCACTGCTCAAAAAACGGAGTGTGAAAGACTTTAGGGCGTATTTCTCAGAGAATCCGCAGATGGTGAGAGAATGTGCGCAACTGATAAAAATTATCGACGTGAATAACTCGGTTTTAAAGTTGCATGACGCCATATCCAAAGATGAGTTGCTTGAGGGCTTGCCGAAAATTTTCACAGACCAGTCCTATGATGCTTTTTTTCAAGAATTAATGGCCATTGCAGAGGGGAGAACAGAGTGTGAATTTGGAGGCACAGTCAAAACATTGCAGGGTCAAGTAAAGGCAGTTCATGTAAAATGGATGGTGGTTCCGGGCTATGAGGAGACCTTGGAAAAAGTTTATCTTTCAACGACAGACATAACGCAACGCAAGACTGCCGAACAGGAGTTAAGGAAACAGCGTGATCTATTTGAATTGGTGATAAACTCGGTGCCCACCCGGATTTCCTGGAAAAACCTTCATTCCGTTTATCTGGGCTGCAACCTTCATTTTGCCAGAGACGCAGGCATGGAGAAGGTGGAAGATGTTATTGGCAACAGCGACGACAGGTTGATTTGGAAAAGGGATGCTGAAAAATATCGTTTAAATGACCAAATGATAATGCAATCAGGCGAGGCCAAACTTAATTATGAAGAGACGTTTATCAATAGAGACAATGAAAAAGTGGTTTGGCGCACAAGAAAGATGCCGTTGAAAAATGCACAGAGTGAGATTATCGGTATTGTGGCCGCTTCAGAGAATATTACCGATGAAAAAATGGTTGCAGATCAATTGAAAGCGAGCGAAGAAAAGTATCGTGTTTTGGCAGAGAATGCCAGGCATTTGATTATTACCCACGATTTTGAGGGTAAAATTACCTATGCCAACGCCTTTGCACAGCAATATATCAATCTGCCTCAGGAGCAGATCGTCGGTTTGAACATCAATCACTTCATATCGGGGAGAAGTGAAATTGAAGAATTGAAGCAGAGAGTGCACGATTTCAAATCGAATAAATCCGATGTACATCTCTACGAATTGGGAATTGCATTGCCCTCTGGAGAACAGAGGATGCTGGAGGTGTATGGAAATCCGATTAAGCGAAGTGGCAAAAATGACTCTGTTTTGATTGTTGCCTACGACATTACAGAGAGGAGGAGGTCAGAAAACAAAATCAGAGAGAGTGAGGAGAAATTGCGTCTCGCTATTGACAACTCCCCTCTGGGCATATGCACCAATGATATGCAGGGTAATTTTCTCTCCACAAATCAGGCTTATGAAAAGATGGTGGGGTACTCCAAAGAAGAACTCAGTGTAATGTCTTTTTTTGATCTGACGTATTCTGAAGACCACTCACAGAATCGCAATCTGTTCAATGAGATGGCTGCTGATATGACGGCTGGGTTCAATATGGAAAAACGATATGTCCGCAAAGATGGCGGCATTATTAATGTATTGGTTCATGCCGGGGCCATTCATGATGCCCAAGGGAAACCGATGGTGGGGTTGGCTTTTGTTGAAGACATCACGGAAAGAATAAGTAAGACGGAAACCTTGAAGGCGCGGGAAAGAGAATTCAGAATTTTATTTGACGATTCTCCGGCGGCGGTTTATGAAACAGATGCAAAAGGCCTGTGCATTAAAGTGAATAAAAAGTGGCAGGAGATATCCGGATTGACCCTGGATGAGGCGAAAGGAGAGGGTTGGATCAATGGCATCGTTCCGGAGGACAGGCAGAAGATCCAGGACGATTGGTTTGAATATGCTCTGACATCGGGCGAGTGGAGTTCGGAATACAGGTTTTGTGACAAAAAGGGAAAGATAACCTGGGTTTGGGGTATGGCCAAAGCATTGTATGACGACGACGGTGTGATAACCGGGTATGTGGGCACCAATCTCGATATTACGCAGTTAAAAGAGGCCAAGCAGGCGTTGATAAGAAATGAAGAGAAATACCGGCTGCTGGCTGAAAATTCTACTGATGCCATTTGGACGATGGATCTTCGTTTGAGTTTCACCTATATCAGTAGCGCCATTTATCAGTTAACGGGATTCACGCAAGATGAATGGATTGGCACCAATCTGTCTGCACATGCCACAAGGAAAGAATTTTTTAATATGGCCAGGCAGGCATTAACTGCTGCAAAAAATTATAGAAAATTTGATTATTCGGTGTTTGAATCTCAGCTGCTCAAGAAAAATGGTGAAGCGGTTTCCGTTGAAATTATTGGTAAACTTCAACTCAGTGAAAAAGGAATGCCTGTGGGTTTTCAGGGAACGACGCGAAATATTGAAGACAGGAAAAAGGCACAGAAAGAGATAGAAAAATACCAACATGAACTTGAGGGACTTGTTCAGGAGCGCACAGCTGAGCTGGAAGAGAAAAACACGTTTTTAGAGAGAATGAACGATGCCATGGTCGATCGTGAATTCCGCATCAAGGAATTGCGTGATGAACTGGCTGACATGCGTAAAAAGGGGCATTGATGAAGTTTGGGATCAAATGGAAAATGATCATTGGCTTTGTGGCGGTTCTGTTGATCTTTGCTGGCGCCATGGGTTTTGCCCTTCACAGTGTGAGTTTTCTACAGAAAAATGTCAAGACAACGCATGATCATCCCTTAACGGTGACGCGGGCGGTGATTCGGATTGAGATGCTGTTGACGGCCATGCATCGCTCCATGAAAGATGTGGCCATGTCAAAAGGTGTGGAAGAGAGAATGAAATACATGGCCATTGTGGATGAGTATGAGTCTGAGGCCATGGATGAATTTGCCGTTGCGCTGGATGCTGTGTTGGGTGATCGCGGCCAGCAGATGGTCAAAGATGCTGAGCGATTGTTCCTCGGATGGCGGCCCATACGTCAACGCGTCATTGGCCTGATGGCGGAGCGTCAATTTGATCGGGCGCGTTTGATCACGCGCACTCAAGGTGATTTGTATGTCAGCAAAATGATAGACGCATTGGATGAGTTGGTGAATTATGCGGCTGAAAAAGCCATGGGGTTCAATGAAGCGTCGGCAACGATGGCCGGGCGGACACGAAGTCTGATTGTATTGATTTTTCTGTTCGGTGCCGCTGTCAGTATTGCTGTGGCGTTTACATTGTCGGCAGCGGTTATAAAAAAACTGTCGGTTATGAGAGAGGGGGCGCTCAGTTTTGCCAATGGAAAGCTCAGTCACAGGCTGAAAGTAAAGGGGCGTGATGAGCTCAGCGAATTGGCCGACCATTTTAATCAAATGGCCGATACATTGAATCAGGAGATGAATTTAAGAGAGAGCGAGATTGAACGCCGAACCTCTGAATTGACCCGGGCCAATCAGGAGCTGACGACATTTAAGGAGAATCTTGAGAGTAAAATTGAAGAGAGAACGCAGGAATTGTCAGAGAAAGTAACGAAGTTGGACAAGAGTAAAAAGGCGATGTTGTTTATGGTTGAAGATTTAAATGAAACCACAGGTTTGCTTGAGCTTGAACGCAGCAAATTGGATGTTGTCAACCAAGAGTTGGAGGCCTTTGCCTATTCTGTTTCTCATGATCTGCGTGCACCCCTGCGCCGTTTGAGTGGTTTTTCTGAACTGCTTGTAAAAAAGTATCAGGGCCAACTGGGCGAGGAGGGACAACACTATCTGGAGCGTATCATTGTCTCCAGCCGGTTAATGGGAGAATTGATCGAGGACCTGCTAAAGCTTTCACGTCTCTCAAGGCAGACGTTGCGCCCTCAGCAGCTTGACCTGGTTGTTATGGCTCAGGCCATTGTTGACACGTTTGAACTGGTGGACGGCCAGGTCCCACGAAAGTGGATTCATCCGGAGCGGCTGGTGGTGTATGGAGATAAAAATCTCATTCAGGTCCTGCTCGTCAATGTGCTGGAGAATGCCTGGAAATTTACAGGAAAGTCGGCGCATCCTGTGGTGGAGCTGGGCAGTTTTCAAGAGGAGGGGCGGACAGTATTTTTTATTAAGGACAACGGCGCCGGTTTTGATATGACCTATTCAGACAAGCTCTTTGCGCCGTTTCAGCGCCTTCATACTTCTGAGGAGTTTCAGGGTACAGGCATCGGCCTGGCCACAGTCAAGCGTATCGTGACAAGGCACAATGGCGTACTCTGGGCTGAGGGTGAGGTAAACAAGGGAGCCACTGTGTATTTTACACTGAATTTTTTATCTCAGAGATCCAATGAGGAGAGGAATGAGCTAACATGAGAAAGAGAATACTGTTGATTGAAGACAATGACGATGATATTGAGTTGACGCTGCATGCACTTGCAGATGCCCGGATCGGGAATCCGGTTGACGTGGTCAGGGATGGGCAGCAGGCGATTGAATTTTTTGATGCCCTCAAGGAAAGCGCTCCTGATGGCGCCGGTTTCCCTGCGTTGATTCTACTCGATTTGAAACTGCCCAAGGTGGATGGCCTCAGCGTATTGCGGCATATTCGTTCCTCTTCCTCCACTGAATTGATTCCGGTTGTGGTGCTGACGACATCGAGTGAAGAGAGCGATATTGTGAAGAGCTATCAGTTGGGTGCCAACAGTTATATACGCAAACCCGTGGAGTTTGAAGCCTTTGCCAAGGCGGTTTCGCATCTTGGGCTGTATTGGCTGCTGCTTAATGAAATGCCTAAATAGATAGGAGTGCGTGCCATGGAAAAGCCGGTTCGATTGCTGCTGATTGAGGACGATCAGGACGATGCCTTCTTCATATTAAGCGCTTTGCGCGATGGCGGCCTCCATTTTGATCATCTCCATGTGCAAACTGCAGACACGCTCAAGGAGGCGATTGCCCGGCCGGATTGGGATCTGGTACTCTCCGATTACTCTCTGCCGGGTTTTAACGGGCTTGACGCCCTGGAGATTGTACGGGAGTATCAGCCAGATACGCCCTTTATCCTGGTTTCTGGCGCTATTGGAGAGACGCTGGCCGTTGAACTGATGAAAAAGGGCGCCCAGGATTATATCATGAAGAATGACCTGACCCGTCTGGTGCCCGCTGTGAAACGAGAGCTTCAGGAAGCGCAGATGCGTCAGGAGAAGCGCGAAACAGAGCAGCAGTTGCTGAAGAGTGAAGAACAGTACCATTCACTCTTTAAGGGCGTGCCCATTGGTCTCTATCAGAGCACACCTGAGGGCCGTCGGCTTAATGCCAATCCTGCCTTTGTCTCAATATTTGGGTATGCCAGCCTTGAGGCCTGTCTTAAAGTGGGGGCTCAAGATCAGTATGTGAATCCCGAGGATTACCAGCGCCTTCAGGAGCAGTTGCAGGTTCACCACGAAGTGATTAATTATCAAACACAACTGTACAGGGCCGATGGCAGCGTGATCTGGGGTAAAAAAAATGTAAAGGCAGTCTTTGGACCTGGGGGCCAGGTACTTTTTTATGAAGGATCGGTTGAGGATGTTACCGCCCAGAAGATGGCAGAAGCTGCACTCCGTGCTTCTGAAGAGCGTTATCGTTTGCTGCATGATCTCTCCCCTGACGGGATTATCATTGCAGACAATGCCGGCGTGATTACCTCCTGTAATCCTGCGGTGTTGAGCATGACCGGCTTTAAGGAGAATGAGTTCATCGGGCAGCCGTTTATCCTGCTTTCCGATCTATTACAGGACAAAGCCTGGACGATTCGGGAGCAGTATGAGTTTATGCCGGTTCAGGGCGGCGTACGGCAGTTTGAGTTTGAATGGCGAGACAAAAGCGGCGTGAGTCGATGGAGTCAGATGCAGATCAGCCGGCTGATACAGGGGACGGTTGATTTGGGCATACAGGCGCTGTTTAGAGATATCACCACTCGAAAGCTGATGGAGCTGGAGGTTAAACAGGCGCGTGACCGTCTCCGGGCCATCATCGACAATGCGCCGCTGTATCTCCATATTATGGATCTGGAGAATCGATTCGTGCTCGTGAATGAACAGTACTGCTCCGCATTTCATTTGAATGCCGAAGCATTCATTGGAAAGTCAATTCCGGATGTATTGGGCGATGGCGTCGACGAGATCTATCCTCTTGATCTACAGGCACAGCATAATGCACAGAACGCCTTGGTGCTAGAACAGAATGGCCCAATGGTTTTTGAGGATGTTTTCCCGATGCCCGAGGGTGAAGAGCTATCTGTGATCACAACAAAATTCCCACTTTATGATAAGACAGGGCAGCCTGAAGCAGTCTGTACACTGCTGCTCGACATCTCAGAGAGAAAACAGAAAGAGCTTCAGATTCAGCGATCGTTGAGAGAGAAAGAGGTTCTGCTTAAAGAGGTGCATCATCGCGTGAAAAATAATTTGCAAGTGATTATTAGCCTTTTGAACCTTCAGGCCAACCGAATTGGCGATACGCAATTGCTCTCCGCTTTCCATACCAGCCGGGACAGAATTTATTCCATGGCGCTAGTGCATGAACGCCTCTATCAGTCTCAGGATTTTGCTTATATTAATTTTGCGGACTATATCAAGCAGATGGGTCATGCCATTCAACAGACCTATGCATCGGCGGCAGTGATCAAACTGAATTATGATCTGGAGCCGGTGAAATTGGGCATTGATGCCGCAATTCCCTGTGGGCTGATTGTGAATGAATTACTGACCAATGCTCTGGTCCACGCCTTTACAGGACGGACAAAGGGCGTAGTCGAGGTGGTGCTTGAGGAGCAGGAGGGAAGTATGATCCAGTTGTCTGTGGCGGACAATGGCGTGGGCCTGGATGCCGCCATCGACGTGGAATCCGGAGAAACCATGGGATTTCAGCTGGTTTCCATACTCGCCAGCCAGCTGGATGGCACCTGGGAGGTGAAACGTGATGCCGGGACGTGTGCTGAAATCCGTTTTCCAGGAGAAAACATTCCCACCCGGCACTTGCTTTCTTAGACGAAACAATTGAAAACTGAGTAACCAGAAGGCGGTTCTGCATTTATGGTTGTCGCAATGTGTGGTTTAAAGGCCTTGTACAGTTGCGGCGCTGCCTTACGTTGTGCATCGATTGCAGGAAAACCAGAGGCGTTCCTGACGGTTTTCCTGCTTACACATAGACCCTAGGAACGCGTGTATTGATG
>Ga0070729_10007702_pt1 | contig 10262 bp, 8 predicted proteins | sample tdDd472_FD_66725 | JGI IMG/M metagenome (GOLD analysis project Ga0070729, IMG submission 66725) | Marine sediment microbial communities from the Atlantic coast under amendment with organic carbon and nitrate - tdDd47.2 | ecosystem: Environmental > Aquatic > Marine > Coastal > Sediment | place...
AAAAAATCTTGGGTCAACCTAAAACCTAAAGCAAATGTGATTTGACCTGAGGAACGAAGGACAAAGCGCATTTGCAACCTGCTTTCAAGGTGGCACACCTTGCCGCCGGAGGCATTTTTTGGCCACTTTAACCATAGAAGGCAGGGCTTTTTACATGCGATGGCCCTGAAACAGACAAACCCGGCTGGAGTGGCTCCAGCCGGGTTTGTTGACTATGGGGACGCCTCGTCATGGATGGGTGACGGGGCTTGAAGAGCGTTTTAGAGGGCTTGGTCCAGAAGGGTTTCCGCCTCTTCCAGGGTGGGCACCGAGTCCACGCTGTACGCCGGCCAGACCAGGCTTTCGTTCTCGTAGGTGAAGTGGGCGGCTTTTTGTTCCGGTGAGTTCACCCGGACGACGCGGCCGATGGCAGAGTCCCAGAGGGCTTCCTGGCACAGGCGCATGAAATTGTCTGAGAGGTCCTCGGCAAGGGAGTAGTGCCGAAGGTCCGTGACGCAGGTAAATCTCCGGGACAATTGGTGCACCGCCCGTTGCACCTTGTGAACAATATCGGCAAGTTCGTCTGCCTGATTGATCTTTCCCAGGGTGAAATAGAGCCGGTTTTTTTCGACATCCACTCTGATTTCATGCATCGCTTCTTTTCTCCCCTCTCAAGATGAATAGTAGGCTGCGTTTTCTTTGATATATCCTTCGGTGAGGTCGCAGCCATACGCGGTGGCAGAGGCTTCTCCCACGCACAGGGAGACGTTGATGGCGACATGCTCACCGGCCAGAAGGCTGCGGACCTTGCTTTCGTCAAAATCGACACGCTGCTGATCTTCGTAGACCAGGGTCTCGTTGATGGTGATGGAAAGGCTCTCCGGTTTTACCGTGCAGTGGGTGCACTTGCCCACGGCCATGAGAATACGGCCGATGTTGGGGTCAGCGCCGTAGGCCATGGTTTTGATCAGGGGGGAGTTGATGAGGGCCTTGGCAAGGAAACGGGCTTCGGTCTCGCTTGCCGCCCCGTCAACGGTTGCGGTGAGAAGCTTTGTGGCTCCTTCTCCGTCCCGTGCCAGAAGGCGTGTCATTTCAACGCAGGCCTCATTGAGGGCCTCTGCAAACAGGTCGTGATCCACGGGGCCCGCGAGGCCGTTGGCCAGGGCGAGGCAGGTATCGGAGGTGCTGGTGTCGGAATCCACGGAGAGCATGTTGAAGGAGTCTTTCACCGCCTCGCGCAGCATGCGGTCCAGGGCTGGCACAGGGATCTCCGCATCGGTGAAGACATAGACGAGCATGGTGGCCATGTTGGGCTCGATCATGCCGGAGCCTTTGCCGATGACGGTAAGGGTCGCACCGTCCACCTCAAGGGAGATGGCCTTGGGGTAGGTGTCGGTGGTCATGATTCCTTCGGCACCCACCAGGGGATCGACGGTCAGGCCGTCACCGATGGCGGCAATTCCGGTTTCTATTTTTTCGATGGGCAGCTGGCATCCGATGACGCCGGTGGAGCTCATGATGACTTCGTTTTCTGGAATATCGAAGGATTTTGAGGCAGCACGGGCCATGCGGCGGGCGTTTTCGACGCCCTGATCACCGGTGCCGACATTGCTGACACGGCTGTTGACCACCACAGCGCGCAGCTGTCCGTGGCGGATGATCTCACGGCCCAGAATGATGGGAGCCCCGGGGAAAAGGTTGCGTGTAAAGACGCCTGCGGCGTTGGCGGTGACATCGGAAAGGAAGATGGAGAGGTCCTTTCCCTCTTCTTTGATGCCACAGTTCATGCTGGCGCAGCGAAACCCTTTCGCCATGACAGGTGGTGTGTGAAACTTCATGAGTGTGCTCCTGTCTAATCCCGCTTTAAGTGGGATGGTTGACTTATCTCATAGTATAAAACGCAGTTCGCCACAATAACTGAAATGAACATTCGTATGAAAAGTGGCCTGTGTCGATGAATTGCTGAATGAATCAAGAAGTCTGATGCTTGAACAACGATTTTTTTGATGAATTGCCGTTGTGTGTCTACCCTTTACTTAAAAGGGGCGCGTTGAAACGAATGAGTTGCTGTATTTCCAGGATGTAGGCTTCTCCCCGGCTGGAATAGCGCTCGAGGCCCATGGCAAGGGTCACTCCGTCCGGTTCCTCCCCTTTGGCTCTTTGCTCACGCCGGAGGTCCCGAAGGCTTTCGTAGGCCCAGAGGGTGTTGAGGTTGTGCAGGTAGCCCCGGACAGAGTCCGAGACGGAGTCAAAACGGGCCACCTCGTGGCTGGCGCCTTCGGTCCTGTTTTTCGGCACCATGCCCTTGCCTTTGCCGAAAACCCACTGACCGAAGAAGTTGTTTCCCTCACGGGCAAAACGGGAGGTGCCCCAGGCGGATTCGTTGGCGGCCTGGGCCATGGCAAGGGAGAGGGGGATCATGTCCACACGGGACAAAAGGGCCTCACGGTCCTCTGCGGAGTCCGGTGAGAAAGGAGAGAGCCTGTAGGTGGCGGCAAGGTCGGTGAGCCAGGCCTGCTCATCGGGTGTGCAGCTCTCTTTGTCGTGGAGCTGGATCAGGCGGTGGCGGCGGGCCATGATGATGTCGTTTTCAGCGTCGATCAGGGGTTCCATAAACGAGAAAAAGGCCTTTTTTTTCTCGTAGACAATGGGGATGGCGGCAAAGTCGGGAAGTTCGGCGGGGAGAGGCTTTTTTACCACCGGGGCTGGGGGCGTCAGCGCTTCAGGCGCCTTGCGGCTTGGGTAAAGTGCAACAAAAAGGGCCGCGAGGGCCACCACGAAGGTCAGTCCGGCCCAAGGGGCCCTGGTTTGATTTCCGGTGGTGAAGGGGGTCTCTTTTTTCTTTTGCATGATGTGTCCCTGTGGCTCCATTGGGATGCACGGGAGCAAACGCCGTGTTCCTTTGCTTGTGAGCCGGTTCGTCCCGTGCGTCCGGGATGATGGTCGGTGTTTATGTCTGGTTTTGGTCGGTCAGTTTGGAAAGGCGCAAAATAAAAGGCCGTTAAGGGTTTGTCAACCCCTGATCGGCGATATCTTGTGTCGGCATGGTCCGGTTTGGTATTGAGAGCCCTCCTTCTCCGGATAAGATGGTGTCATTATGAGCCATGCGGATTCCGGCTCAGGAGGCCAGGGCTACCCTTTGACCACCCCGATGGGGAAAAGGCGGACAATGGGCTTTGTCAGGTCGGCCTGGGCGTCCATGACGGCCTCAATGGCTTTGTAGGCCTGGGGCGCTTCACCAAGGTCGGGGCGTCCTTTGAGTTTGCCGCGGCGAATGGTGTGCCAGCGGTCACAGACCACGTCTCCCATGGCGGCGTCACAGGTCTCCTGTGTGAGGATGCGGGACGCCTGATTGCGGCCCATGGCGCGTCCGGCACCGTGGGAACAGGAACGAAAGCTCTCCGGGTTGCCGAGGCCTTCCACGATATACGAGGCGGCCCCCATGGAGCCGGGGATGATGCCCGCTTCGCCTTTGCCTGCGGATGTGGCCCCTTTTCTGTGGATCCACACCTCTTTTCCGAAGTGGGTCTCAAGGGCTGCGTAGTTGTGGTGAATGTTGACCTGCCTTCTCTGGCTGAAGGTGCGGATGCCCATAAGGGTGTCGGCAAAGGCGGTCATGATGCGTTTTCGGTTCTCCATGGCATAGGCCAGGGCAAAGCGCATGTCATCGATGTAGGCCTGCCCCTCCTTTGTGTCGGTGGGGAGAAAGGCAAGGTCGTCATCGGGAAGGACCACGCCATGTTTTCGGCACCAGGCAAGGGCTGTTCGGTGGTGGTGGTCCGCGATGGTTTTGCCCAGGTTGCGGGACCCGGTGTGGATCATAAGCCAGAGAGAGCCGTCGTCCCCTTTCTGGATTTCGATGAAATGGTTGCCGCCCCCCAAAGAGCCCAGGCTCTCCCGGGCCGTTTTCCAGGCACCCTCTTTCAGGAACCGCGGTCGCCCATGGGAAAATCCTTTCCATGTCTGCTCTTTTTTGTGGCGGGAGAACCCTATAGGGACTCTCTCTTTGGTTCGGTTGAGGAGGAGGCGAAGCTCGTCCCGGGCAAAGGTGTCGCAGGGGAGGTCGGTCTGAAGGGCCACCATGCCGCAGCCGATGTCCACCCCTACGGCATTGGGGATGATTGCGTTCTCTGCGGCGATGACGCCCCCGATGGGCATGCCGTAGCCCAGGTGGCAGTCGGGCATCAGGGCCACGTGGTGGACAAGGGCCGGGTGGCACTGGAGGTTTTCCGCCTGGCGGAGGGCCCCCTCATCAAGGTCGGTGCACCAGGACTTGATGGGGATGGTCTCTTTTGTGTGGGGGGGGTCCCAGGGCATGACGGAACTCCTCGTGGCTTTGGGGGTGGTGGCGTTGGTTTGTCAGGGTGTCATCACTGTTAAAATGCAACTATTCAGTTCGCCTCCGGTGGGTCGCTTTTTGAAAAAAGCTCCGCAAAAACTTTCCGCATTATCGCTAAATCAAAACAGCTGAATTACCAACTGCTTTTGAATAAAACGAAATTAACCCCAGGGCATGTTTGTCAAACTTTTCAGAAGTTTGGCACGCGGCAGGGCCGCCGGAGGCAACAATGGGCTGAATGGTTACGTTAAAATATACCATCATCGGTCATGCCAATCCACGGTAAAGCCTTTCGGGGGCATGGGGATAGGGGGTATCCCTTGCCTTTCAGGGGGGAGCGTGCGTCTGTTGTGGTTTCTATTTCAATTGAAAGGTGTTAAACCACCTCTCGTCACAGGCTTGGCCGGTGGCTCGTCGCGTCAGACAATGATGAAATCCATCGGTGAAAGGTGAATGAGATGAAGGGTGAACGAGGCCTTGCCGTTGCAACGCTTCTTGGGGCCATGGTGCTCTGGGCCGGGTCGTTTGTTGCGCTGAAGATCGCCTTCAGAAGCTGCGATCCCTATTTTGTGATTTTTGGTCGTATGGCGGTGGCCACTTGCTGTGCCTTGCTCTTCTACCGCCAGATCCGTCGCTGCACCTACCAGAAGGGCGACTGGCTTTATATTTTGGGGCTGGGCCTGTGCGAGCCCTGTCTCTACTTCGTTTTTGAAGCAAAGGCGCTGATGCTGACCTCCGCTTCCCAGGCGGGCATGATTACGGCCCTGCTTCCGGTGATGGTGGCCGTGGGGGCGTGGCTGGTCTTCAAAGAGAGGATGACCCGGCGCATTGTGTCGGGGTTTGCCCTGGCCGTGGCCGGGGTTTGCGTGCTCACTTTTACGGGGGATGCCACTGAGTTGGCCCCCAACCCTCCGCTGGGTAATTTTTATGAGTTTTTGGCCATGGTCACGGCCACTGGGTACACCCTTATCCTCAAGCGGCTCTCCTTCCGGTATTCCCCGCTGTTCCTTACCTCGGTTCAGTCCGTTGCCGGGGCCCTTTTTTTTGCCCTGCTCATGTGGGTGTTCGGGATCCCTTTTCCCGAAACCGTTCCCCTGGAGGCGGCCCTCACCATCGTCTACCTTGGGGTGTTTGTGACATTTGGTGCCTATTTCTGCTACGGCTTTGCCATGGGACGGATGCCCGCCAGCCAGGCCACGGCCTACATCAATCTTATTCCGGTGCTCACTCTCTTTTTCGGGTGGCTGTTTCTGGGGGAGGTGTTTACACCCATTCAGTATGTGGCCGCAGCCATGGTCATTGCCGGGGTGTACCTCAGTCAGGACAATTCAGCGAAGGCATAGGCATCCCGGGGTGAGGAGATACGGGGGTGTTGCCTCTCTTTGTTGACATCAACGGTTGTCTCCTGCTATGAATCCTTAACTAATCGAAAACTTTAGGGTCTTTTTTTACTTCGTCACAGTGGGCGAATGCAAAATGATGTCGGTTCCCGGGGCGACAGGAGCAAAAGCAGTCGCCACCATGGTGTCCGAAGGTCTTTGATTTTTGCGAGGGTACCACGGGAAAAGATGGCGGAAAAACCATGGTGAGAAAGGCGATTTTATGGGAAACCCCATGCCCTCCGATGTCTGCGATTTCAGTGAGCGATCGAGCTTTGTGCTTCCTGCGGAAAGCAGGGGCAGCCTGCTTTTATACGGTATCGATCGGGAGTCTGAAGATTTTCTGATGAATGCCCTGAGGTTTCAGGGGGTGCAGGATCGCATTACCACCTTGTACCGCTGCACCACACCCGGGGAGGCCGAGGCGGTCTCCTCCACCTGCAGCAATCTTGTGGCGGTGGTGGCCCGTCAGGGTGTCCACGGAGCCGATGATGTGGTGGCAAGCCTTCGAAATGTTCCTTCCCACGCCAATGTGCACGTGTTCTATTTTACGGACAGCCCGGGGGAGAGGGTTCCGGCTGGGCCTTTCATGCGGTCTGTGGAGCTCTTCAACCCCGACGCTCCCCAGGCGCTGGGGCTCTGGATGCAGGAGGCCCTTTACATGGGGTTTCTGGGCAGTGAGAATCGGGCCCTAACCGAAGAGGTGGATGAAAAGGTTCGGGAACGTACCCTGGAACTGCGACAGGCCATGGAGCGGTTGAAGTTCTTTGCCGAACGTGCCGAGACGGCCAACCGGGCCAAGAGTTCGTTTCTGGCCAACATGAGTCACGAGATCCGGACTCCCATGAACGGGGTTGTGGGCATGAGTGAGCTGCTTCTGGGCACACGCCTCGGGTCCGAGCAGTTGGAATACGTCAACATCATCCGCAGTAGCGCCACCTCCCTTGTGACCATCATCAACGCCATTCTCGACTACTCCAAGGTGGAAGCGGGCAAGCTCGACCTGGAGAAGATCCCCTTTGACCTTCGAAGCTCGGTGGAAGATGTGATGGATCTGATTTCCGTCCGGGCCGGTAAGAAAAATGTCGGGCTGGCCGGTGTGATCGACGAGGAGGTGCCTTCGCTTGTTACCGGAGATCCGGTGCGCTTGAAGCAGGTGCTGACAAACCTCATGGACAATGCCGTGAAGTTTACCGGCAAAGGGGAGGTCTCCCTTTCCGTTACCCCTGTGAATCTGGGGCAGGAGCAGGCCGTTTTGCGGTTTGAAGTCACCGATACCGGGATCGGCATCTGTGAAGAGGAGGTGGGGGAGCTCTTTACCCCCTTTACCCAGCAGGACGTCTCCGTCACGCGAAAGTACGGCGGCACGGGTCTGGGTCTCTCCATCTGCAAACAGATTGTGGAGATGATGGGCGGAGAGATCGGGGCCCACAGGCGAGAGGGGGGCGGGGCGCTTTTCTGGTTTACCGCTGTTTTTGAGCGCGTTCGGTCGGGCTCCAGGCCGTATCAGGTGCCGGACAGGCTGCGTCATGGCAAATACCTTGTGGTCTCTGAAAGCCTGCCCACCCGTAAATCGGTTCGCAACCTCCTGGAGTCGGCAGAACTCCGGTGTGAAGAGGCTCTGAACGGCTACCATGCCATGGAGATCCTTCGGGTGGCAGGGACCTTGCGGTCCGTCAGTCTTGTGGTCATCGACAGCGATCTCTCCATCATGAAGCCGGAGGAGCTGGCCCAGCGCGTGAAGGATCGGTGCGGTGATGCCATGCCTTTGTTGCTGCTGGCTAGCCGGGGCAAAGGGCCCCAGTCCGACGAGCTGGAGTCCATGGGGTATCATGCCATGGTTGCCAAGCCGGTGAAGGTCCAGGGGCTTCTGGACGGCCTTGCTGTGGCGGTGGGTTCAACCTCGCCTCCCGAAGGGCCGGACGCCACGAAGGATGAGGGGCTGGAGGTTCAGGAGGGCGGGGAGGCCGCGACCCATCCCATACTTGTTGTGGAGGACAACCCCACCAACCGTTTGGTCGCCTTGAAATTTCTCTCCAAGCTGAACCTTGAAGCCGATGTGGCGGTCAATGGCGTGGAGGCCGTGGAGATTCTCAGGAAGAGGCGGTACGAGCTGGTTTTTATGGATGTTCAAATGCCCGAAATGGATGGGCTTGCCGCTACCCGCCTGATTCGCGACCCCGCTTCGGGGGTTTGCGACACGACGGTCCCCGTGGTGGCCATGACGGCCCATGCCATGAAGGAGGACAGCGACAGGTGCCTTGAGGCGGGCATGGATGCTCATATCTCAAAACCCATCTCCATCAATGCATTGAGGGAGGTGGTTACGACGTATATGGGGGATGTGGATCGCCCGGAACGTTGACGTAAGGGCGAAGCCCGTCAGCGAATGCTCTGTTCTTGAAGGGCAAGGGCTCAACCCCTGGCCGCTGGAGGCAACATTGGGCGGAGCTGTTCATTTTTTTTCGGTTTTTGGTTGAACGTCGTTTTGTATGTGATAAGTGTGCTTCGGAATGCGGTTGCTCTTTTGGTTGTTTGATAGGGGGACTGTATTCTGATATAATTTTCAGATACAGAAATGAAGTCGTTAAGCAATCGAGGTAACCCCTCCCTTGGTTTTTCTGACCTTCGTATAAGACAGGGCTTTTGGTGGTTTTGTACCCTTGCGCGGTGGGACGCGGACTCTGTTTTTCTGTTCGTGCGTGCACCGACCCTTCCTCTACGGGAGAGCCGAAGACGGCTTTTCCCCATTCCTGTGTTGAGCCGGGCTGAACGTGATAGTGATCTGAATTCACAGCTGAATTGTGGCGGAATTGACGTGAGCGGCTCATTCCTTTCATCAATAAAATATACCGATCGTATAAAAAATATTGGAAGGTGTTGCAATACCGAATGAACAGGTGTATATAAATCGATTTGTTTAAGTGATTATTGTCTTGTGTGACACAGTTCAGGATGAACACATGGGCCTCGGTTGATGCATCTCTTTAGGGAATGCACGCCGTCAGTAACGGCTTTCTGAGGCGTTTCGGGTTGGAGTGGACGGACCTTTGGTTTCTGTTGTGACATACGACTTACTATAAAAAAAAGTACGGGTACTTGCCCCATGAACAGTACCGAGAAGTTGGAGGTTATATAGATGGCTGACAAGTCAACATTCATGCGACTCAGAGAAAACGAACGGGAAGTGCGTAAAGGGCTGATTATTTCAGCCGCCATGAAGCTTTTTGAAACCAAGAACTTTCATGAAATCGGCATGCGGGACATTGCCAGCGAAGCCGGCGTTTCCGCCGCATCCATTTATCGCTACTTTCCCAGCCGTGACGATCTTTTCGTTGAAGCCCTGATTCGGGACATCAACAAGATTGAGCAGCTCCTTGAATCCCGTCTTAAGGCCGGCGGCACCATTGAGAATCTGGCCGTGGCCGTTGTAGACTACATGATCGACAACGAAGCGACGTTCCAGATGATGTGCCACTTCCTTATGCGTGGCGAGGAGAACCCCCGTGCCCTGAAGAAGTTCAACGCGGTTCTTCTTTACTTCACCAAGATGTTTGATGAGGTGGTGAAAAAATCCGACGGGGAAACCCCCTTGCGATTCCACAGCCAGGCATTCTTTGCCTCCCTTGCGGGTATTGTCATGACATTCAGGAACTACCCCGGCAGAAGCGAGGCGGAGCGTCGTGAATACATGCACAAGCTGGCCCTCCTCATCATGCGTGAAGGAGCGTCCCTCGAGTCCATCTAATGCGGGAAATCCGTTGGGACGGATGTGGGTCGATGCGCTGATAAAAATAAGGAGCCGGCCAGGCTTCTTTGTGGAACGACCGGTTCAGACGTAATAAAAACCGGCTTGTATACCTCTATGGGGTGTCAAGCCGGTTTTGTTGTTTTTAACGAACGGTGTTCAGTCTCTTCCTTGACAGGTGTCAGTTTTTTGCTATATAGTCATTTTTGTCGGCCAGCTGGCCGATAGCCGAAAGGGCCGCGGCAGAGGGCGGACTCTTTTTTTTGCTTAAAAGAGAACAATGTTTTTGATGCGGCGGTTCAGTTACGACAGATATCAAGGTGCAAACCCATTCAGACAGCAGCAAGGAGAGGGTATGGGACAATTCAGAGAGGTCACTTCGGGGCGCCGGGTGTTTCAAAGGCTCTACATAACAATCATGCTCTGGTTTGTGGGCCGTGCCATCGTGGCGGCTTCCAAAGCGGACCTGGACGTGAAGCGTGAGTTCGACGGCCTTCCGGACGGGCTCACCTTTTCCCTGGGCGTTCTGCCCGTGGGGCCGCGGATGGTGATCCGCAAAGAGGCCGACGGCAAGGTGCGTTACCTGGGGCAGGGCAAAGGCGAGGCCATCGACCTGGATCTCACCATCAAGCATATGCAGGCCTTTTTCATGATCTTCTCCTTCCAGGAGAGCACCCCGACGGCCAACGCCAGGGCCCGGCTCTACGTGGATGGTGGAGTTCCCGAGGCCTGTGCCGTGGTGAGGATCCTGGATATTGTGCAGGTTTACCTCCTGCCCAAATTTATAGCTAAGCTGGCCGTGAAGCGGTACCCCGCA
>Ga0070729_10007705_pt1 | contig 10260 bp, 7 predicted proteins | sample tdDd472_FD_66725 | JGI IMG/M metagenome (GOLD analysis project Ga0070729, IMG submission 66725) | Marine sediment microbial communities from the Atlantic coast under amendment with organic carbon and nitrate - tdDd47.2 | ecosystem: Environmental > Aquatic > Marine > Coastal > Sediment | place...
AACTCCGACAAATTGCTTCCATTCCCGAAAATGTAAGCGAAGGCAAAATAGCCTCGCCCAAGCGGGAGCTGTTGGAAGAGCAGTTGGCCGATACGATCGCGAATGGCCATAAGGCCCTCATTTTCGTCAATTACCTCAATGCGATCGAATTGATTAGTGAACAACTAGAAGAATTGGGCATTGACTTCGTCAGCATGTCCGGCTCTACTAGGAATCGAGAAGTTTTAGTTGATCGATTTCAAAATGAGCCCAACTGCAAAGTCTTCCTTATGACCTTGAAGACGGGGGGTACCGGCCTGAATCTCACCGCCGCCGACACTGTTTTCATTTTTGATCCCTGGTGGAATGCAGCGGCCGAAAATCAAGCAATTGACCGGGCACACCGCATCGGTCAACGCAATACAGTAATGGCTTATAAATTCATTACACAAGATACCATCGAGGAAAAAATCATTCTGCTGCAACAGAAAAAAAAGGAACTATTTGATAGCATTATTTCAACAGACAGTGCTGCACTCAAATCCTTAAGCGAAGAAGATATTAATTACATTTTAGGTTAGGCTCATCATGGCGAAAGATATAAACCAACGACTGATTGAAATCAGTAGCATCCTAACAGATATTTACACCAAGAAGCAACTATCCGCTTCCCTGGTACCGTATGGCAAGCTCCTGATCAAAAAGAACTACGCCCTCCTGTTAGAAAAAGGTATTGGCAAAACGATACTTGAACTAAGTGCACAGAAGTCATATAACAAGGACCAGCAGGCACTACTAGCCAGCATTCCTTTTTTGGATAAAGAGATTTTTTTGCTTTTCAAAAAACTTTATACACCAGACTTACAGGCTGTCTTTGATGAATTACTCTGGCGAGACATCATGCATGAGGATGAGATTCTACAAGAATTGAATGTAGAGGTTTCTCTCCAAAAAGAGCACAAGAACTCCTATCGTTCTTATGCAGAAAAAAACCTAAAGGGCGAGTTCTATTTTTTTCAGATTGTCGATGAAAGGGGTTGGTCTTATCAATCAAATAGCTCTTTCTCTTTATTCATCCATGCGGTTTTAAAAGAGATCATCCTTCCTTTCATTGAATTACCCAAAGAAGCGGCCTTAGCTCCCCTTGATCACATTAGGCCTGGTCTTATCGAGCATAATAATGGCGATCAATTTATTTTGTCAGAATTGGGGCGGGTGGCTCTATACCTCGATCAAGGTCTTTTAAAACGTACGGTGGCAGGTCATCCGGTATTGTCTAGTATTAGTAGTATGCAGAAAAAGCTCAAACTGACTGAGTTTTATTCTGGTGAAAAAAATAAATGGTTGAAGAACCTGAGAAGTATCCTCTTAGTAAGCGTGATCCATAAAATAGCTAATAAAATTCCTCCCTCAGATCCTATTGCACAAATGAAGCTGATTTTCCCCCAGCACTATACGACCATGGGGGAAAGCTTTTATGCCATTTTCAGTTTCATTAAAGGCTATAATCGAATTGAGAGGTACTACTTAAACAAAGAGGCAGAAGCCTCGCAATGGGCATTACTAGAACGCTTAGCAGTAGGAAGCTGGTACGACATCAATAATATCATTGACCACATGAAGTACCATTTATTGATTCCCAAGGTAGTTCGTGCCTATGAGGCGGCCCGGTATTTATACCACGAGTACGAAGAAGAGAGTGACTATGGATACAGCTATAAACAGAAGTTTTACATCCGAAAAAATAAGTACCACAAAGCCATAGAAATTCCATTCATCAAGGGCTCCCTCTTTTTATTTGCAGCCATGGGACTCCTAGATATTGCCCATAAAAAGCCTGATGTGGAAACTATGGGCAAAACTTGCGACTCGCCCTACGACGGCCTGGCCTATATACGACTATCTGCCCTAGGGGCCTATCTATTAGGCAAAGCCGACTCCTATACCCCACCGGTTGCCCTCCAAACACAGACGATAAAACTATCCTCTTCCGCCCTACTCATCATTGCAAATGGCAATGCCGACCACAATGCGATCTTACTGGAACCCTACGCAGAAAAGATTGATGAAAAACACTATAAAGTTACCTATGAACAATTCTTCGCTGGCTGCCAATCCAAAAAACAATTAAAGGCCAAGATTGAACGGTTCAAAAGTAACTTTTCAGGAGAAATACCCACCAACTGGCACTCCTTTTTTGAAGAATTGGAGCGAAAGATGAATCCCCTGGATGAACCGGAGTCGTTATATGTGTTCAAAATAGATCCCAGTAATACCGAGTTGATACAACTCCTAGCCCGCGATCCTATCCTTAAAACAAAGGTCATGAAAGCGGAGAATTACCATGTTCTTATTCCCAAGAATCAGTGGCCCAGTTTTAAGAAACGGTTGCGCTCCTTTGGGTATTTGTTGACATGATAGCTTTTGAATCAAAATGGCAATGTAAATCAAAATCAAAAAGCAGGGGCGCCGCAGCAGTCCCCGCAGCGCCCATTTTCATTTTGATTCACATTTTCATTTTGATTGATATTCCGATTCCATCAGTTCACCTCCTTCAACTGCAGGCTCTCTTTCAGTTTATTCAATTGTTCTCGTAATTCTACATAGCGATCCACCGCATCTTTGCCTGGTTTTTGGTCGGCGCGATTGAGCATCGAAGAGAGGTAATTGATTTGATCGATGAGCATGGGCTTTGGGTAGCGGCCTTCAGCGGTCACCAATTCGGCCTCTTTGGCTTCCAAGTCCTGTTTTTCTTTGGTCAGACGCTGTTGCTCACCTTTTGTGGTGGCGTCCTTTATCGATTTATCAATTTCTTTTTTGCGTTCTTTTATCTGATCCCTGAGCTGACGAGACTCATTTTGAAGCGCAACCACCTTTAGCGCAAGGCTTTCTTGCTCCCTCAATTCAGCTTGGGTAACACCGGCTGCTTCCACTCTTGGATCCATTTTAATTCGGGCTTTTTGCTCCCATTGTTGTTGGCCCAATTTCATCCGAAGGGTATATTCTCCTGGTTTTACCACCGGACCACCACGGCTTCTTCCACTTCCGCTGGTGGCGCCGGGATGACGCATATTCCAGTTGAAACGATGCAAGCCCTTGGTATTATCTAACTTAGGGTTCCCTTTGGGTAGGAAAAAACCAGTACTCATGCTGGGTTCTCCATCTGTTTGACTCTCTTCCGGGTTTCCGCTTCCGAAGCGCTGAATTACTTTATCTTCCTCATCTAAAATTTCCAACCATAGGTTTTCTGTTGTTTTCTCTGGGAGGTAGTAATCGATCGTAAGCGCGGGCGAAGGATAACTCACCCCATCGGTGGTCAACCTAAATCCGCCACCGTAGCGCATCCGATAAGCATCTCTGGGTGAAAATAATTTCACTTCTGATAGCGTCAAATCGGCTGGTAGCTGATGTAAAGCAGAAAGATTATCAAAAATCCAAAAGGAACGCCCCATGGTAGAGATCACCAAATCCTCTCGGTGAACTTTCATATCACTAATCGGCGTTACGGGTAGATTCTGCTGAAAAGGCATCCAGCTTTTGCCATCATCAAAGGAGATAAAAAGACCAAATTCGGTACCTGCATATAACAGGCCCTCTCGGCTGGGGTCTTCTCTGACGACTCGCACGGGATAATCGGCAGGAATTCCATTGTTGCCATCGGATAGTAAGGTCCAGGATTGACCGAAATCTTCGGTTTTATAAATGTAGGGTTTCCAATCGCCCAACTGAAACCGCAAAGAAGTAAAATAAGCTTTACCGGCTTGGTGTGGCGAAGGTTCGACGCAATCAATTCGGCCTCCTCCTGGCAGGTCTTTGGGGGTGACATTTGTCCACTTCTTACCTCCATCCCTGCTTACATGCACGGGGCCGTCATTGGCACCTACCCAAATCACTCCTTCTTGCTTACTCGACTCTCTAATCGCATAAATGGTACTATAGAATTCTTCTCCTGTAATATCTCTGGTGATGGGACTACCCGAGATCACTTGCGTAGCAGGATCAAAGGCGGTAAGGTCTGGTGAAATAATTTCCCAAGTCACCCCATCGTCCGTAGTTTTATGCACATATTGTGAGGTGTGATACACTACATCAGGATTGTGCGGAGAGACATGGATAGGCGAAACCCGTTGAAATCGAAATTTCAACTCCTTGGGGTTATGGCCATACATATTGGATGCCCCTACATAGTATTGTTTTTCCTGGCCTGTTTTCTTGTTATAAACGCCAAAGCGTCCTTTGCAATTGGCATAAACGATATCTGGATTCCCTGGCTTGGGTACGACTGGGCCTGTTTCACAGCCACCAACTGCCATCCAAAAGCTAGAAGTGCCACCGATAGAACTGTAGGGTGGCAAACTTGGCAATGCAATGGTAGAGTTATCTTGTTGCCCTGCGTAAATCCAGTAAGGAAACTGATCATCCACCTCCACTTGATAGAGTTCGGCCGTGGGTTGGTTGATTTGAGAAGACCAAGTTTTACCGCCATTGAGCGTAACATTAGCCCCACCATCATTGGCTTGGATAAAGAGGTCAGGATCATTCGGATTGATCCAAATATCGTGATTGTCTCCATGTGGTGTGCGCATTCGCTTCCAGGTTTTCCCGCCATCAGTCGATTTAAAGAAGCTCGTCGCTGAAGCATACAGCGTATTGGGATCCTGTGGACTTACATCGAGATTGCAATAGTAAAAGGGGCGATCCAGGAGGGATTTATTCGTGCTGATCAATTCCCAATTTTCACCCCGGTCATCAGAGCGATAGACACCTCCCTCTCCTACTGGCGCTTCGATCAGTACATATACTCTTTCAGGGTTCGCTGGAGAAATCGCCAAGTCACTTTTGCCAAATAAACCTTTGGGTAAACCATTACTTAGTTTTTTCCAAGTGTCTCCTCCATCTGTCGATTTATAAACGCCTCCTTCGATACCTCCACTAATAACCGTCCAAGGCTTTCGCTCGCCTCGCCACATAGAAGCGTAGATAATTTGTGGGTTGTCAGGACTGATTTCCAAGTCAACGGCTCCTGTTGTATCTGAGACGAACAAAACTTGTTCCCAGTTTTGCCCCCCATCCTTGGTACGGTAAACGCCTCGCTCTTTGTTGGCATTGAAAGCTTGTCCAATAGCCGCCACAAAGACGGTATTGGGGTCACCAGGATGAATTTCCACCGCTCCGATTTGCCCGGTCTTTTCTAATCCGATATGCTTCCAGCTTTTGCCCGCATCGATAGATTTATAGACCCCTTTCCCAGTGATGACATTACTGCGTATCCCATCTGATCCCGTTCCGACATAAAGGGTCTTATTGTCAGAAGGCGCTACGCGAATGGCCCCAATAGAAGGCGTATTAAAATAGCCATCGGAGATATTTTTCCAACTAGATCCATAATCTGTCGTTTTCCATACTCCACCACCTGTACTTCCCATATAGAAAGTAGCTTTTTCATCAGCCACGCCAGCTACTGCGGTGACTCTACCTCCTCGGGTAGGACCTACATTTCTAAATTTTAGATTGGAAAAAATATCCTGTTGCTGTTCTTTTGGTGTTTTGGCGGTTTGTGCCGATAAGGAATAGACACCGCTGACCATTAGAAACAGACCAATAAAGAAGACGTTGAGTTGTTTTTTCATATTTATGTCAATCAAAAATTTGAGTAAGAACATGTTCTATACTTATGTTAGGACAGGCATGATTAACTGCCACTAGGATGATCAAAAGCAGTAATACGGCTTGGAAAAAACCTAGGCCTACCCCAACATGTTCAAAAGCTTTAAGATAGGATTTTGAAATCAGAGAAGGAATAGGAAATTAAAAAAACTACTGGTCCATCCATTGTTTAAACACTGGGGTTCGCGCTTTGCTTATAATCACCTTTTCTGGAACAGAGGGGTTCAGCGTCAATAAAAGACGCCCATTGAAATAGGTATGAATCGCTGCGATACACTTTTTGGCCACCAAAAATTGTCGATTGACCCGAAAAAATTGTTGGGGGTCCAACTGTTGCTCCAATTGGTCCAAAGTATAATCCAGAGGCCATTTCTTCCCCTCCGAGCTGTACAGAAAAAGCTGCGTATTCTCCAAACTAAAATAGGCACAATCTTGCGTGGCAATTGGAATCAACTGATCGCGAAAAGAAACCAAAAAGGACTGTCGGAAAGAAGGAGATTCAGTACGCTGTAGTAAAGCCATCATCTGCTTCAACTGGACTGGTTGCAAGTATTGTTTTTCGTACTTACGGAGGGCCATTGCCAGGGCTTCTCTATTGAGCGGCTTCAGCAAATAATCGATACTGTTCACTTTAAAGGCCTGAATAGCATACTGATCAAAAGCCGTGGTGAAAATAACGGGGAAGTCAACCGCTACCTGCTTGAAAATAGCAAAAGAAGAGCCATCCGCTAGTTGGATATCAAAAAAACCAAGGTCTGGAGCCGCATTGGCTTTAATCCAAGCCACACTTTCTTCCACGCTATCCAATTCGGCCAATATTTCTGCCCCTGGCTGCAACTCAGCCAATATCGCCCGTAAGTTCTGGGCCGCACCAGGCTCATCTTCAATTAATAGTATTCGCAAGGCTTTAAGTTGTTGGTTGTAAAAGTGGCAACTTCACAATAAAGTCTCCCTCCTCTTGTAAAACGATTAGTTCTTCTTTTGCAATGAGTTCGTACCGCTTTTTTAAGTTGGATAAGCCCATTCCAAAACCTTCTTCTTTGTGCAGCTTGGGTTGGTAATTATTCCTGACTTGAAGATACTCCGCTTCCAACTCTATCACTAAACGCAGCGGTTTCTTTTTGGCAATAATATTATGCTTGACTGCATTTTCAACCAATAGCTGAAGGGCCATAGGCGGAATTTGCTGTCGCAAAATACGATCTGGAAGGTCAATTTTAAGTACTAGTTTTTCACCAAAACGCTTTTGCAGCAAGAAAAGATAGGCCTTCACTAAGTTCAGTTCTTCTGCTAGTGGTATCACATTTCGCTCATTCTCCTGCAAAGCGGATCGAAAAACCTGCGATAGTTTATCCACAAAGAGAATAGCCTCTTCCTTGTCTTCATTACGGATGGTAGCACTGAGGGAATTGAGGGCATTGAAAAGGAAGTGGGGGTTCATCTGCGCTTTCAGATAGGCCAATTGACTTTGCATCTGCTCTTCCTTCAGCTGCCAATTCTCACGCTCTGCCCGACGCGCCCTCCCCAAAAGATCTATTAAATATAGTACCAAAATGGACAAGCCCGAAAAAAAAGAAAACCGCAGAAAATTGAGCAAACTAAAAAAACGCGGTAAGGTAATTTGATCTAAGTAAAACAGCTGAACCCGAGCCGCTAATGGTGCCAGCATCAACACGAATACTAAATTAAGCCCCAGCTTTACCCACCAAATCCGATTCTGACTCCAGTCAACCCGCACTAAGTGTGGATACCACAGTGCATTAAAATATAAGAAAAAACACATGGCCGCAAAAGTCGACGCCATTCCACCCAAAAAAGAAAACCACCAGAGTTCTCCCTCTAGCAGTTGCCGTGCCATGATTTCTTCCAGTCCATTGATGAATACCAAGCGAGGCAGGGCAGCCATTATACTCACTACTGCTGCAAAGCCCAGTAAAAATTTATGCTCAATGATAGGAGGAGTCATTTGGGGGAGATAAGAAGTGAAAAGTGAAGAGGTGAAGTGGTGAAGAAGTGGATGGGTGAAGAGGTTGCGGGTTGTCCACCACTTCACCTCTTCACTTCTTCACCTCTTCACCTCTTATTTCCTCGGCGGCATAGCAGGTCTCACCTCCACCTTACTAGGCAAAGTACGAGGGTTCATACGCAATAGATCCGCTACCATCTGGCCGAGGTCCTCCGGTTGTATTTTCCAGGCATCTTTTTCTGAAGGAGTATGGTCATTAAAATGAGTAGCCACAGAACCTGGCATGATGGTGCTTACCTTGATACCGTCTTTTCGTAGGTCTAGCATGATAGCTTGCGTAAAACCAACCAAGCCAAATTTACTCGCATTATAAGCAGAAGCGGTGGGGAAGAAATTTGTTCCTGCCAAGCTAGCCATCGTGATGATATATCCTTTTGACACTTTTAGGGCAGAAATCGATGCTTTCACACTATTAAATACCCCCGTCAGGTTGGTATCAATCGTTGAGTGCCATTGCTCTACGGTCAGGTCTTGGATGGGGGCGAAATGCCCTAATCCTGCATTGGCGACCAACACATCTAGTTGTCCAAAATGTGCTACAGTCGCAGCTACGGCCTTTTCTTCCGCTGCCAAATCTCTGACATCCGACGCAATACCTAGGGCCATTCCAGGATAGGATTCATTCAACTTATTGGCGGTGGCTTGAGCCACTTCTGCGGATCGACTAGTAACTGCCACTTTGAGGCCCGCTTCGAGTAAAACCTCGGCGATACCCAGGCCGATGCCTTTACTACCTCCCGTAATCAGGGCAACTTTGTTGGAAATATCTTGCATGTTATTCTTTTAACTGAATGTGGAGAAATGAAGATAAATTGAACCTGTGCTAGTACTTGTTTGGAGGTAGCGATTCGCGCTGCAAACAAGCACTAAGAATCATAAAAAAATACAAATAGGGTAGACATTAGTTTAATGCCTACCCTATTAATTGCGATTACTAAGCTGGTTAGTGTCTCGCCTATCCTTTCAGTGCTGCAACCATGGTAGCGCCAATCTCCGCCGGAGAGTTCACTACATGTAGGCCACATTCTGCCATAATTTTCATTTTAGCGGCTGCGGTATCATCTGCACCACCAATGATCGCTCCGGCATGGCCCATTGTACGGCCTTTGGGGGCCGTTTGACCAGCGATGAAGCCCACAACGGGTTTTGTGCCATGCTCTTTGATGTAGTGAGCGGCATCGGCTTCCATACTACCTCCAATCTCACCAATCATAATGATACCTTCTGTAGCTGGATCATTCATGAGCAGTTCTACTGCGTCCTTAGTGGTTGTACCTACGATAGGATCTCCACCAATTCCAATACAAGTAGATTGTCCCAATCCTGCTTTGGTTACCTGATCTACAGCTTCGTAAGTCAATGTACCAGAGCGAGAAACGATACCAATTTTTCCAGGGTTGTGGATAAAGCCAGGCATAATACCACACTTGGCTTCTCCTGGTGTAATCACACCTGGGCAATTCGGTCCAACCAATCGGCAATCAAAATCATCGATATAGGCTTTCACTTTTACCATATCTTGCACGGGAATTCCTTCCGTAATACAGATAATGACTTTAATTCCTGCAGTTGCTGCTTCCATTACCGCATCTGCTGCAAATGGAGGAGGAACAAAAATAATAGAAGTATCTGCTCCCACTTCTGCCACTGCATCAGCAACCGTATTGAATACAGGTTTGTCCAAGTGAGTGGTGCCTCCTTTTCCAGGTGTAACACCTCCTACCACATTGGTACCATATTCAATCATTTGTCCTGCATGAAAGGTTCCTTCCTTTCCGGTGAATCCTTGTACAATGATCTTTGAATCCTTATTTACCAGTACTGACATAAGCTATAAATCCTGATATTGATGAATTATTTTAATTATCTTCTTCTTCGACTATAATGTAGACGTCTTCGTTTGACTTCTGCATATAATACCTTTCCCTTGCAAACTTTTCTTTGTTGACTTCTAAATCTAGGCGTTCCTGTTTTGCCTCCTCCAGTTTTTTGGAATAATAAGTCTTGTCTTCCTCCAATTTATTGACCGTCCCTTGCAAACTGACTACGGTCATCACATCATGCTTATCTACAAAAAACATCCAGACAAAGAAAACGACCAATACTAAGAAATACCTATTCCGTAGGGGTTTAGGTAGCTGATCTAGCAGGGGTTGTAAGGGATTATTTTGCATAGCCATGATCCGGAATTTTAAATTTGGATCAAATTAAGACAATCTCATCATTAATCAAAGAAAGTGAGCCTTTAGTGATGAAACGTAAATAACATGACCCATTACGCTTGTCCTTTTGGCTGCTAATTTCGTTAAAAATACTCGCCGTAGCTGTGCTATGTCTGCGTTTTTCGCCTCATTAGCAGCCAAAATCACTACGCCTAATCGGCACACCTTATTTATATTTCACCACTTTGCAAATCGGGAAGTAAGAAATCGGAAGGACAAAAAAGGTTTTAATTCCATTTTCGGGTTCCGATTTCCCACTTTAGTAATGGACAAAGAATAAGTTCCGCATTTTGAGATAGAGATTTTGGTGATAGACAAGGCATTTTTTGAAGTGATAGCAGCGCTATCGCTGAAAAAAATAACGCA
>Ga0070729_10007706_pt1 | contig 10260 bp, 7 predicted proteins | sample tdDd472_FD_66725 | JGI IMG/M metagenome (GOLD analysis project Ga0070729, IMG submission 66725) | Marine sediment microbial communities from the Atlantic coast under amendment with organic carbon and nitrate - tdDd47.2 | ecosystem: Environmental > Aquatic > Marine > Coastal > Sediment | place...
TCGCCACAGCATGAGAAGCGCTGTCCGACGACAAAGCTGAAATCAAATTGCTCGGCTCGCCGATCATAGATTCAACGATGGAGCCACCGTCTTCCGGCAAGGCAGGGATATTCCTGAAATCAACAGGCTTGACGGGTGTTGCAGGAGCACTCCCTTCGGAGCACCCCGCAAGAACAATCAGGCACAAGATAAAGATAAACAGATTAGCGTGTCTCATTTTTCCTTGCAAAACGAAGATGGTTGGACCATATAATGATACGAGCGTGGCATGGTGCTGTTAGTATGGACCAATGGTCCTGAAAAGCCAAGTGGCCAGAGAGCCATTGGTGAAATATATCACACTTGCCCATTGTAATAGATATATGTAAATAGGCCTGTCCTGTTTCACAGAAAACATCATTTTCACGAGTTCTGAATGAGTACTGGCGAAGAACAAATAGTTAAATCCATATTGCAGAAGTTCCTGGGCGACAGCGTTCCGGACTATATTCTGGAAAGCGCACAAGGTATTGTTGCCGACAATGGGGTCAAAAAGCTTGATCTCAAGAAACGCGACCAATACTGGGACATTGACGGTCAAGTTGAGGGCGAAGACTTCCAAAGTTACACTTCGGAAGTCGGGTTAAATCTCATCGACAAGACCATCAATTATTACTGCAACTGCCCGGATTCCTTTTCCGGCGTCTGTCGTCACGTCACGGCAACGGCCATCAAACTCAAAAAATCCCTCGATACGGATTCTGGCGAGGAGATGCCCATTCCACGCACGGACTGGCGTCAGACCTTCCGTCCATTCTTCGCGACCGAACTGGAACCCGAAGCGGGTCGTCACTACATTATTTATCGGATATACCCTGAACCGGGCCGTCTCCAGGTGGCTTTTTTCCGTGCACGGCAAAACAAGTCCGGCATCTCCCAGGTACAAAATGAAGTGACGCTGGCCCAAATTGTCGAAAATCCCGAATGGTGTGACACGACCCCGGCTCTGCCTGGCGTGGCAGAACAGATCGGACATTACCTCGACTACTGGGGCCACAAGGTAGAAATTCCGGCAGGCCTCCACTCCTGGTTCTTCCGTGCGGTCAAGGGCGAATATTATCTGTACTTACGCGAATCCGATAAGCCTGTGACCATCGAATCCAAGACCATGCAACTCAAGCTGTCCCCGGCTTTAAGCGAAGATGGTTTGGATTTCGACATCCTGCTGGCGCGGGAAGACACCTTGCCCTTCCCCATCACTGATGAAGAAGAAATCTTTTTCTACGGCAGACTGCCGCTCTGGGTGTACTACAAGAATTCGTTCTACCCCGTACAGACTGGGCTTGACCCCAAGCTGGTCCAGTCCATGGTTGAAAAGAAGCCTATAGTTCCCCACGCGGATGTTTCCGAGTTCCTTGACCGTGTCTGGACACAGATTCCGGTCTCCGACCTCTATGGACAGGAAGATTTCCTTGAACGCGTCGGCCCCATCTTTCAGGATGCAGAATACAATCCCAAGCTTTACCTCGACGAGGAAGGCAGCCTGCTTGTTCTCAAGATTCAGAACATCTACGAGAACGAACACGGCGAGCACGTCATGGCCGGTCCAAACCCGGACCTGCAGACAGGCAGCTATCACGAGGGCGGCAAATCCTATCTCATCCGCCGCGCGCAGGACGAAGAGGCTCATCTCTTCGCCGAATTGCAAGACATGAATTTCCAGGCCAGAAACAATCACATCTGGTTCATGGAGCAGGAGGAAGCGATCACCTTCCTGCTCGACTTCTACCCACAACTGGTCGAAGCCTACCGCGTGTATGGCGAACAGAATCTGACCCGCTACAAAGTGCGCACAACGCAACCGCAAGTGGTGGCCGAAGTGGAGACCGACGAGGAAGAAAAGTGGTTCAACCTCGAACTGTCCGTGGAATACGACGACCAGAAGGTGCCCATCGAGGTCATCTGGGAAGCATGGACCAAAGGCAAACGGTACGTCCAACTCAAGGACGGCTCCTATACGAGTCTGCCAGAATCCTGGCTCAACAAGCTGGGCCATAAGCTCAAGGCACTTGGCTTTGACCCGGAAAAGGCTCCCAAGCAGCAATTCAACCAATTTGAAGCCCCGGTGCTCGAAAAGATTCTGGACGACCTGCCGCAGGCCCAGACCGATGAATTTTTCGTCAAACTCAAGGAAAAGATCAACAACTTCGATGAAATCAAGATGATTGATCAGCCCAAGGACTTGCAGGCAACACTCAGGCCATACCAGGCTCAAGGCCTTAGTTATCTCAATTTCCTGCGCGAATACGGTTTCGGAGGCATCTTGGCTGATGAAATGGGCCTTGGAAAGACCATCCAAACCTTGGCATATCTTCAGTCACTGACAGACAGAGGCATTGACGGCCCGAACTTGATCATCGTTCCAACGTCCGTCCTGCCCAACTGGGAGCGCGAGGCACAGAAATTCGTCCCGAACCTCAAGCGTCTGACCATTTACGGAGCAAAACGTGAAGGTCTGTTCCAACACATCAAAGATTCGCAGTTGGTCATTACCACCTATGCACTGCTTCGACGCGATCTCGATGAGCTGCTCAAGTACGAATACGTCAGCGTGATTCTTGACGAAGCACAAAACATTAAGAACCCCAATACGATCACAGCTCGTTCCGTGCGCAAACTCGATGCAGGCCTGCGCGTCTGCCTGTCGGGTACGCCCATCGAAAACAACCTGTTCGAATTGTGGTCCCTGTTTGAATTTCTCATGCCCGGATTCCTCGGCTCGCAGCACTCCTTCCAGCGCGGTATCGTCAAACCCATCAAGGATGGCGACGAAGAAACTCTGGACTATCTGCGCACCCGCGTGAAGCCATTCATTCTGCGGCGCACCAAATCCGAAGTGGCCAAAGACCTGCCGCCCAAGATCGAAACTACACACTACTGCGAACTGGTGGACGAACAGCGCGAACTTTACAACGCCTTGGCCAAGAAGCTCAAGGATCAGGTCCTCAGGGACGTCGAAGAAAAAGGCATGGCCAAGAGCCAGATGTCCATTCTCGACGCTCTGCTCAAGCTTCGCCAGATCTGCTGCCACCCGCGTCTGCTCAAACTCGACATACCCGGCGTATCCACCAACCTGCCCTCCGGCAAGTTCGATGCCTTCAAGGATCTGATCGTGGACATCATCGAGGGCGGTCACAAGGTGCTTGTGTTCTCCCAGTTCGTGCAGATGCTTCATGTCATCCGCAACTGGCTGCAAATCCGTGAAATCCCCTTCGCCTATCTGGACGGTTCTTCCAAGGATCGCTTCGAGCAAGTGGACAAATTCAACGACAGTCCGGACATCCCGATCTTCCTTATTTCCCTCAAGGCTGGCGGAACCGGTCTGAACCTGACCAGTGCGGACTACGTCATCCACTACGACCCGTGGTGGAACCCGGCCGTGGAAAATCAGGCCACCGACCGTACACACCGTATCGGCCAGAAGCGTCAGGTCTTTGCATACAAAATGATCTGCCAAAACACCGTGGAAGAACGCATCCTCAAGCTGCAAGAACAGAAGAAGAGTGTTGCCGAAGCGATCATCCCCGGTCAGTCGGCTCTCAAGAGCCTGACCCGCGACGATCTGGAAATGCTGTTTGAAATATAACGCACCGCAGGCGGAAACGCCTGCGTGCTTTCCTTTGTTGCCGGTTCGTAACGACACCAACCGCAAAGATCGCGTACAGGTTGCATCATGAAAAATCCCATGGACACCGTCTATTCCTGGGCGACATACGTCTTTGATCCGCTCCATCACTTCTGGGAGAAGGATAGCACTCAGCGCACAGTTGCCGGGATACTCGTGATCGTCTTCATCTTGGGACTGGGCACTATTGAATTAAAGAGACAGGGCATCATTACCGGGCATGTGGCCGACCTGATTCCCACAAGCCACTACATGGCCATCAACCTCGCCTTCACCTTGGTCCTTATTCTGGAAGTCATCAGCCTCATCTTCACGCTGCCCTGCTCCATCTCAAAGGCCGTGGGTAAACAGTTTGAAATCCTTGCACTCATCCTGCTTAGAAGCGCATTCAAGGCACTGGCTGATTTTCCTGAACCGATCACCATCACCGGCCACGAAAAGGAATTATGGATTCTTCTCTCCGATGGCGGTGGCGCTATCGCCATTTTTGCACTACTCGGTGTATACACACTACTAAGACGCCATCTTGATGAGACCATCAAAGGTGGAGAACGCTTGTTCAAGTTTGTCGCTGCCAAAAAAATTGTCGCACTCGTCATGCTCGCCATATTCATCGGCATGGGCGTCAAAAACGGCCTGCTGTTCATCAACGGTCACAAGACATTTCATTTTTTCCAGAGCTTCTACACAGTCCTCATTTTCAGCGACATCATGCTGGTGCTCATTGCTCAGCGTTTCCTGCCTGAATTTCGAGCTGTCTTCCGCAACTCGGGATTTGCCTTGGCCACATTGCTCATACGTCTTGCCTTGACCGCTCCCCCTTATTATAATGTTTTGATAGGGATCGGCTCAGCGGTCTTTGCCTGCCTGCTAACCCTTGTCTACAATGTCTTTTACTCCAGTTCGTCACGTTACGTCCGCATCAGAAAATCTCAGACGGGCAACCACTAAGATCAGAGGTACTCCATGGAACAGAAACATACCCTTCACACTATTCTCGCAGGTTTCGTCCTGGCCCTTGGTATCGTGGCTGGCTGCTGGGTACTCGGAAATGCACTGGTCGATTTCAAGGCCATGGACCGATACGTCACTGTCAAAGGACTGGCTGAACGAGAGGTGCCCGCGGATCTCGCCATGTGGCCAATCAGCTACAGCGCCGGAGCCAACACTCTGCCCGAGCTTGATGCCGAACTGGACCGTTCTCGCACGGCAATCAAGCTCTTTCTCAAGGAACAGGGACTTGGCGATGCTGAAGTGATGACCGCAGCCCCGCGCATTCAGGATAACCAGTCAATGATGGGCGACCGTCAACCTGCGCAAAGATATCGGGCCGAAGCCGTGCTGACTGTTCGCTCAAAGGATATCGCGACAGTGAAAAAGGGCATGTCAGCTGCCGGAGAACTCGTATCCCGCGGTGTCATGCTGATCCAAAACTACGAATTCAGACCGACTTTTACTTACACAGGTCTCAACGACATCAAACCGGACATGATCGCCGAAGCCACACGCGACGCCCGAAAAGCTGCCAAGCAGTTTGCCGAAGACTCCGGCTCCCATGTAGGAACCATCCGCCGCGCCACACAAGGGTATTTCAGCCTTCAGGACCGTGATAGATACACGCCTGAGATCAAACGAATCCGCGTCGTGACAACTGTAGACTACTTTCTGGAAGACTAAGCTCACAGACCTCATAATGCCCGCCATGTTCTTCATGGGCGGGCATTATTTTCTCTCCCTTTCGTTGACACCGATACAGCCTGTTTGTAACACATCCGTAACATTCGCCCAGGCGAATCCTTAAATTCGTGCATCAATACACATCATCATTTCTAAAGGAGAGAGTATGAAACTTTTTGGCAAACTGTTGTTGACGGCTCTGCTGCTCACCGTGGCTTCCGCTGCCATGGCCGGCTCCCTGGAGCGCATTCAGGAAAACGGCATTCTGACACTGGGTGTCAGCGAAGGCGTTGCCGGTTTTTCCGCCCCTGATTCCAATGGTCGCTGGACCGGCTTCGATGTCGACATGGGTCGTGCAGTCGCCGCTGCAGTTCTCAAGGATCAGGATGCCATCAAGTTCGTTCCTCTGGCCTCCAAGCAAAAGATCGTGGCCGTTTCTTCCGGTCAGGTTGACCTCGTATCCCGTACCACCACATGGACCATGAAGCGCGACAGCAAGCAAGGCGTCGACTTCACTGTCGTCGTTTTTTACGACGGTCAGGGCTTCATGGTAAAAAAGGAACTCGGCGTCACCAAAGGCACCGATCTTGACGGCGCATCCGTTGCCGTTGTTTCCGGTACCACCAGTGAACTGAACGTGGCCGACTTCGCCCGCATGAACAACATCAAACTGGAAACAGTCGTCTTTGACAGCAAGAAAGAAGCCTTCAACGCTTACGTTGCCGGTCGCACTGATGCTTTCACCACCGACGTCAGCCAGCTCGCTTCCCTGCGTACCAGCGCTCCGAATCCTGCCGACCACGTCATCCTGTCCGAGACTTTTTCCAAAGAACCTCTGGCTCCTTACGTCCGCCACGGTGACAACCAATGGAAAGATCTGGTCACCTGGGTCCTCTATGGCCTCATCGAAGCTGAAGAAAAAGGCATCACTCAGGCTAATGTCCTCGAAATGAAGAAAAACTCCAATGATCCGGTCGTCAAGCGCATGCTCGGCGCATCCGGCGACATTGGCTCCTTCGTGAATCTGGACAATGACTGGCTCGTTCGCGCCATCCAGGCAGTCGGCAACTACGGCGAAATCTACAACCGCCACTTCGGTCCCGACACCGCCATGAGCATCCCCCGTGGCCACAACGACTTGTGGACTCGCGGCGGCCTGCTCTACGCAATGCCCATCCGCTAGCCAACACACCACACCACATGATAAACAACCGCACCGGTCGGGAATTCCCGTCCGGTGCGGTTCCATCGTTCACATCCAACTCCAGTAGCGTGCAATGTCACTGACTTCCGACCTAAAAAACCAGCTCCCCGTCATCCTGATACAAACGCTTGTGATCGGGGTGGTCATCTATGTCGCGCTGCAGCTCTTCTACAACACACAGGCCAATCTCGAAGCGCGTAACATCGCCTCGGGATTCGACTTCATGTCAGTAGAAGGTGGGCTGCCCATCAACGACACACTCCTCCCCTATGAGCCTGCCGACACATACGGTTACGCATTTCTCATGGGAGCCCTGAACACGATTTTCGTTTCGATTATCGCCATTGTCCTGTCCACCATTCTCGGCGTCATCGTGGGCTGTGCCCGCGTTTCGACCAACTGGCTCGTGGCCAAGCTCGGAGCCGTATATGTGGAAATTCTGCGCAACATCCCCTTGTTGCTCACACTTTTCTTCTGTTATTCAGTGGTCTTGGTATCACTCCCACATCCACGGGAAAGTCTGGTTCCATTCGAAGATATCTTCATCAACAATCGCGGAATTTTCCTGCCACGCCCGGAATTTCAGGACGGTATGACCTGGGTCTTTGTTGCTCTGGCCGTTGCCATTGCCGGTTCCATTTTTCTCTTCCGTAAGTCCAAACAATTGCGGGATGCCACAGGTAAAGGGTTGCACACAGGATGGATTTCACTCGCTCTGTGCGTCGGCCTGCCGGGTCTGGCTTTTCTCATGACCGGTCAGCCCATTACCTTTGATATGCCTGTCCTCAAAGGATTCAACTTCAAAGGCGGCATGGTACTGCGACCTGAATTTTCCGCTCTGCTCATCGGTCTGATCATGTATACCGCAGCCTTCATTGGTGAAAACGTACGCAGCGGCATCCAGTCCGTTGACAAAGGACAGCTCGATGCGGCCAAGGCTCTGGGGCTCAAGCCCAGTCTGGTCATGCGCAAGGTAATCCTGCCGCAAACCCTGCGAGTCTGCATCCCGGCAACCACCAACGACTACGCCAGTCTGGTGAAAAATAGTTCACTGGCCGTAGCTATCGGTTACCCGGACATGGTTTCCGTCGGTGGCACAATCATCGGGCAAAACGATCAGGCCATCGAAATCATCGGCCTGTGGATGGCGGTGTACTTGACCATCAACCTGATAATTTCTCTGAGCATGAACTGGTTCAACTCCAAAGTACAGGTGGTGGAACGATGAACCAAGAACAGAAAACACTGGTCTTCACCCCTACACCTGCCGCACCTGCACCTATTGCGGCCACAGGTGTGATTCACTGGCTGCGCAAGAATCTCTTTTCCAGCTGGACCAATTCAATCCTGACCGTTCTCTGTATTGCCTTGCTCGCAAAGGGAATCCCGCCCCTCATTTCATGGGCGTTCATCGACGCGGTCTGGACCGGCGGTCCTGAAATGTGCACCAATGACGGCGGAGCCTGTTGGGCCTTCATAGGCGCAAAATACAGAATATTGCTCGTCGGCACTTATCCACCGGATCTTATCTGGCGGCCCATTGCCTCGGGACTCCTCTTTGTCGGTGTCATTGCAGCTACCGTGTCAGGCTGCTGCAAAAACCGGTATCTCATCGGTCTGTGGCCCCTGCTCTTCGTGATCGCACTCTGGCTCATCGGCGGCGGCGCAGGGCTGGCTGAAGTGGACCAATCCATGTGGGGCGGGCTCATGCTCAGTCTCGGACTGGCCGCGGTGGGAATTCTGCTCTCCATCCCCTTTGGCATTCTGCTGGCTCTCGGCAGGCAGTCGAAAATGGTGGGCATCAGCACCCCGTGCATCGGATTCATTGAACTCATCCGCGGCGTACCGCTCATCACCATCCTGTTCATGGCTTCGGTCATGATGCCGCTGTTCCTGCCCGAAGACATGCAGATCAACAACCTGCTCCGGGTACAGATCGGTATCATTCTGTTCTCCTCCGCCTACATCGCGGAAGTGGTGCGTGGTGGTTTGCAGGCTGTTTCATCAGGGCAGACCGATGCAGCCAAGGCCCTGGGCCTCAGTAAATGGATGGTCACCCTGTTCATTGTTCTGCCGCAGGCGCTCAGGCATGTTCTCCCGGCCCTGATTGGTCGGTGCATCGCATTATTCAAAGACACATCACTGGTCATCATTGTCGGCCTGCTCGACTTCCTGGGGATGGCAAAAGCCGCCTCACAGGATCAAGTATGGCTCGGACACGACGCCGAAGGTTATGCCTTCTGCGCCGTGATGTACTGGTGCATCTGCTTCGGCATGAGCCGCTATGGCCGTTCTCTGGAAAAACGCGGCCCCAAGAAAAACAACTGATAAGGCTGAATTATGGAATCTCAGAAAGTTGTGATCGACGTCAAAGGACTCAACAAGTGGTACGGCGACTTTCACGTTCTCAAAAATATTGATCTTCAGGTCCGCAAAGGCGAACGCATCGTCATATGCGGACCATCCGGCTCCGGTAAATCCACCCTCATCCGGTGTATGAACCGACTTGAGCACCATCAGGAAGGAACCATCATCGTGGATGGCACCGAACTGACCGGCAACCTCAAGGGGCTCGAAAAGATCCGCAAGGAAGTCGGCATGGTCTTCCAGAATTTCAATCTGTTCCCGCACATGACGGTTCTGGAAAACCTGACTCTTGCTCCGATCTGGGTACGAAAGATGCCCAAGAAAGAAGCGGAGAAAATTGCAATGCACTATCTCGGCCGCGTCCGTATCGCTGAGCAGGCAAAGAAATATCCGGGCCAGCTTTCCGGTGGCCAGCAACAGCGTGTCGCCATTGCCCGCGCCTTGTGTATGAACCCGAATATCCTGCTCTTTGACGAACCAACATCCGCCCTTGACCCGGAAATGATCAAAGAAGTTCTGGATGTCATGATCGAGCTTGCCGAAGAAAACATGACCATGGTCTGCGTCACCCATGAAATGGGTTTCGCCCGCACCGTGGCCGACCGTGTCATCTTCATGGATTATGGCGAAATCGTAGAACAAAATTCGCCGGAAGAGTTCTTCAGCAATCCGCAGTATGACAGGACTAAGCTCTTCCTGAGCCAAATCCTGCAACACTAATTCTCAAAAGGCCTCCGGCACCCTGCCGGGGGCCGCTTTCAGCGGGACCAGAGAACCTTTTGAAAAAGGTTCTCTGGACTCTCCAAAACTTTTTATGTCGCCTTCGGCGAAGTACTTCGACCACGACAATTCTTCGCACTCTCTCTTTCTAGTTAATCACCGACCTCCCCTAGAGGCGGCAGCGCAGCGCCCCGCCTCCTCCATATCCTCGGCATCCCCAACCCGCTTTCCACCACTGTGAGGCTTGGGAGAGTGGTGCAGATGTGCATTTTCTCGGGCGCAGTTTCACCGGAGGCGTAGCCTAGCTACGGTGAGGATGAAACGAAGCCCGAAAAATGTGCAGATGCGCCGCTATCGCAAGCCGGGTAGCAATAATTGAGCAAAAAAAAAGGGCGGCAAAAGCCACCCTTTTTTTTGCTCAATTATTGCCTAAAAAGGTACGTCGTCCATGCCGCTGGCTTCAGACGGGAAAGCGGGACCGAGGTCCTCTTCTTGCTGCTGGGGCTGACCCTGTTGAGGTGCCTGACCCTGCTGCGGGGCCTGTTGCTGATAACCGCCCTGAGACTGTTGTTGCTGGTAGCCACCACTCTGCTGCTGGTAGCCGCCCTGCTGTTTCTGATATCCGCCA
>Ga0070729_10007709_pt1 | contig 10257 bp, 14 predicted proteins | sample tdDd472_FD_66725 | JGI IMG/M metagenome (GOLD analysis project Ga0070729, IMG submission 66725) | Marine sediment microbial communities from the Atlantic coast under amendment with organic carbon and nitrate - tdDd47.2 | ecosystem: Environmental > Aquatic > Marine > Coastal > Sediment | place...
TTGGCGAATGGCCCTTCGACCCTGCGGCCCGACCGCCGGAGGGCGAGGATGTCGTGCTGATGGCGACGGAGCGCGCGGCGGAAGGTGGAGCGACCATGCTGGTCTATCACCCGCAGCGGTTCGTGCTGGGTATCGGCGCGGCGCGCAATTGCCCGACTGACGAACTCGAGACCCTGCTGGCCGAAACCCTGCAGGAGGCGGATCTGGCGCCGGGTGCCCTGGCCTGCATCGCCACGCTGGACCTGAAGGCGGATGAGCGGGCCATTCTGGAGGTGGCGGAGCGTCTGGAGCTGCCTGTCCGACTGTTCGATGCCGCGGCGCTGGAGCGGGAGACACCGCGCCTCGCCAACCCGTCCGATGTGGTGTTTCAGGAGGTCGGGTGCCATGGCGTGGCAGAGGCCGCGGCGCTGGCCATGGCAGGCGCAACGGCCAGCCTGATCGTGCCGAAGCGCAAGAGCGCCAATGCCACCGTTGCCATCGCCCGAACCGATGATTTCATTGACCCTGCCGCCGCAGGTCGGGCGCTGGGGCACCTGCATGTCATCGGTATCGGCCCGGGGATGAGTGACTGGCGCACACCGGAGGCCGGACGTCTGATCGCGGCGGCGGACGAGGTCGTGGGCTACGACCTCTACCTTGATCTGGTGGCCGGACTGGTGCCTGCGGCGAAGCGCACGACCTTCCCGCTGGGGCAGGAGACGGAGCGCTGTGCCTACGCGCTGGAACAGGCGGGGAAGGGGCGCAGGGTTGCCCTGATCTCCTCCGGTGACGCGGGTATCTACGCCATGGCGGCGCTGGTGGAGGAACTGGTGGCGGATGGTCAGGTCTCCGACGCGGCATCGCGGGTGCCGGTGACGGTGGCGCCGGGTATTTCCGCCCTGCAGGCAGCGGCGGCACGGGTCGGCGCACCACTGGGGCATGACTTCTGCACCATCTCGCTCTCGGACCTGCTGACGCCCTGGAGCGCCATCGAGAGCCGGGTGCGCGCGGCGGCGGAGGGGGACTTCGTCATCGCCTTCTACAATCCCGTGTCGCGCCGCCGACGCACCCAGCTTGCCGACGCCCGTGCCATCCTGTTGCAGCACCGCCCCGCCGATACCCCGGTCGTGCTGGCCAGCAATCTCGGCCGGGTGGAAGAACAGGTGCGGGTCACCACGCTGGCTGACCTGCAGGTCGATGATGTGGACATGCTGACCCTGGTGCTGGTGGGTGCCAGCAGCACCCGGATCCGCACCGCGCAAGGCCGCACAAGGGTCTTCACACCACGCGGCTATGCCGCCAAACGCCCGCTGGAGGGGCAGAGCACATGACGGTTCATTTCATTGGTGCCGGTCCCGGTGATCCCGAACTCATCACGGTCCGCGGGCTGCGGCTGATACAGGAATGTCCTGTCTGCCTCTACGCCGGGTCGCTGGTGCCGGAGGCGATTGTCGCCGCCGCACCGGAGGGCGCGCGAGTGGTCGATACCGCGCCGCTGCATCTGGATCAGATCATCGCGGAGATCGCGGCCGCGCACGAGAACGGCCATGACGTCGCCCGGGTGCATTCGGGCGACCCCTCGCTCTATGGCGCGACTGCCGAGCAGATGCGCCGTCTCGACGCTATGGGCATTCCCTATGACGTGGTGCCGGGCGTTCCGGCCTTTGCCGCCGCCGCCGCCGCACTGAAGATGGAACTGACGGTGCCGGAGGTGGCGCAGACGGTGGTGCTGACGCGCACCAGCATGAAAGCCTCCGCCATGCCGCCGGGGGAGGATCTGGAGACCATCGGCAGGACCGGTGCGACCCTGGCCATCCATCTGTCGGTCCGCAACATCCGGGAGATCGAGAACCGCCTGATCCCACTCTATGGTGCGGACTGCCCGACGATCATCGCCTATCGCGTCGGCTGGCCGGACGAGCAGTTCATCCACGGCACCCTCAGCACCATCCGCCAGAAGGCCCGCGACGCCAAGATCACCCGCACCGCCCTGATCCTGGTCGGCCCGGCGCTGGGCGCCAGCAGCTTCCGCGACTCGGCACTGTATGATGCGGAGCACGCGCATGTCCTGCGAACGGGGCGCTGAAGCCGTTGATCATACTGGAAGAAATGTCGGCCTGATCCGGCGACGGGAAGTCGCGGGCGGCAATTTGGTACCCCGTAGGGGAATCGAACCCCTGTTTCCGGCGTGAGAGGCCAGCGTCCTGGGCCACTAGACGAACGGGGCGTGACCAAGCTCAGGTGGCGTCTTCTATCGCTTTGAATGGCTTGCCGTCAAGCGGTGGTCTTGCGATTGTCGCTGCCGCCACATCCGGGGGACACATGGGACTCAATCCGAAATACTGGCCGCGCCGCCAGCGCTTCATTGTGGGGCTGATCGTCGTGATCATCCTGTCGGTCATAATGACGCTCTACGACTGGAACCGGCGTACCCGCTTTCCCAATGACGAGCGGCTGATGAGCTTCTTCGAGGCGACCGTGCTGACGGGGCCGACCGGCGACCTGGTGGAGGCGGTGCCTTTCACCGGGCCTGTGGTGCTGTGGTTGCCGGAACGGGTGGAGACGGAGGGGGGGGAGGTCGCGACCTATCCGGTGGTGATGGAGGTCGACCGTTCGCTGAAATACTTCGCCGCGGTCACGGGGCTGGATTTCTTCCGGACGGAGAACCGCGCCGAGGCCGCGATCACCTTTGACTTCGAGTTCGATGGCAAGGGCCCCGAGCGGCGCACGACCCGGCGGATCGCCGACGGATTGACCAGCGGTGCCGCAGTGACCATCGACATCGCGCGGGTGGCGGCGGGGCACGACAGTCAGTGCACCAATCTGAAGGATGGCTGCGTCGGTGACGAGCGGGTGCTGCAGTCGCTCCGGGCGCTGGTGTTCTCGGGACTGGTGGAGGCGCTGGGCCTGCAGCAGCGACCGCGCCGGGGTGCCAGCGTGCTGCGGGGTGATGCGTGGCCGACCGGCTACGACATGGCGGCGCTGGGCCTGTTGTATCATCCGAACGTGCTGGAGGCAGTGGGGCCGTTCGACAAGCTCGCCCGCGCCGGAGAGGTGGTGGAGGAATGGCCTGATTTCCCACGCATCGACAAGTTCTACGCCTATCATGGCCTGCAGGAGTGACAGCTCAGCACACAGGGAGGTCCGAACATGCCCAACAAGTCCATTGTCCCCGACACCATTGCCAAGCCGGGCAGCCGCTACAGTCACGGTATCGAAGTCCCGCCGAACGCCCGCTGGGTCTATGTCTCGGGCCAGGTCGGCTGGAGCCCTGACGGCAGGATCGAGGATGGTATCGAGGCACAGACGCGCCGCGCCTTCCAGAATGTCCTGGCGGTGCTGGCAGAGGCCGGGATGGGGGCAGGCGATATTGTCCGCCTGAACAGTTACCTGACGGACGCGGCGGACGTGCCGAAGTTCCGGGCGGGCCGGGACTCGGTCATGGGAGATGCGATGCCGGCATCGACCCTGGTGGTCGTCGATGCCCTGATCCATCCGGACCTGAAGGTCGAGGTGGAGGCTGTCGCCGCGAAGGCGTGACGCTGCAGGCCGCGCCGCAGTCTCCACGCCGGACGGAATGTCCGGTCAGAGGGAGACGACGGGTCTGGAGTTGATGGCCAGGGCGAGATGCGTGATCTCGCCTGCCGGGTTGCCGAAGGGCAGACCGACCGTTTCGTAGAGCATCCGGCGACGGAAGAGCATGATGTTCTCGGCAATGTCGATCGTGGGCTCGTTGCGTTGCGCCGCGTGAACGCAGAATTTCTTGATGTTCTCCCGATGCATTTCGGACGGATAGTCATCCAGGTACAGGCCCGTGAGGTCCTTGCCGCAATTGCGCACGGCGAGCGACGAGTGGACACGGTACCGGAAGCGCCAGGGGTCGCGCTCGACCTCCATCATGTTCAGTGAGCCGACCACGTAGCTGAAATCGCAGATATCGAAACTGCGATAGTCGGGTATGCCGGGGCCGTTCCTGAGCCGATACCAGTCGGCGTGGGCGCGCCTCAACTGCTCCGATTTCAGGGCATCTGGCCGCAGGTTCATCGCCAGTCGCTGCTCGATTGATGCATGCGGAGGGATCGCTGGCTGGGACTGGCTGTCGGGCATCAGGGCTTTTTCCCGTGCTTTGGTTTGCGCAAGTGGAAAGGAACTCTTCTGTTTGATGATCAGGCAGTCTGGTCAGGATGGCTGGAGGAAGTCCCTGTGGCAAGATGGGTTACGCAACCCTCGGTGTCGCCGAATGGTACGGCGACCGACGCGAAGCGCAGGAGACGGCGAAAGATCAGTTCCTCCGGTCGCAATTCCAGCTTCAGACGCTCATCAGTAGGCAGTGGCGCATCAGGCGCGAGCCGGGTGTCGCTGGCGGTGCTCATCTTCCGGTTCCTGGATCTGACTGTCCGGAAGTCATGCATGTCACGCATTGACGATCAGTTAAGGAGCGGCGTGGCAATATCAGTCAATGTCAGGCGGTGACGGGAAGGTTGGACCGGTGAGCTCTCACGGTGCCCGCGAGGTATTGCTGGAATATGTGGAGATGAACGGCAGTGTCCGCGCCTGCGCCATCGATGTCGCAACAGGCACGGAGATCTGCATTGTTGGTCCGGCAACGGCTGGCGAAGCGGAACTGCGCCGGAACGCCCTGGCGCGTCTGGACTATGTCCTGCGGCAGAAGTCGGAGCCGCGGACAGGACCGGTGGACAGGAGGCCGGGTCTTCTGGTCTGAGGTGCCACGAGACTCAGTGGCTCAACCAGTCGCGCAGCAGGTCGATATTGCGGATATTGGCCTTGAAGGCGATGTCGAAGATGTCACCGAGAACCGGCACCGACCCGACCACGAAATCCAGCGCCACATTGATCAGCATCTGCAGGATGATCGACATGGGCGCGCCGAGCATCCTGGCGCGCAGCACGACATAGAGACTGGCGAGCAGCATCAGGCTGTCACCGATCCCGGGCACGAGCCCGATCAGGCCATCCAGCCCAACGCGAATCTGCGTGCCGGGTATGCGGATGCTGTTGTCGAGCAGCGTTGCCAGTCGTTCCAGTCGCTCGAAAGCCCTGCCGCGGTCTCTGGTGCTCATACCCGGGAGATCCCGCTCAGCGCCGCGCGATGATCCATATCGCATGCACGATGCCGGGGATGTAGCCGCAGAGTGTCAGCAGGATGTTGAGCCAGAAATGCAGTCCGATGCCGACCTGCAGGAACACGCCCAGCGGCGGCAGGATGACCGACAGGATGATGCGGATGATGTCCATGGGAAGAAACCTGTTGGTGAGTAAGGCGGAAGAGGGTGGTTCCGGTTCAGGCCTTGCCCGACCCGGTGACCTTGCGCGCATGCAGGTCTTTCAGTTGTGTATCGTCAAGTGCAAGGACTTCGGAGAGCACGACATCCGTATCACCACCCAGATCGGGCGCAAGACCTGAAATTCCAGCGGTCGCATTCGTGAAGCGGAACGGGGTGTTTACCACCTTGTGCCGGCCCATCGCGTCCTCGATCTCCACCACCGACCGGCGCGCGGCAAGCTGCGGATTCTCCAGCGCTTCTGCGGGCGTGAGGTACTTGTTGCAGGGGCACCCGGCGGCGTCGATCCGTTGCGCGGCCTCGGCGGCGGTCAGCGGCGCGGCCCAGGTCTCCACTTCGGCGATCAGCTTCGGCCAGTTCTGCATCCGGGCCAGAGGTGTGGCGAATCGGGGATCCTGCATCCAGTCCAGCCGTTCACAGGCACGGGCCATGGCCTCGAAGTTCTTCGCCGTGACCGGTGCGACAACGATATAGCCGTCGGCACAGGCGACCGGGTCGAAGACCGGCACCTTCAGTTCCGGGTCCGGGAACTGTGCCTCCTGCAACTCGAAGGGCATCATGTTCATCAGCCCGGCCAGCAGCTCGACGTCCAGATGGTCGCCCTTGCCGGTGATGGAGCGCTGGCGCAGCGCCGCCAGAATGGCGATCAGGGCATGGGTGGCACCCAGGGCGTCCGCCGACAGGTTCCGGGACCTCTCCGGCTTCTCCCGCCCGCGCTGATAACGGAATTCGCCCATGGTGAAACCGCTGGCCGCATTGATGATCGGCGCGAAGGCAGGCCGCGCGGTATCCGGTCCGGTCTGTCCATAGCCCGAAATGGAACAGTAGATCAGGCCCGGATTGCGCTGTTCCAGCTCCGGGTAGCCCAGTCCGAGGCGGGTCATGACGCCGGGGCGGAAATTCTCGACGAAGACATCGGCGCTGGCGATCAGGTCGCGGGCGATGGCCAGACCCTCTTCCTGTTTCAGGTCCAGGACCACGCTCTTCTTGCCCAGGTTCAACTGGGTGAAGAACCCGCTCTGCCCGTTCACGACGGGCGCGGCATTGCGCATCGTGTCGCCATCGGCGGGTTCGATCTTGATGACCTCCGCACCCATGTCGGCCATCAGTCGCGTGGCGTAGGGGCCGGCGACGAAGGCTGTGAAGTCGATCACGCGAATGCCATCCAGCGGCCTCGGTCCGCTGCCATGTGCGGCATCGATCATTGTGGTCCTCCCCCTGTTGCGTGCGGCTGCTTCAGTCCGGCAGCATTTCCCCGGCCAGTGCCGTGATTTCCTGTGCGGCCAGCCCCCTTGGCTGTGCCTCCGTGACGCCAAGCCCTTCCAGCAGGCTGGCGGCGAAGGCCTGGCGATTGCCAAGGCTCTGTTGCGCCACTGTCAGTCCGTCCCGTGCGATCATCTCCCGGATCTGGTCAGCCAGGCGTCCGCGTGCAGGCAGGCGATTGAGGACAAGCGTGAAATCCTTGGTCTCGCGCCGGGCCATGTCGATGGTCTGACGGGCGGCCCAGTAGTCCATGGGGCTTGGCTGGATCGGCATCAGCACCTTGTCGGCGGCGCGCATGGCGACTTTCGAATCGGTTTCACCGTGTGGCGGACTGTCGATCAGGACAATGTCGAAGTCGCGGCCAAGCCGCTGGACTTCCGCGCCGGATCGCCAGCCGGAGACCTGCCGCAGCGCGATTCCGCCGTCGTTGCCGAGATTTCTGACCCGCGCCGCATGCCATGCGGAAAGGCTCTGCTGCGGGTCGATATCCATGATCGCCACAGCATTGCCCCGCTGGGCGAGAACCACGGCAAGATGAACAGCAAGCGTCGTCTTGCCCGCGCCACCCTTCTGCTGTGCGATGATGATTGTGGTGCCCACGCGACGCGCCCTCTGAAGGAATCAGTTGTTCAAGCATACGTTGGGCCGCACCTGAGTGCTATTGCCGCGCTGCAGGTCGGCAATGCGCGCAGGCGGTGTCCGACGCGCGTTATTCGGTCGGGGTGATCGCAGCCTGCGCGTCCGGCGCCGGTTTGGTCTTCGGGTTCTCTTCGGTAACGGTCACTTCGGACACAGGCTCGTCGAGTTGCGCCTCTTCGGATCCCGGGTCTTTGGATTCCGGCTCCTCGGATGGCGGCGCTTCGAGCGGCTGCGGGGCCGTTCTTCGGTCGAGAGGGGTCACCACTGCACGATCACTTTCGGCATTGCCGAAGGGATCGCTGGTCCGGTAGCAATTGACCGTGCCAAGCGTCCGGTAGCACTGCAGGTCCATCTGGAGGCGCGCATCGATGCAGGCACGCGAGCGGCGGCCTGCGGCCTCGCAGACCTCCTCCGCGTAAGCCACCTCAGTTGCCGTGCGCGGGGTGTCGCGCAGGCCGAACGGATCCTTGCCGCAGGCGGCAAGCAGAAGAAACAGTGTTATGGCGACACTACGATGCATGCGTTCTTATCGCCCGACATGCTGAAGGAATCGTAAAGCCCGCGCGGATCAGGTGTCGGGAAGTGTGATGCGGAATACAGTACCGTCCGCGCCGGTTCGTTCCAGTTCGATCACTCCGCCATGCGCGGTCACCAGATCGCGGGCGATCACCAGTCCCAGCCCGGTGCCGCCGGCACGGACCGACCCGACGAAGGGCCGGAACAGGGTCTCCTTCGCCTGTTGCGGCAGGCCGCCGCCATTGTCGCAGACACGGATGCGGACATTGCCTTCCAGGCGTTCGGCCGTGACCCGCACCAGGCCATCCTCGCCAACGGCCTGCGCCGCGTTGCGACCGAGATTCATCAACACGCGGAACATCTGCTCCCGATCCGCGTGAATGCTGAAACCCTCCGGCACATCATTGCGCCACAGCGTGGCTTCCGCGTCTCGCGGTTCGACGACGCCCCGGCATTCCTCCACCAGTACGGCGAGGTCGAAGCGTGTCGGTGCCGGTGGCGGTTCGTCCGCACTGCCGCTGCGCAGCGACCGGTCACACAGGGTGATGGCCCGGTCGAGCGTCTTCAGCAGGCGCGGCGCCATCTTCTTCACGATGGGATCGTCGCTGCTGGCAAGGAACTCGGAGACCAGTTGCGCGGTCGACAGGATATTGCGCAGGTCATGACTGATCTTGCTGACGGCGGTGCCGAGTGCGGCCAGGTGGCTCTTCTGTGCCAGCGCCCGGCGCAGGTCTTCCTCCATCGCGGCGAGCTCGGCCGCCGCGACGCCGATCTCGTCGGTCCGGTTCCGTGGCAGGGGGGGCAGGTCGGGCGATTCCGGATCGGTCCGGAAGGCGACCATGTTCTCGGCCAGCCGGTGCAGCGGACGCACCATCAGCCAGCGCAGCGTCAGGAACAGCATGCTCGCGCTGATGATGGAGATCACCATGCTCAGGGTCAGGATGTTCCAGCCATAGGCGCGCAAGGCGGCCTGCAGCTGGTCCTCGTGCATCAGCAGTTCGACCGTCGCATCCGACTGGCTGCGGGCGTTGCCGATCACGCGCAGCATTCTGGGGTCCGTATGCAGCAGGGATACAAGCGCGTCCATGACAAGTGTAATCGCATCCGCGTCGCGCAGATCGACTGTCGCATCGACGTCCGGCGGCATGTCATCGGACATCAGCAGCATCCTGCGATCACTGAACTTCAGCACCACACCTGATGCGCCGACGCTTGAGAGCAGGGTGGCCTTCAGTTCCTCGGACACCATCTGGTCGGGCGCCGCCAGCAGGGACAGGGCGGCCAGATTCGCCTCGTCCAGTCGCTGTTGCAGATAACTGACACGATAACGTGCGACTGACGGCAGGAAGATCATCACTTCCGCCAGCATGACGAAGACGATGGTAAGGATCAGCAGTCGTGCCGAAAGGCTGCGCCGGATTGGCGGGGGGGCGCTGGCTGTTGCATGCTCGCTCATGGCGCGCAGACTAGATCATTCCATCAAGTGATGGAATCGCACCAGCCCGCCCCCTCCCAACCGGTCATGGGCGCAAGAACGAAAAACCGCGCCCCTGGTGGGAGGCGCGGCATTCCGGCTGTCAGTTCTGTCTGCGCAGAATCAGTTCTTCTTGGCTGCACAGGGATTGCAGGCCTTGGCGGCACCACAGGGGTTCTTGGCCGCACAGGGATTGCACTTCGCGGCACAGGGATTGCACTTGGCCGCGCAGGGGTTGCACTTGCCGGCACAGGGGCTGCAGGCCTTCGCTGCGCCGCAGGCCGACTTGTGTGCACCGGCATAGGATGCCGGAACGGCAGCGGCCATCGCGACGGTGGCCATGGCGGCGACAGTGAGGGTTTTCTTCAGCATGATCGATCTCTCCCAAATGACTCCGGAGCCGGATTGATCCCGGTTCCTGTCGGGGAGTGTGGGTGCCGAACCACCTGGGCGCAAAACACCCTTCATCACCACCCTTCACAACGGCGTTAGGCCGTTCGACGGACTGATGGCATCATCGGCTGACCGGCCCGGAGTGTTCTGTCGAGGGGTGAACCCGACACCGGCCATCGAACAGTGGAGCATTTCGCCAGGCGCTGAATCCGTGGCGGCGCTTGACCGTGGCGGGCAAGCTTTGGCATTGTTGGCGATCACGGCAGGGAAGACCGCAGCAAGCGGTGTTGGTTCAATGATAAAATCCGAGCTTATCGCGAAACTCGCGGAAGAAAATCCACACCTTCATCAGCGTGATGTCGAACGCATCGTATCGACCATTTTCGACGAGATCACGGGCGCGCTCTCCAAGGGCGAGCGCGTGGAACTGCGCGGTTTCGGTGCCTTCTCCGTCAAGCGCCGTCCGGCGCGGGTGGGGCGCAACCCGCGAACGGGTGAATCCGTGCAGGTTGACGAGAAGTTCGTGCCGTTCTTCAAGACCGGCAAGGAACTGCGCGAACGTCTGAACGACAGTTGAGAAGCCCGGCGGCCGAGCCCGGGCGCAGTAGCGGGGTCTAACCGGTGAAGTTGATTCGCGTGCTCATCCTTCTCGTGGCGCTGGTGATATGTGCCTCGCTGGCCATATCCAAT
>Ga0070729_10007711_pt1 | contig 10254 bp, 4 predicted proteins | sample tdDd472_FD_66725 | JGI IMG/M metagenome (GOLD analysis project Ga0070729, IMG submission 66725) | Marine sediment microbial communities from the Atlantic coast under amendment with organic carbon and nitrate - tdDd47.2 | ecosystem: Environmental > Aquatic > Marine > Coastal > Sediment | place...
CTAGAGGTGCAAATGGCGTGGTGTTGGTCACCACTAAAAGCGGCGCTGGCGCCAATACCGGAAAGCCGCAAGTGAGCATAAATCTCTACACGGGTACACAGCTAGTCCCAGAAAGACCTGAGATGCTTTCTCAAGCAGAGCAAATAGCATTTACCAATGAGAGTGCCCGATTTAGATCTGCAGCCGAACCTTTTCCAAATGATCCCTCTACCTATCCCAACAATGACTGGTATGATCTCTTAATGGATGCCGCTCCAATATACAATGCAGATGTTTCTGTCGCTGGTACATCTAGGGATGGAGATGTTAACTATTACAACTCAATCAACTACTTTAATCAAGAGGGTATTGTAATCAGCTCCGGCATCGAAAAATTTATTTATCGTTCCAACTTGGACCTTAAGCTAAGCGATCAAATAAAGACAGGTTTTAGAGTGAATTATTCGAGGATCGATCGGGATAATGGCGTAGTGAGCTTTGGTAATGCTTTTGCCACACTTCCTACCCAGCCTATCTTTAATGATGATGGAACCTATAATGGGTTCAATGAGGTAGTGGGCTCTCCCTTTTCTAATCCTTTGGCGAATGAAGTGTTAAATACCAATACAACCTTTACGAATAATCTCTTGGCTACGGTTTACTTAGAATATAGTCCAGCTCCCAATTGGACGATTCGTTCTACCTTTAATCCAGAATTTAATAATACCAAGCAAAATAGATTTAGTTCTAGTCAATCGCCAGGTAACCTTGCCATTGGTGTAACGGATGGGGGTAATGCCAGTGTACGAACAGTAGCTAGCACAGGATGGAATAATGAAAACACCGTACAATATCTGTCTAACTTAGGAGAAGACCATAGTCTAACCGTGCTGGCAGGTGCTTCTTTCCAAAAAGTATCCACTGAAATATCTATGGCAGAAGCCTTTGGGATTTCTAGTGATGCCTCAGGCTTTAACAACCTAGGTTTTTCGGATCCAACTCGATCGGTGGTGAGCAGTAGCTATAATGGATTTCAAATTGCATCATTTTTTGGAAGACTGAATTATACCTACAAGAATAAATATCTCTTCACTTTGGTGGGAAGAACAGATGGTAGTTCCGTGTTTGCTCCTGGAAATAAGTATGAATTCTACCCTTCCGCAGCTGCCGCTTGGAAAGTATCGGAAGAGGCATTTATGCAAACCCAAGATTTCGTTCAAGATGTAAAATTAAGAGCGAGTTATGGAAAAGCCGGTAATCAAGCCATCGGACCTTACCGAACCCTGGGGCTTTTAACGGAAGCCAATACCACCCTTAATGGAGCAGAAGTTCCGGGTATTACCATTGGTCGACCCTCCAATCCAAATTTGAAATGGGAAACGACCAGTTCATTTGACGTAGCATTAGAAGCTTCATTTTTTGGCGGTAGACTTTTTACGGAATTGAATTATTACTACAAGAAAACGGAGGATCTACTCTTAGATGTCGCTATACCTAGACAGACTGGTTTTACGAGCCAATTGCAGAATGTGGGCTCTTTGGAGAATAAAGGATGGGAATTATTACTCAACTCAAGAAACGTGTCCAGGCCAGGCTTCAAATGGTCGTCGACCTTAACCTTGTCTGCTAATGATAACAAGATTTTAGATCTTGGAGGGGCTGACTTTATTGATGTGATAGTCGATCCAATTATCGGTTCAGGTAATACCCGACTTATTGTAGGTCAACCCGTACCTGTATTCACAGGCGTTAACTATTTAGGTACCTGGAAGAGCCAGGAAGAAATTGATGCATCCGGTTTAAGCTCTCAAGTGGTAGGTGGTTCAAGATTTGAAGACTTGAATGGTGATGGGATTATTTCCACAGAGGACAATGTAATTTTAGGAGATCCTACGCCAGATTTGATCTTTGGATTTGAAAACTCATTCACGCTACAGCATTTTGAATTTTCATTTTATATCCAGGGTACAACGGGAAATGAAGTGTACAATTTAAGAATGCGTAATCATTATTTCAATAGGGGAGAGACGACTAAATTTGCAGATTTGGCAGACCGGTGGACACCAGAAAACCCAACTTCTGATATTCCAAGAGCCGGTGCTGATGCCGTCACTAATACGCCAAGTAATTCGCAATATGTAGAGGATGGATCACACTTACGCCTTAAGACGGTAAGGTTGGCTTATAACTTCTCATCAGCTGCCTTTAAAGGCATCGATAATGCCACCATCTATTTTTCTGGTACCAACTTATTGTTATTCTCTAATTTCAGATTGATCGATCCAGAGACGAGCAGGTTTGGCAGAAATGGCCTAGGCAATATTGCGCAAGGTTATGCGGATGGTGAATACCCGAATCCACGCGTTTTGACACTGGGTTTGAATGTAACATTTTAAAGAAATCCTTCTCTGGCAATTTTTGTGGTCTTGTCTGGCCAGCCGAATCTATCTGGCTAGCTAGAGAGGCAGGCAGCTTAAAGCGAAGATTCTAAGTGATTGATAATGAGCCTTGATTTAGGTTTGAATCTACGCTGAGCACAAAAAATGTCATAGAACTAAAAAAATAAAGATGAAAGTAATAAATCTATTTTTCAGTGCCTTCCTTGTTTTTTCATGCATTAGTTGTGAGGGCTTTTTAGAGGAAGACCCGAGAGCACTTATCTCTCCAGAAACCTTTTTTGCATCAGAAAATGATGCCAGGCAGGCTGTCAATGGGATCTATGCCATTCTAAAAAATAATTCGATATACGGGCAAGTAGGATTGGATCACTTTTATGACAATGGTGCCGATATCATAGAGCCTAATCGGTCAGCTAATTTCGTAGAACCTATTGGTAATTATTCTATGAATGAAGCACTGGCAGATGTATCTGTTCAAAAAATGAGTGTTTCAGACACCTGGAAAGACTTATACCGAACCATCCTGAATGCGAATGTCATCATTGAAAGAGTAAGGGATAACAAATCCATAACTCCAGCAGCACAAACAGACATTATTGCAGACGCGACCTTTGTACGAGCTTTATGTTATTGGCACATTACCAATCTTTGGGGGGATGCACCTTATTATACCGAAACGCTGACTTTAGAAGAAATTAGTCAATTGGGAAGAACGGATGAAGCGATCATTATTGATGGTATTTTAGCCGATCTACAGTTTGCGCAAGATAATTTGCAATCTTCCTATGGAGGGGCAGATAGAGGACGAGCTTCTAAATGGGCCGCTGCTATCATTACGGCGAAAATACATATGAAGCAGCAAAACTGGCAAGCAGGATTAGCCAAATGTTTGGAAATCATCAATGGTTCTGATCATGAGCTTTTACCTACCTATGCTGAAGTTTTTGATCCAGCTAATGAATACAATGCCGAGATCATTTGGTCCCTAGATTTCGCAAAGGACATTACCGGTCAATTTGATCCCGCATTTCCAGGTGCTGCCTTTGCAGGGAACAGTAACTGGCGACCCAGCATGTTTAATCCCCGCTTGAGAGATGAGCCACTTAATACCTCTGAAAGGGGAGCATTAAGAGACGCACTGACCGCCAATGGCGAAGCCTTTAATGGTACGGGCTTACAAATAGCCTCTAAGGATTTTGCTGAAAAATTTCCTTTGAATGATTTGAGAAGGCCCTTAAATGTGTTGGATAATTATTTAGGTTTCGACTTAGTTTTCCCCTACATGCCTAAGTTTATGAATTTGTCATTGGAAACTTCACCGCGTTTTAACCACTCTGATAATAGAATGGTATTTCGTTTAGCCGATGTATATTTGATGGCGGCAGAATGTGAAAATGAGCTCAATGGACCTACCAATGCCTACCAGTACATCCATCCTATCCGGGAGCGCGCCTACGAAACGCAAGGGGAATGGGAACTGAAGGGCCTAAGTCAGCAGGAGTTTAGAGAAGCTATTTATGATGAACGCAAGTGGGAATTAGCGGGAGAAGCGCATAGAAGATACGATTTGATCAGGTGGGGAATCTTATTGGACGTGGTTCAAAATCTAGAATATCGTTTCTGGAAGCCTAATGAGAATATTAGGCCCTATCATGTGCTATTACCCATTCCTTTGCAAGAATTGGAGTTAAATCCAGCGCTGCTAGAGTCTGACCCTACCAACAATGGATACCGATAGCCATTACTAAATGACAAGACATGAGCAAATTATTATTATCGATTGGCAGTATCTTACTAATTGCCTCTGCGGCCTCATCCCAAACAATAAATCCACCTCCAGGGCGAATAGCGATCGTGGCTGACGGCAACTCTCCCGACCCGGATGACCTCGGTGCGACGGCAGTGTCTATTGCGCTGTTGCGAGCAACTGGATTGGAAGACAGATTGGTGCACTATTCTCATAGCTGTGATTTAATCAGGGTATCCAGGATTTCGGAGCGAGCAGAAAGAGAACGACATGCACTCATGCAATCCAGTTGTGATGTGACGGCTCGGCGCTGGGGCGGTTTTGAATCGCTTACTTTCTATGATGCCAAGTGGCAAATGGACGCTACTATTAAAGACTTGTCCAATGCCATCAACGCATCTACAGCCGATGACCCGCTGTGGATCATCGAAGCAGGCGAGCCCGACATTATTGGCTTTGCCTTGGCTGCTGCTCCTAAAGAAAAACACAAATATGTGAAGGTGCTTACTCACCATCCTGCCAATGACGATGCGGGGGATTTTTATAGTTGGCAACAGATTCTTGATTTTGGGGTGGAAGAAGTTCGAATTCCTGACCAAAATATAAAACTCAAAGTAGACCTGGCCGATTGGGATTGGGCAAAGGATCACGCCGATGCGCGTATCCAGCAGGTATGGTTACAGGGCAAAATGGCCGAAGTAGATGATGTAGTTAGCTTCCAAAAAGGCAAATGGGATTGCTCGGATGCCGGGATGTTGCTTTACTGGATCACGGGGGCTACTAAAGGTGGATTAAAACAGGGAACGGTCGCCGATGTGAAGAGCTTGCTGTTGGATTACATTACAAAGAACCCTGAGAAGTAGTGGCACTATCGGCTTTTACTTCAATCGGGTTTAAAAGTGTCGAGTATATAGGTTCAGCTACTTAAACCTTGCATCAATAAACCGTATTTGTTCAGTCATATGATTAATTGTCAGCGCGCGAAAAAATAAAGAAATCAACAAATGAGAAACCGACTTATTATCACCCTGGCTTGCCTCTTGCTATGGGGATGCCAGACACCACAAGTAACAGGAGAAAGCACTACAGATACTGAAATAGCCCGAAAGGTAGCAGCATTGATCAGTCAAATGACCCTGGAGGAGAAGATTGCCGAATTGACCCAGGATGCCCCCGCCAACGATAGACTGGGGATACCCTTCATGAAATTTGGTGAAGGACTGCACGGTTTGTGGTATGATGGCGTTACGGTATATCCCCAGGCCATCGCCTGCGGTTCTACCTGGGACCCGGAACTCATCAGAAAGATGGCTTCCCAAACGGCCCTAGAGGCTCGCGCGCTAAACATTACCCATTGTTATTCTCCCAACTTAGATGTGATCTCTGGCGATGCCAGGTACGGCAGAATCGAGGAGTCCTATGGCGAAGACCCTTTTTTAGTTTCCCGCATGGGAGTGGCCTTCATTCAAGGGATGCAAGGCATGGGGGAGGAGCAATTTGATGAAAACCACCTGCTGGCTACGGCCAAACACTTTACGGGCTATCCGGAAAACAGGAGAGGCATTAATGCCGGATTTGGTGACATGTCAGAGCGACGGCTACGGGAAGTCTTTCTTCCTCCCTTCGAAGCGGCAGTTAAAGAAGCGCAAGTGGGATGCATCATGCCGGGGCATCAAGATTTGAATGGCATTCCTTGCCACATGAATAGCTGGCTACTGGAAGATATTTTAAGGCAAGAATATGGCTTTGATGGTTTCATTATTTCGGATAACAATGATGTAGCCCGATTGGAAACTATGCATTCCATTGCTAAGAATAGGGCAGAAGCCGCTATACTCGGCTTGAAGGCTGGCGTGGATATGGATTTGGTATTGGGTAAACCCCTGGAATTTTATGCTTACCATTCTACCATCTTAAAGGACACGATGGAAAATAATCCGTCATTGGTCAAATACATTGATCAGGCGACGGCTCGTATCCTCACGGCAAAATACAAACTAGGTCTATTCGGCTCAACGGTAAAAGCCGCCAAAACAGATACTATCGTAAGCCGGGAAGCGCATCAGCAATATGCCTATGAAATGGCTCAAAAGGCCATGATCTTACTAAAGAATGATAATAATTTATTACCGCTGGATAGGTCGAAAATTAAGTCCTTGGCTGTAATTGGCCCCAATGCCATGGAAGAAAAACCAGCCAAAGGAACTTATTCCTTGCTAGGGGGATATTCGGGTCTACCTCCCTATTATGTATCGGTATTAGAGGGCTTAAGTAAGAAAGCAGAGGGCAAAATAAAAATCAATTATGCCGAGGGATGTAGCTTACTAAGTCCCTCCAAAGCAGGCTTCCCCCAAGCCATCGCTGCCGCCCAGCAATCGGATGCCGTGGTGCTGGTAGTAGGAGGTTCTCGCCGAACTTGTGGTGAAGGAATCGATCGTTCTGAGATCGATCTATTCGGCGTTCAAAACGAGCTGGTTGAAGCCATCCACAAAACGGGAAAGCCCATCATTGTGGTCTTGATCAATGGGCGTCCCTTGACCATCAATTACATAGCTGAAAACATCCCTTCGATTCTCGAAACTTGGTACTTGGGCATGCATTCAGGAGATGCGATTGCGGATGCCATTTTCGGCGATGTCAACCCCGGTGGGAAATTGACGGTTTCCTTTCCGCGATCAGTAGGACAAATTCCTGTCACCTACCTGGAGCGCCCCGATTTTATTGGTTCGGGCAAAGGCCTATATAAGTACACCGACAAATCTCCCTTGTTTCCCTTTGGCTTTGGACTCAGTTACACTACATTCAAATACGGCGAGCCTCAACTAGCGGTCAAGGCCATTAAGCCTGGCGAGTCTACCACCGTTTCTATTGAGGTGACCAATACCGGCCAACGCGCTGGAGATGAGGTAGTACAAATGTATGTACGTGACGATTTTGCCTCGGTTGGAAGATACCTTAAGCTGCTAAAAGGATTTGAGCGGATTAGCCTTCAGCCCGGAGAAACCAAAACAGTCGCATTTGAACTGAACTTTGACAACCTCTCTCTCTACAATCAGGAAATGGAACGAGTAGTCGAAGCAGGCGATTTTACTATTTCGCTGGGATCTTCTTCACAAGAAAAAGACCTGAAGCAGGTAAAGTTGAGGGTTTTGTAAAAGGCTAAACACAACTTCGCTTTTAAAATAGAAGAAAAAACGAAATAATGAAGGAATTAAAACGGCTCAACTTAGCTAGGCTTCTATCCAGCCTTTTGGTCTTGTTTTCCTTTACAGGATTGACTGCTATGGCCGGAAATAGTGTGACCCAGCTCCTTTGCGAATACCATACCAATCCCATTGGGATAGATGTAGCGCAACCCAGACTGACTTGGCAAATGCAAACAGCGGAAACGGACGTGCGGCAAACGGCTTATGAAATACGCGTAGCCGATACCGAAACCAATTTGAGTAGGAAAAGTAAACTGCGCTGGAGCTCTGGAAAGGTGATGAGCGATCAATCCGTCAATGTGGTATATGAAGGGCCTGCGCTTTTTGCTAGACAAAGAGCTTACTGGCAGGTAAGAGTCTGGGATAATCACAAGCAAGTTACCGAGTGGAGTGAGCCCGCTTTTTGGGAAATGGGGCTGTTGCAAGCGAAAGATTGGACGGCTGCCTGGATCAACAAGAAAGGCGAAAAACAATTGGAGGAATCCCTGCCCGTCCAATACCTCAGAAAAGAATTTAGTACGCGCAAGAAAATTAGCTCAGCTCGGGTGTATGTTACTTCTCTGGGCGTTTATCAATTGTATTTGAACGGTGAAAAAGTGGGAAACGACCTGTTTACGCCGGGATGGACGAGTTATCACAAACGGCTGCAATACCAAACCTATGATGTAACCGATAGGCTGCAAAAAGAGAACACCATCGGAGGCATGTTGGGAGATGGCTGGTATCGGGGCTATTTGGGCTGGAATGGGGGCCGAAGTTATTACGGCGACCAATTAGCCCTTCTTGTTCAACTCGAAATTACCTATACCAATGGGAGTCGCGAGACTATTAGGAGTGATGAAAACTGGAAGGTGTCGTATGGCCCGATTTTAGAATCAGACATTTACAATGGAGAAAAATATGATGCACGACTAGCGTTGGAAGGTTGGGCGAAAAACGGATACGATGATAGTCAATGGTCAGCCGTTGGCATCCTAGATCATCCGAAAGATATCCTGGTGGCCCCACAGGGGGTGCCTGTTCAAGCCATTGAAGAGCTTAGTCCGATTAAAATGATCACTACGCCTAAAGGGGAAATGGTGCTAGATATGGGGCAGAATATGGTAGGCTGGGTGCGCATGAAAGTCAATGGCAAGAAGGGAGATGAAGTGACCCTGCAATTTGCGGAAGTGCTGGACAAAGAAGGAAATTTCTATACCACCAATCTGCGTGCGGCGGAAGCCACCGATATCTACACCTTGAAAGGCGGAGGCGAGGAAGTCTTTGAACCCCACTTTACCTTTCATGGGTTTCGATTTGTAAAATTGGAAGGTTATCCCGGCACACCTGCATTGAGTGATATTACCGGCGTAGTGATCCATTCCGCGATGAAGCCCAGTGGAACTTTCAGCTGCTCTGATCCCCTGATCAATCAGCTGCAGCATAATATTCAATGGGGACAAAAGGACAACTTTCTGGATATCCCAACCGACTGCCCGCAACGCGATGAGCGAGTGGGTTGGACGGGCGACGCTCAGGTATTTAGCAAAACGGCGGCTTTCAATTTTGATGTAGCGGCCTTCTACACCAAATGGCTAAAGGACTTAGCCGCTGATCAATCGTCCAACGGCCGAGTACCTCATGTAATACCCGATATGTGGGATGGAAAAGGCGGTGCAACAGGCTGGGCGGACGCGGCCGTAATTGTGCCCTGGACGGTATACCAAGCTTATGGAGACAAACGCATTCTAGCAGAGCAATACCCTAGCATGAAGGCCTGGATTAACTTTATGCAGAAAAAAGCCGGAGAAGACTATTTATGGAACAATGCAAAAGACTGGCATTGGGGCGATTGGCTCGCCTTTCACACCGATAAACCTGACTACGCCGGATCGGTAACGGAAAAAGACTTGATAGCTACCGCCTACTTCTACTATTCCACCAATCTGTTGGCAAAAACGGCAGCCGTTATTGGAAAGACGGCGGATGTACAAGCTTGGCACCAACTAGCAGCAAAGATCAAAGCTGCTTTTATCCAAGAATTCATTACCCCAAATGGTCGACTGGTTTCTCATACACAAACGGCCTATGCCCTGGCTATTTCATTCGATTTGATTCCAGAAAACCTACTAGAAAAATCCGCCCAATATTTTGCCGATGATGTGCAGAAATTCGGACACCTAACCACGGGCTTTCTAGGTACGCCACTGCTCTGCACGACCCTGTCGAGGATCGGGCGAGACGACCTGGCCTTTATGCTCCTCAACCGCAAAGAATTCCCATCCTGGCTATACCCCGTGACCCAAGGCGCTACCACCATCTGGGAACGCTGGGATACCCAAAAACCAGATGGCACCATCATCGAAGGCATGAATAGTTTTAATCACTATGCCTACGGGGCGATTGGGGAGTGGCTATACAATCACGTCGCTGGCCTCAATATCGACCCCGAACAACCCGGCTACAAGCACAGCATTCTGAGCCCTCATCCCGGTGGCGGCCTCACCTCGGCCAAAGCCGAATATTTGTCTCTCTATGGCCTGGTGAAATCCGCCTGGGAGATCAAAGGAGAGGACTTTAGCTATCAAGTCACCATCCCCGCCAATACGACCGCCAGCGTGAGCCTCCCACAGGCTAAGCTAGCCGATTTAAAGATAAATTCCTCTATCTTACGTCCTGAGTGGCGGAAGAAAATAAAGCAGACTGAGCAGGGACTGAGTTTGGAATTGGGGTCAGGGACTTATCGGTTTAGTTATCCGGCGGCGGCCTTGAAGTAGTCATGTAATTGGCTGGCTGGGGCTTAGACTTCAGAAGTTTTCTTGGTCATGGCTTAAGAAACTTCTGAAGTGGGTTGGTCGATAGGCCGGTAAATGGACAATATTCTCTTCGCCAAAAATGGATATTGTTTAGTATGCCCACCGCGTAGTCGTTTGGGCTTCCCAAA
>Ga0070729_10007715_pt1 | contig 10250 bp, 10 predicted proteins | sample tdDd472_FD_66725 | JGI IMG/M metagenome (GOLD analysis project Ga0070729, IMG submission 66725) | Marine sediment microbial communities from the Atlantic coast under amendment with organic carbon and nitrate - tdDd47.2 | ecosystem: Environmental > Aquatic > Marine > Coastal > Sediment | place...
TGCATCAACGGCATGATCCACATCCGTGGCAACGCCATGGATTACGAGAAGTGGGCCAAAGAGGACGGGCTGGAAAACTGGTCGTACGCCCATTGTCTTCCGTATTTCAAACGATTTGAAGGACGTACTGCCGGTGCTGATGAATATCAGGGAGCTGTCGGCCCACTCTACCTGACGGAACCGGAATGCGACAATCCGCTCTTCAACGCCTTCTTCAATGCCGTGCAGGAAGCAGGCTATCCATTGACCAAGGATGTTAATGGCTACCAACAAGAAGGCTTCGGCAAATTTGACCGCACGACCTATCAGGGTCGCCGTTGGAATGCCGCTCGCGCATACATCCATCCTGTCAAAAACCGCCGCAACCTGACCGTTAAATGCAAGGCCATGACAACGCGCATCTTGTTCGAAGGCAAACGCGCCGTGGGAGTGGAATACACTCGCGCCAAACAGGTCATGAAGGCGTACGCCGGTGAAATCATTTGCTGCGGCGGGTCCATCAACTCCCCGCAGTTGCTCCAACTCTCTGGAGTGGGCAACGGCAAAGAGCTTTCAGCACTCGGTATTAACGTGGTTCAGGACCTTCCGGGCGTTGGCGAAAATCTTCAGGATCACCTTGAATTGTACGTCCAGTACGCCTGCAAAAAACCGGTGAGCATGTACCCTGCGCTCCAGTGGTATAACCAGCCATTGATTGGTCTGAAATGGCTCCTTGCGGGCAAAGGCGAAGCGGCAACAAACCACTTCGAGGCCGGCGGTTTCATTCGCAGCAATGACCAGCTTGAATACCCCAATATCCAATATCACTTCCTGCCCATCGCCATCCGTTACGACGGCTCTGCTCCTAACGAAGGGCATGGATATCAGGTCCACGTCGGCCCCATGAATACCGACGTACGCGGCCATGTGAAGATCAAATCGTCCAACCCGAATGAATATCCGAGCGTCCTGTTCAACTACCTTTCAACTGAGCAGGAAAAACGTGAGTGGGTCGAGGCCATCCGCAAAACCCGCGAGATCATGACCCAGTCTGCGTTCGATGAATTCCGTGGCAAAGAACTTGCTCCCGGAATACAGGCCCAGACAGACGAGGAGATTCTGGATTTCGTGGCTAACGAAGGTGAATCCGCCTACCATCCGAGCTGCACCTGTGCCATGGGCACCGGCGACATGGCTGTCACTGACCCGGAGCTGCGCGTGCATGGCATTGAAGGACTGCGTGTGGTTGATGCGTCAGTCATGCCCTACGTGACCAACGGCAACATCTATGCCCCGACCATGATGATCGCAGAAAAAGCTGCCGACCTGATTCTTGGCAATACGCCATTGGCTCCTGATACCGCCCCCTTTTACAAGCATGAAAAGTAACCTGCCGGAGTAACCATGATCACAGGCAAACTCTATATCAACGGCCAATGGGTCGAATCATGCTCCGGCAAGGAGCGCGACATACTGAACCCGTTTGACGCGTCGACCATTGCGATCGTAGCCGAAGGAAATCGTGATGACACCAAAGCGGCCATCAAGGCGGCACGCCATGCCTTCGACCAGGGAGGCTGGCCGCAAACTCCGGCATCGGAACGGGCAAGACTCCTCTTCAAATTAGCCGATCTCATCGAGCGCGACCGCGAGGAACTGGCCCGACTGGAGAGTCTCGACACAGGAAAGACTGTGGAGGAAAGCCGATGGGATATGGATGATATTGCGGGCATTTTCCGTTACTTCGCCGGACTGGCAGACAAGGACGGCGGCGAGGTCATCGCCTCGCCCAACCCGGACTCGACCAGTACGGTGATCCGAGAACCGGTGGGCGTCTGCGGACAGATATCCCCCTGGAATTACCCACTGCTCCAGGCTTCATGGAAGATGGCCCCGGCTCTGGCCGCAGGTTGCACCATCGTCATGAAACCGAGCGAGATCACCCCGCTGACCACCCTCAAGGTGACGGAACTCGCCGAGGAGGCTGGCTTCCCGGCCGGTGTCGTCAACACAGTACTCGGTCCCGGTCCGAAAGTGGGCGCAGAACTCGCCGAAAGCGACGACGTCGATCTCATCTCCTTCACTGGCGGCATTGCCACAGGCAAGACAATCATGCGAGCCGCGACAGGCAACGTAAAAAAAGTGGCCTTGGAGCTGGGCGGTAAAAATCCCAATATCATTTTCGATGACGCGGATTTCGACCTTGCCGTGGACTACGCCCTCAACGGCGTTTTCTTCCATGCCGGTCAGATATGCTCTGCCGGTGCCCGAATCATGGTGCAGGCTGGCATCCACGACCGCTTTGTGGAAGCCCTGCGTCAGCGCATGGAACGCATCATCGTGGGCAACGGCTTTGACGAAAAGACCCAAATGGGACCGCTCATCTCCGCCCCCCATCTCGCCAAGGTGGAGAACTACATTGAGATAGCCAAGGATGAAGGTGCCAAACTCCTTCTGGGTGGAACACGCCCGACTGATCCCGCCCTGCAAAAAGGGTATTTCTGCATGCCGACTCTGTTCTCCGAATGCGAGAATGACATGCGCATTGTGCAGGAAGAAGTTTTCGGCCCCGTCATCACCATCGAACGGTTTGCCACAGAAGAAGAAGTGATAGAACGGGCCAATGACACCATTTACGGTCTGTCCGCAGGATTCTGGACAAGAGATGCGGACCGCATCGAACGCGTTTCCAAAGCGCTACGCTTCGGCACGGTGTGGGCAAATGACTTCAACGTGTACTTCGTGCAAGCCCCCTGGGGCGGCTACAAGCAATCCGGCTTGGGCCGTGAACTGGGGAAAATCGGCCTCGAAGAATATACCGAGGTCAAACACATTTACCGCAATCACGCCACCAAGCCCATCAACTGGTTTGGCGGCTGAGTATAGCATCACGCGCACATTCGTGCGTATGGGAATGGCTCCCTAATCAGCAGCTGTCCCAGCAATTTCAACCGTGGAGGTTTAATGTCTTCTGGCCTTAAGCGGATCCTGTTCGCTTCGTTCATCATCGCAACCCTTTTCTGCTCCGCCATCGCTGCACACGCAGCTGAAAAAATCACCGTCGCCAGCGTCTCCTGGACCGGAGTGACCATTAAATCGGAACTCGCTGTTTCCGTTCTCGAAAGCCTTGGCTACAAAGCTGAGAACAAAGTATTCTCCGTGCCCATCACCTACACCGCCCTGGCCAGCGGCGATGCCGATGTATTCTTTGGTAACTGGATGCCTTCCATGGCCAACATCGCAGACAAATTCTTCAAAACCGGCAAGGTCATCCAATACGTCGCGAATATGCCCGGAGCGAAATACACCCTCGCCACGCCGACCTTCTGCGCGAAAGCAGGCCTCAAAGACTTTAGCGATATCGCCAAATTCGGCGACAAGCTCGATTGGAAGATTCATGGTATCGAAGCGGGCAACGACGGCAACATGATCATTCAGGACATGATCGACAAGAACATGTTCGGACTGGGCAAATTCAAGCTGGTTGCCTCCAGCGAAGTTGCTATGCTGTCCCAGGCCCAGGCTTATGCCAAAAACGACAAGTGGATCGTCTTCCTCGGCTGGGCTCCGCACAGCATGAACGAACGCATCGACATGACCTACCTTACCGGTAGCACAGACCAGACATTCGGCGGCAACGACGGTACCGCAACCGTCTACACCAACATCCGCAAAGGGTTAGAGAAAGACAACCCCAACGTGGCCAAGCTGTTCAAGAACATGACCTTCCCTGTGTCCATGATGAACCAAATCATGACTTCCGTTCACAAGGACAAGAAGCTCAAATTTGACGAGGCCGGTCTGAAGTGGCTCAAGACCAATCCAGCCATGTACGAAAAATGGCTCAACGGCGTCACCACTGTTGACGACAAGCCGGGCGCAGCAGCCTTCAAGGCATATCTAGATTCCAAAATTTAGGTATAACACTCATTACGACATCAAGGGGGCTGCATGTGCATGCCCCCTTTTTTTGGGTTCATCAGCTGCGCAAACTAAAGTCACAGTATAAAGAAATGGCTCCTCACTTTTCCTGACGCAAAGCTGCGTACACTTCTAGGCAGTTTTAGGTAGTTTTCGGCAGTTTCCCAAACACACCGCCCCAGTGTAAGCTTAATAAAGACAATGTCTTCAAGCAAATATTGATTTCCTCATTAAACCTCACCAACTACTTTAAAACCAAGAGATCGTTTCGTTAGCAAGCCTCTGTAAGACCGCGACTGACTGTCTAATAGACTTTACGCCGTGCGAACGTTCCGCCGATGACACTAAATGTGTTTTCGACAACAAAAATCGCTTCAGGGTCGCAATCAAAAACCAACTGTTCCAACGAACGTAAACGAATATTGTCCGAGATGGAAAAAATCATGTCTACGTCTTCGTCGGTGTAACCGCCCCGCCCTTGGAAGACTGTCACATGGTGTTTTTTTTCCATCATCATCTTTACCAATTCATCAGTCTTTTTGGTCACGATGCGCACGGCCTTGCGTTGGTTAAAAAGCGACAGAACGTACTCAGTGACCACTGAACAAATAAAAATCATCACCAAAGAAGCAATAAGCTTATCAGGCGTATAACGGCTCAGAGCAGACAACATAACACACAAGTTGATGATGAAATAAAAGGCACCGATTTTTACTCCAAACTTTCGGTTCAGGATGACTGCAACGACATCCAAGCCCCCTCCGCCACCATAGGACCGAAAAATCATGCCACAGCCGGCACCCATGATCGCCCCAGCTACGATAGCTGCGTACATCTCGTTTTTAATTCCCAAATCTAAATCTACATAGGCGGTCATCAATGTCACGGCCACCATTGTTATGAGATTAAGAAAAAAGAAACGTTTTGATACGCCCTTCCAGGCAGCTACAAACATTGGAATATTTATTAAAAAATACCAAACAGACAAAGAAAATACTGGAAGATTCTTTTCCAAAACAACCGCAAAACCGTACGATGTGCCTGGCACAAAATCATGATGTGCTGCCACACCATTGTACCCAACAACGTAAACGAAACCGCCTAGAACGAGCAGAAACAAATTCCATGCAACGGAATCTGTGCACTCCTTAAATTTAGTAACCATTATCCTTATTCTCCCAAAAATATTGCCTTGAATTATTGTTTTTACAGTACGCTACCCACTCATAACCGGTAGACTGCGTAAGCCATCATGAACAATATGTTTCTGCACCTCTTCGGCGTGATGCATGAGCCAGGATGAACCGTTGGACGAAAATCCAGCAGCCCGCAAACACCCCGCGATTTCAGAACAAATTGCTTCCACCTCAAGCTCCACTTCATGAACACAGCCAACATCGTTCATCCACGAACATCCCGCCAAATATTCCAACGACGGAATCACAGGCACGGCTACAAGTAAATCCCGACAAGCACGAAATGCCCATTTATAAAATGGCATGTATTCAAAACTTAACAAAAACAGTATTGAAATCGTCGCCTCAACGAAACGAGATACCGCCAACATGGCAGCACCTCGATCTTTTCGGCGCATACAGCGTATAAAATTGTACTGCCCACTTTGGGCCATCACCGCGCACCGCGCAGCCATTTTCTTCAGCCTCACATCTTGAGGATAGTAATCAAGCAAAACGTCACGAAACGCTGTATACCTTCCGGACGGATCACTAAAAATTTCTCCGTTGGTGCATGTGGCCAAAAAATACTCAGGTATGGAAAACCACTCCTCAATGGTGGCCGGCGGCCTGTCCAGATTGATAAAATGGGAATGAAATTCCCCGATGCCAAACAACCCCACACGGCCATTACGGTGATCCAACGACATCCGAGTCTGATGGCCCATATAATTTTCCGGCAACATGCGAAGCACAGGCTCCACTCGCTTCCGCATCTCAGGCAGTTGTCTGTCCGAACACCAAACGCAAAAACCTGGTCCCCAATCATGATCAATGGAGTATTCGTCATCAAAGCCGAAACACTCCGACCCTTCACCGACAAGCCCAACAGCAAGAAACGGCATCAGGTCAGGCAACTCTTTCCTGAAAAGAGGAGCCGCACATTCCTGATAAAAAGACCTGGAAATCTGGAGTCCCTGCACGATATGACCTGGCTACTGACAGGATTCAGCTTCCCGCTCATCAAGCGAAGGCAAGCCAATCTTTTTCGCCATGTTTTCATAACGAATACGGGCGAGGTTTTCCCCCTTGTCCTGAGCCTCAAGAATACGAACTTCGTACAAAGACAACGTTTTCAGCGACAGGGTTTCCAACTCTGCTGAATGATACCGACGAAACATTCCTGCATTTTCCGGGAAAGTTGACGGATACTTGGCTGAAACCTCACTCATCCATTGATCCTCGACATCAGCTATGGACCTGACCTTATCCATGTCCTCAGAAACCGACGGAATCAAATTGTCCATGCGGGCATACTTCTCCACCATAAGATTACGGCCTGACTTCTCCGCAGCTTTCAGGTCAGTCAGATATGACTCCAAATACTCAGCCTGCATGACAGAAAAGAGCATCCAACGCATAAGCCGAAATGTCTCTGGCCGTTCCTGGCAGACGGATGTACCGTTTTGATTGTTAACGGCTTGAAACATAAGCAGCTCACATTCAATAATTCCGTCGATCAACCATTCACGATCATTTTTCCCCGGAACAGTTCTCGCGGACACTCCACATGCACACATCACAAAGCCCTCTCTACTTTTTCCTTTCCGTAACCAGACAGGAAATATTGTCCCTCTTCCGCAGGTGAAAGTTTGAGAATCCCGACTGCCTTTAAAGCCATCAGGTCGCTCTCAACGTTCTTATAAGTAAAGTGCTTCTCCAGTTCATAATCGGACTGCAATCTGTGCATCACTTCATCTGCACCCAGCGCATGCCCATCCAAAAACAAAGAAGCTACTGCCAATCGAAAAGGACGTTTCATCGTCGTATCCTCCTAATCCACATTGCGCAGATTAATCATATCTTTTGGATTGCCTATAACGAAGAGCGACCCCACAAAGATGCAGGCGGCTCCTGAAATCAACTGAATTGTGATGTCAATTTCTGTAAACAGGGCACTCAATACAATGGCCCAGAGTGCGTAAGAAATATTCAGAGCCATGGCTCGACTCACACCGGTCATATTCATGGCCCGATACCATGACACATATGTAATACCACCGACGACACCGGCACACGCCATGAACAGCAACCCTTTGCTGGACATGAGGTCACTGGCAATCATTGAGGCGGAAGCATCTGTCGGGAATTCCACAAAGAAAAAACAAGCCACAAGGAAGCAGGTGTAGAAGAGGGAGGAAATGATATAGCGAATATTGAGGGCCACTACCGGATCAATGAAATCCATTCCGGATGTGACGCACACACCCTCCGCCCCCCAACCCATTGTTGCGACAATGGCGAAAATAATACCCAACGAAAATGTCGCTGTCATGGCACTGCCAGCATCCGACGGAGTGTAGCCAATGACTATGGCTCCGACAATACAAACAGCAATCCCTGCCCAAGCCAACGGCTTGATCGATTCCTTGAGAAAGAATACGGCCAAAATAACAGCCACGCCGGGATACAGTGCGGTGATAGGCATGACATAGGCAGCTGGAGCCAATTGCAACGCAGCCATATAACCGCCCATTCCACAGGAAGCCCCAATCAGGCTGCCCAGAATGATAAATCGGCCAGGCTTGCTGACGACACTTCGCCCAACTTCACTCAGCTTACCGGCCTTATAATTGTATGCCGAAACAAATATGGCGGCAAAAAAGTCATGCAATCCTGCACACAAGGCCGCAATAACCATAAACACCAATCCTGCGGACTCCATGTTGAACGGATGGTATCCATGCGCCAATTCCACCAACAGGCCATCCCAGGCCCAAAGAAAGCCGGAAAGCAGGCCAAATATTATGCCAACCTTGGCAAAGGCCAGAGCTTTGTTTTGAGGCTCTACCCTTGCAGGCTTTTCTTGTATCAATTCCATTGTATATTTATTTCCTCGAAAAAATTATTTCTGCGTTATTCAACAATCTTGCATGCTTTGCGTTCTCGCCGCAGACGCTTCATCTTTGCGGCATAGACCGCAGCGGCATCCTCATTGTCAGAACTCAAGTCGGGGGAAACGGGTTCAAGAAGCAAATGGGCGCAGATGGACGCGGCAGACTCCACATAATCCAGGCAAGGGCCTTTGGATTCGGAATTTGGATCACGGTCCTCACACAACACACGGCAACACGCGCTGCCATGCAGTGAGGTAAACCGATCATGCAACTCCTTGGAAGCCTTGCGCACCTGCTTGTCATCGGCAGGCTGGGGGCCTTTGCCGAGGATGAGGCTTTGGGCCATGACCGCTCCGGTCAATGCGCCGCAGATACAACCTGCATCCCCGATACCGCCACAAAATCCTTTGGACAATGCAATGACAAGTTCCTGTGACAAACCGCCACCGAACTCATTATTGACCACGGTAAGCACGGCTTCGGAACAACACAGGGCATTACTGCCGTATAAGCTCCGGGCCTCATTGCCGACCTTGGCAATTTGCATCTGATCCTTTGAATTAAGACTCATTCCATTTCCTTCAAAAACTCGTCTCCCCTGACTAACTCGCCAACAGGCGTTCAGGTTCGGACTTGAGTAAATTTATTCAAGCACTTGCGTTATACGGTCACGGTCCTGAAACCGTGACGGGCAAATCGTCCCAGCACGATTTCCAGTTGTTCAGGCGCGTATTCCTCAGCCATGAGATATTCCCATCCCAAGGCTGCATATTTATTCCGGCCAAAGGCGTGACACGGCATGACTTCAATTTCGTCCTTATCGAATTCCTTGAGGAATTCAGCCATGGCTCCAATATTTTCATCAGAATCATTGAGGTTCGGCATAAGCGGCACGCGGATGGTTACCGCTGTGCCGGACTCCAGAGCCGCCCGCAGATTACGAAGAATGATCTCATTATCCTGACCAGTCAGCCGTTTATGCGCTTCCGGGTCCATATGCTTCATGTCGAACAAAAACAGATCGGCTACTTTGATCACCTTATCGAAACGCTCCGGGGCGCAGAAACCACAGGTGTCTACAGTGAGATGAAAACCTTCTTCCTTGATCGCGTTGGCCAAATCAAAAAAGAAATCACCACCGGAAGTGCACTCTCCGCCTCCCAAAGTCACACCGCCGTTTGAATTCTCATAGAACAGGCTGTCCTTGCACACGATGTCCATGACATCCTCGACGGACAGAGATTCGCCAACCATTTCCCGGGCCTTTGAAGGACAAACCTCCACGCACTTGCCGCAATCGACACATTTGGCTCGGTCAACGACAAACTTACCATCCTGCTCACTCACAGCACCCTCGGGACAAACGGCGGCACAAGCTCCGCACCCCACACACAATTCATCGTAATGCAACAGCTGTGGCGTAAAGCTTTGTGATTCGGGATTGCTGCACCACCGACATTTCAATGGGCACCCTTTGAAAAACACTGTTGTTCGAAGGCCAGGCCCATCCTGAACAGACATTCGCTGGATATTATTGATTATTCCCTGACTCATCATTATCTCCGCAGCCATCCGCCATAATGTCTGCACTTGTTAAATTATTCTGCTCTCCATGCCCTCTGGCATAGCCTCACAAAGCATGGAGAGCGGAATGTAGGGGGGAGGAGGAGATTATTCTGCGACGACAAGAGGCAATTTTTTGTCGTCCAGAGAAATCTTGAAACTTTTGCCGTAACGATCCATCACTTCCTCCTCGACGATAAAATTGATGCCGTAATGCTCGGCTTCAACTTCATCATTGAGATCATCTGGCTCGTCCGGGGTCACACCAAGTAAAACCTTGCGACAGCAAGGGGAGCCTGTGGAGTACTGAAAAATACGGATACCGTTTTCATCTTCTTGCTCCAAAACGGCCTTCAGATGGGCCAAAGCATCGTCGGTGGCTTCTACTGTGAACATATCTCTAAATCTCCTACTAAATCGTCTTTCATGAGGTGGGCTGCACCGCATCGGTGCAGCCCACTCTGTTTTCTGGTTAATTGGCGTACTCGGTACGCTTGATGATTTCGTCCTGCACACCCTCGTCCAACCGGGTGAAATAGGCGGTAAAACCGGCTACTCGCACAGTCAGATCACGATATTCCTGCGGGGTATCCTGAGCCTCCTGCAAAGTGTCAGAGCTGACGCAGTTGAACTGGACATGAGATCCGCCGTAGTCGCAGTAGGTCTTGATGAGGGAAACCAATGTACGATAGCCATTGGGGCCTTCCAATGCAGA
>Ga0070729_10007717_pt1 | contig 10248 bp, 9 predicted proteins | sample tdDd472_FD_66725 | JGI IMG/M metagenome (GOLD analysis project Ga0070729, IMG submission 66725) | Marine sediment microbial communities from the Atlantic coast under amendment with organic carbon and nitrate - tdDd47.2 | ecosystem: Environmental > Aquatic > Marine > Coastal > Sediment | place...
TGCAACTGGTCCAGCGGGCCGGCTACGCGCACAACCTGTCGTCTCGGGTGCGCAAGGCCTGCCTGGCCGAAATGATTCGCGGGAAAAAGGCGGAGGCCCGGCAGCTCCGGTTGCAGGGCATCGACACGATCGCGCGCAATCTCGACCTGATTTCCCGCCTTGCACGGCGCGCGGTCGAACAGGCCGAGCGGATCGACCGGCAGAAGCTACTGCGCGCGGACACCTATGTGGCGCCGCTCAAGCTGGTGCGAAAGACCGTGGCCCGCATCCAGCAGGCGCTGGAGGCCCGCGACAGCAAGCTTGCGGTCCAGATCGGCCAGACCCGCACCGACCTTGGCGTGTTCAACGACCGGCTGTTCCGGACCTACACGCGGGACATGCAGGGCACCAAGCACACCGAGGACCTGGCCTTCGGGTTGCTGACCCTGAACGAGATCACCCGGATGGGCGAGGCGTTGCAGACTATCAGCGAGGCGATCCTGTCGATCAACATCGGCCAGTCGGTGCAGTTCGAACGCTATTTCGCGCTGCGCAGCGTTCTGGCCGGGGTGGCACGCGACGAGGAGATCACGCTGCAGCCGCTGGCCGAGACCCGTTCGGGCAGCGTGATCTCGAGCGTGAACCTGAGGGGAACCAGGGGCGAGACGGTCGCCGCCGTCTTCAAGGACGGGGACCGCCGCAAGGTCAAGCAAGAGCGGGTCGGCGTCAAGAGCTGGAACTCGGTCTACCCCGGGCTGGCGCCCGAGATCCTGTCCTATGAGAAAAGCGGCAAGTCGGCCGCCCTGCTGATCGAACATCTCGAGGGCGAAACCTTCGAGGACATCGTGCTGGGCGGAACCGACGACGCCCTGGCCGAGGCGCAAAACGCGCTGCACAAGACGGTGCGCGACATCTGGCGGCAGACCCGCACCGATGACCCGGCCGAGATGAAGGCGATGGAGCAACTACGCAAGAGGATGAAGGACGTCTATCGCCTGCATCGCCGCCACGCGCGGGGCACCCAGAACGTGAACGGTGTCACCGTGCCGGGATTCGATGCCCTGATTTCCGCCGCCGCGGCCCGCGAGGCACAGCTCCCGGCGCCGTTCTCGGTCTATATCCACGGGGATTTCAACCTCGACAACGTGATCTACGATCCGGTCGGCCGGAAAATCCGGTTCATCGATCTGCACCGTTCGCGCTATATGGACTACGTGCAGGACATCTCGGTCTTCATGGTGTCGAGCTACCGGCTTCAGGTTCTGGATGCCGGAACCCGCGCGCGCATTGCCAAGGTGGCCACCGACATGCACCAGATGGCCGCCAAGTTCGCCCGCCGGCAAAAGGACCCGACCTTTGAGTACAGGCTGGCACTGGGGCTGGCCCGGTCCTTTGCCAGTTCGACGCGGTTCGTCGTCGATCAGTCCCACGCGCGGCGGATGATCCTGCGCGCCCGCTACATTCTGGAATCCGCGCTCTGCGTGCCCGAGGGCAAGGAGGCGCGGTTCAAACTGCCGATAAGGATGCTGTTCAGTGACTAAGAGGATCGGGGTCATCGGAACCCCGGGGAAATGGTCGACCGAGGCGCTGGCGGATGCCTGCGAGGCCCGGACCGGGCACCGGCAGGTCATCGACATGGCCCGGGTGACGCTGGATCTCTCTGCCGGGACGCTGATGCACGATGGGGTGGACCTTTGCGCGATGGATGGCCTCATCCTCAAGAAGATCGCCGAGGGTTACAGCCCCGACGCGCTGGATCGGTTGGAACTGCTGCGCGTCGCCGAGGCGCGCGGCGTGCGCCTCTTCAGCCCGGCCGAACGCGTGATCCGCCTGATGGACCGGCTGGCCTGCACCGTGACACTGTCCAACGCGGGCATTCCGATGCCACCGACCACAATCACCGAGGACGTGACCGACGCGCACGCCGCGCTGGAGCGTTACGGGTCGGCGGTGTTCAAGCCGCTGTTCTCGACCAAGGCCCGGGGCATGGTTCTGCTGGACCACAAAGCGCCGGATGCGCTGGCGCAGATCGCCGCCTTCAAGTCTGCCAACCCGATGATGTATATCCAGCAAAAGGCGGACCTGTCAGGCCATGACCTCGGGATGGTGTTCCTGGATGGCGCATACGTTTGCACCTATGCCCGCGTCAACCAGACCGACAGCTGGAACACCACGATCCACGCGGGCGGGAAATACGCCCCCTACACGCCGTCGGCGGAACTGATCGAGTTGGGGCAGCGGGCGCAGGCCCCGTTCGGCCTGAGCTTCACCACCGTCGATATCGCGCTTACCTCCGATGGCCCCATCGTTTTCGAGGTTTCGGCCTTTGGCGGCTATAGCGGCGCGCTCAAGGGCAGCGGCATCGACGCCGCCGCACTGGTGGCCGATCACGTGCTCAGGGAGGTCTCTGCATGAGAACCGCCCGTGATGTCCTGTCCGCCCTGGACCTGAGCGCCGCCGGAAAGGCCCCCTTTCACCTTTCCGTCGGTCCGGTTCACGTCACGGTGCTCTGCCCGGAGCCGCTGCGCGCCGCCCTCGTTGCCTATTTCGCGGAGGCGCTTGGCGACCGGCCCGGGGAGATCACGGTTCACCTGCTGCCCGGCCAGGCGCTGGCGCCGGAACCCGCCTGGGCCGACTGGTCCCGCGAAGCGGGCAAATCCGGGCGCAAGGACGCGGTCTGCGATCTGGCGGATGCCCGGTTGATCCGCAAGATCCGCAGCGGTGTGACCTTCCTCCAATCCGCCGGGGCGGCGGTTGCATTCGGCCCGCTGGAGCAGAACGAAAGCACCGTCATCAATTTCATCAACACCCAGATCCTGAACGTCTGCCTGCGCGACGGCTGGCAGCTGTGCCATGCAGCGGCGGTGACACGGGGGCCGCGCACGCTGGCGATCTCCGGCCTGTCGGGCGGCGGCAAATCCACCTCGGTCCTGCGGATGATGGACATCGACGGCACCGGGTTTCTGAGCAACGACCGCGTTCTGGTTCGTTCCGGCCGCCCGCCACGCGCGCTGGGCATCCCGAAACATCCGCGCATCAACCCCGGCACGATCCTGGGCAATCCGCGCCTGCACGGAATGCTCTCGCCCGCGCGCCGCGCCGAACTGGCTGCCATGCCTGCGGCCGATCTCTGGGCGCTGGAAGAAAAACGCGATCTCATCATCTCGGAGGTCTACGGCAAGGACCGCGTCACCTATGAGGGCACGCTGACCGATTTCTGGGTATTGAACTGGAGCCGCGACAGCAGCACACCCACGAAGGTGACGGAGGTGACGCTCGCCGAGCGCCCCGACCTTCTCGTCGCCATCATGAAAAGCCCCGGCCCCTTCTACCGGCATCCCGGCGGCAGCTTCGAGCCCAACGGCAACGCGCCCGATCCCGCCCCCTATCTCGCGGCGCTGCAAGGCGTGCGGGTCTGCGAGGTTTCCGGCGGCATCGACTTCGATGCACTGGCCGGGCACGGGCGACGCCTGCTCGATGGCTGACGCCAGCCATATCGCACTCATCCGTCACGGCGCCTATCGCCAGCGCGCCGGGGCGCCCTCGGCGCGGCAGCCCTATCCGCTGACCGACGCGGGCATCGCGCAGGCCCGCGCCGGGGCCGAGACCCTTTCAGGGATGATCGCGGACCACGGAATGCAGCCCGCCCCGATCATCTTCTCCTCGCGCCAGTTGCGCGCCTGGCAGACCGCGCGGGAAATCCTGACACGCCTGCGCGAACTCGGTCATCCGGTGGAGGGGATCGAGGAAACGTCCGCCCTTGCCGAGCGCGGCCTCGGCAGCGCGGCCAACCTGACCGTCGCGGAAATCGAGGCGGTTCTGCGCGACGATCCGCGCCACGACCCGCCGCCGCCGGGCTGGAAATCCGACAGCGATTACCACCTGCCCCTGGAGGGCGCCGAAAGCCTGACGGAGGCGGGGCAACGGGTGGCGCGGCATCTTGTCGAAACCGCCCGTCCCGGCCAGCTGACGATCCATGTGGGTCACGGGGCATCGTTCCGGCACGCCTGCTGTCACCTCGGCCTCATCGACAGAACCGAGATCCCGAAACTATCCATGTTTCACGCCAGGCCGTCACTCATCTGTCATGATAGCCATGGTAGATGGCGGCACTTGGCCGGAGCGTGGAAAATCAGGGCACCCGAGGAAGACCCGAAGGACTGACCCCGGTCGCAGAATTGGGGCGCAGACCTTGGACCAGTTTCGAGAGACCTTCCGACCGGATCTTCACCTCTTGCCGCCGGTGTTCGATACCGACGCCTGCCTGCCCGACCTGCCGCGCCGACTGGAGCCCTGGCCCGGGGCCGCCACGCACCCGCAAGTTGCCTCCTGCCTTGAACGTGCGCGCAGGCACGGCGGCTGGCGCTGGCCCGACAAGCCGGTGATCTTCCTCTCCGACGCCCACGCCGATGCCGAAGGGTTCTTGCGATCGCTGATCGCGGCGGGCGTGGTCCGGCGCCGGGGCGCGCGGATCGAGCTGACCGCCTTTGGCCGGGGCGCACGGATCGTTCTGGGCGGCGACAGCCTCGACAAGGGGCCCAGCAACCTCGCGCTGCTCGATGCCATCGCCGCGCTACGCGCCACCGGGGCCGATATCCATATCCTTGCCGGGAATCACGACCTGCGGATGCGCATGGCTATCGCCGCGCTGCGCAGGCCGAGGTCGGCGCTGCACGACCATCTGTTCGCGCGCATGGGCCGCAAGATCCTGCCCGCCCTGCGCGAGGTGCTGGTGCGGTTCGTCACCGCCGCCGATCTCGCCCGCCTGCCGGACGAGGCTGCCTGCAAGACGCGCCTGATGCCCCGTCAGGACTGGGCGGTTCGCTTTGCCGCGGCCGCCCGCGCGGAGCTGCGCCCCAAGGTCATCGCCAAGGAGATCCGCAAGCTGGAGGAAAAGCTGCGCAAGTTCGACCGGGATCGCGCGCGGTCCGGCATGAGCTATCGGGAAATCCTCGCGGCGGCCCTGAAATGCCACGCGGTGTTTTTTGAGCCCGGCGGCGCCTATGCCTGGTTCTATGAAACCATGGACGTGGTGGCGCAAAACGGGTCGCTGCTGTTCGTGCATGCCGGGCTCTGCGACAACATGTGCGACGCGCTGGTCACCGAAGGGCCTGCTGCGGTCAACGCCCGCTACCGCGAGGCGGCCGAACGCGCCTCGCCGGGGTTCTACTTCGGTCCGCTGGCCAACCTGGTGCGCACGAAATACCGCGCCTCGGACTGCGAGCTGACCGACCGCGGCGTCAGCGCGCTGCATCGCGCCGGCATCCACATGGTTGTCCAGGGCCACGTCAACAACCATGAAGGACAGCGGCTTCTGGCCAAGCGCGGATTGCTGCACCTGGAGGGCGATGTCACGCTGGACCGCGCCTCGCGCGCGCTTGAGGGGCTGGAGGGCATCGGTGCCGGGGCGACCTTGATCTTTCCGTCAGGAGATGTGATCGGATTGAGCCGGGACTATCCCCGGGCCAAGCATTTCGCACCGGACCGGATGAGCTGACATAGGAGAGGTCGCATGAGCGACGCGCGCAACCGCTTCTCGCATGAGTCATTGCAGGACGCAAAGACGATCAAGACGCTGTTGACCGCGCTGGCCAAGGGTTTCTCCAAGGGCGAGATGACCCTGGGCGACGAGGACGATGAACTGGTCCTGAAGACCGCCGGCCTGATGACCGTCCGGATCAAGGGCGAACGCGAGGACGGCCAGTGCGAGGTCAACCTGCGGATCAGATGGTCGGACCCGTCGGAACCATCGCCGCAAAAGGGTAAACCGCGGATCGAAAGCTGACGCGGTCCTGTCGCCCGATTCGTCGCCGGACCGGACTCACGCCATCCCGAGCGCTTCCTTGTACATCTCCAGCACCGCCTCTTCCTCGGCGATGTCGTCCTTGTCGCGCTTGCGCAGCGCGATCACCTTGCGCATCACCTTGGTGTCATAGCCGCGCGCCTTGGCCTCGGCCATCACCTCTTTCTGCTGGTCGGCGATGTCCTTCTTTTCGGTCTCCAGCCGCTCGAACCGCTCGATGAACTGGCGCAATTCACCCGCAGTCACGCGGTAGTTGGCCTCGGCCGTGCTGTCGTCCACTGGATCCATGTCTTTGCTCCGCTCGATGCTCGGGATGTGAGAGTACCCGCCGGGATACCTGCCCCGCCCGGCTGCCGCAAGACGGGAATGATGCACATCGTGCCGCAATCCGCCTTGCGCCCCGCGGCCACAGCCCCTATCCACGGGGGTGCTTTGGTTCGGCGGCTTCGGTCGCCGTGAAAAGGGAACGCGGTACGGCCCTGAAAAGGGACAATTCCGCGACTGCCCCCGCAACTGTAGGCGGAGAGCGAGGCTGGCAAATACCACTGAACCCAACCGGGTTCGGGAAGGTCCGGCCCTCGCGATGACCCGCAAGTCAGGAGACCTGCCAAGGCGATCACCTTCATTTGGCGCGAGGGGCGTCAGATGGGCGGCGTTCGAACCGTAGGGGTGATGACCAGCTCACCGTTTGCGGAGGAGCGCGGCCAGACCCGTGCCTTTCCAGACAAAACCGATACCTGTCCCGGAAAGGACAACGCCCATGAACAAACTGCTATTCACAGCCTCCTGCCTTGCCGTCTGCGCCGCCGGTGCCGCCCAGGCGCAAGAGGTCTTCGGCCTCGACGAGATCACCTTTTCCGCCAACAAGGCGGGCGCACAAACCCTGCTCGACCGCACCGGGGCAACGGTGCAGGTGATCACCCAGGAGCAGCTGGAAAAGGCCGACGAGACCACCCTGGCCGAATTTCTCGCCCGTCAGCCCGGCATCTCGGTCAGCGCCAACGGCGGGGTCGGCGCCAATACCACCCTGCGCATCCGCGGACTGGACGGCAAATACATCAAGGTTCTGGTCAACGGCATCGACGTGACCGACCCCAGTTCGACCCAGGCGCAGTTCAACTGGGGCGGGATGACCACAGCCAACCTTGGCCGGGTAGAGATCCTCAAGGGGTCCAGTTCCTCGCTCTACGGCTCGCGCGCGGTCGGCGGCGTGGTCAACATCTCGACCATCAAGCGCCCGGAGGAGCCGGGCAGCAAGACCACCTTGGCGCTGGAGGGCGGCAGCTATGAGACTTACCGCGCGGCGGCAGGATATGCCTATTCCGGCGAACGCGGCGGGGTGAGCTTCGGTATCGACCGGGTTACCACCAACGGGTTCTCGGCCAAGAGCGGCGCCGGCAGTACCGAGCCGGACGGCTACGAAGGCACCCAGATCACCTTCTCGGCGGACGTGATGGCGACCGACAGGCTCAAGCTGGGGCTGTCGGCCTATGCGCTCGATTCCGAGGGGGATTACGACGAATTCGCCGGCGATGGCGCGCCGCCCTATGACGAATACAACACCACCGAATCGCGCGGCGTGCGGGCCTATGCCGAACTGATGACCGGCGCGGTCGATCACACGCTGTCGTTTTCCTATTTCAAGACCGACCGTCTGAGCAGCTCCAACGGCTTCGACACCATCTTCGACGGCGAGCGCAAGCGGATCGACTACACCGGTAACTACGTCGCCTCCGACGTGCTGACCCTCACTTTCGGCGCCGATTGGGAGGAGGAGAGCTTCACCTCCGGCGCCGACAGCGGCAGCACGGAAACCGCCGGCCTGTTCGGTGAACTGCTCTTTGCCGCGACCTCGGATCTCGATCTCTCGGCCTCGGTCCGGCTCGACGATCATTCCACCTTCGGCAGCCATGTCACCGGGCGGCTTGCGGCGGCCTATCGCCTGGGCGATGCCACGGTGCTGCGCGCGGTCGCGGCGACCGGGTTTCGCGCCCCGTCGCTTTATGAGCTGAACAGCACGCTTTATGGCAACCCCGCCCTTCAGCCCGAGGAAAGCACCAGTTTCGAGCTGGGCGTGGAGCATGACTTCGGCCCCGGCCGCAACCTCAAGGCCACCGCCTTTCACACCCGGATCGACAACCTGATCCAGTTCGTCACGCTCACCTCCTTCCCGCTGCCGTTCACCGGCCAGTACCGGCAGGTTCCGGGCGAATCGACATCGCAGGGGATCGAGCTTTCGGGCGAATGGGCGGTGAACGACTGGCTCGGGCTTTTCGGCAACTACACCTATACCGATGCCGAGGATTCCACCGGCGCGCGGCTGCTGCGGGTGCCGGGGCATGACGTGACCATCGGGCTGGGGGCTGAATTCGCCGCCGACTGGAGCGGCGACGTGACCCTGCGCCACGTGGCCGACCGCCCGGCGGAATTCGGCACGCCGATGGGCGATTACACGGTCGTCAATGCCGGTGTAAGCTATGCCTTCACCGACAATGCCGAGGGGTATCTGCGGATCGAGAACCTGTTGGACGAAACCTATGAGACAACGGCCAGTTACCAGGCGTCCGGGCGCGCGGTCTATGTGGGGCTGCGTGCGTCCTTCTAGGATCATCCCCCTGCTTGCCGCGCTGGTGCTGACCGGCGCGGCGGCCGTGGCCGAGGCCCCGCAACGGGTGGTTTCGGTCAATCTTTGTACCGATCAGCTGGCGCTGCTGCTGGCGGCGCCGGGGCAGATCGTATCACTGTCGCGGCTGTCGCATGACGCGGAGAGCTCCTCGATGGCGGCGGCCGCGCGTGCCTATCCCACCAACGGTTCGGGCGCCGAGGAAGTCTATCTGCTGAACCCCGACCTGGTTCTGGCGGGAACCTTCACCGCGCCCACCACGGTGCAGATGCTGCGCGACCTGGGCATTCGGGTGGAGCTATTCGGCCCCGCCCGGTCGCTTGCGGACGTGCCCGACCGCATTGCCCGGATGGGCGCGGTGCTGGGGCACGAGGCGGAGGCGGAGGCGATGATCGCAGCGTTCCGGGCGGAACTCGCGCGGCTCAGCGCGGCGCCGGACCGCCGTCCTCGCGCGGCGCTTTACTATGTCAACAGCTATACCCTGGGCGACCGCACGCTGGCCGGCGACATCCTGCGCGCGGCGGGGTTCGACAATGTCGCAGCCGAGGCCGGATTGGAACAGGGCGGCACGCTGGCGCTGGAGCATCTGATCCTGCTGGCCCCCGAGGTCATCGTCAGCGGCCGCGACTACCCCGGCCAGGCCCGCGCCGAGGAGGTGCTGAGCCACCCCGCCCTGCACGCCCTGCCCGGCACCCGCGTTGCCGGCACCCTGACCGACCGCGACTGGATCTGCGGCACACCGCTGGTGCTCACGGCGGTGGAAAAGATGCGCGCGCTGCGCCTGTCGCTGGAGACCGGGGAATGAGGCTGGCGCCGGGTCTGATCCTGTTGGTTGCGGTGCTCTTCGTGCTGTCGCTGCTCAGCGGTCAGGCCCCGGTGGGCGCGGGCCAGAGCCTGACGGCGCTGATCGCGGGCGACGGCACGCCGCTGGCGGTGGTGATGCGCGAGATCCGGCTGCCGCGGGCGCTGCTGGCGGCGATGATCGGCGCGGTGCTGGGCCTGTCGGGGGCCGCGATGCAGGGCTATCTGCGCAACCCGCTGGCCGAGCCGGGGCTGATCGGCGTCTCCGGCGCCTCGGCGCTGGGCGCGGTGCTGGCGATCCAGACCGGGCTGAGCCTGATGTTTCCGCTGGCGCTGCCGCTGGCGGCACTTGGGATGGCGGTGCTGGCGGTGCTGCTGATCCTGGCGCTGGCCGGACCGCGCGGCGCCTCGATCACGCTGATCCTGGCCGGTATCGCGATCTCGGCACTGGCCGGCGCGCTGACCTCGCTGGTGCTGAACCTCTCGCCGAACCCGTTTGCCGCTGCCGATATCGTGTTCTGGATGATGGGCTCGCTCGCCGACCGCAGCTTTACCCATGTCTGGCTTGCCGCCCCCTTCATGGCGGTGGGGGCGCTGCTGCTGGCCAGCCTCGGGCGCGGCCTTGACGCGCTGACCCTGGGCGAGGACGCGGCCGAGGCGCTGGGGATCGGTCTCTCCGGGCTGCGGCTGCGGCTGATCCTGGGCACGGCGGCCTGTGTTGGCGCGGCGACGGCGGTGGCCGGCGCGATCGGCTTTGTCGGGCTGGTGGTGCCGCACCTGTTGCGCCCGGCGGTGGGCGCGCGGCCCTCGTCCCTGCTCTGGGCCTCGGCCCTGGGCGGCGCGGCGATGGTGCTGGCCGCCGATATCGCGGTGCGCGAACTGCTGCCCGCTCGCGACCTCAAGCTCGGGGTGCTGATGGCGCTGGTCGGCGCGCCGCTGTTCCTGCACCTGATCTACAAGACGCGGAAGGAAATGGCATGAGCCTGATGACCTTGCGCGACCTGACCGTGCGGCGTGGCGAATGCCCGGTGGTCGATCATGT
>Ga0070729_10007718_pt1 | contig 10248 bp, 7 predicted proteins | sample tdDd472_FD_66725 | JGI IMG/M metagenome (GOLD analysis project Ga0070729, IMG submission 66725) | Marine sediment microbial communities from the Atlantic coast under amendment with organic carbon and nitrate - tdDd47.2 | ecosystem: Environmental > Aquatic > Marine > Coastal > Sediment | place...
ACCAGCAGATTTCCGGACGTGGCGCTGACCGACCAGTCCGTCACGGAGCGCGTCTTTTCGGGCATCGACCCGGCGATGACGATCCTGATCGACGGTCCCACGGGCCGGTCGCTGACCGGGGCCCAGTTCATCGGCGGCGTCAAGTCGCTGGCCGGCGGGCTCACCGCGCGCGGCTACGGCGCGGGCCACGTGGTGGCGCTGATGGCGCCCAACCTGCCCGAATATTGCGTCGTCTTCCACGCCTGCGCCTGGGCCGGCGGCACCGTGACCACGATCAACCCGACCTATACCGCCCACGAGGTGAACCACCAGCTCACGGACGCCGGAGCCGAGGTGCTGGTCACCATCGCCCCGTTCGCCGACATGGCGAAGGAAGCGGTCGAAGGCACCAACGTCAGGGAGATCGTCATCATCGGCGACGCGCCCGAGGGCACGGTGCCGCTGACCGAGCTGATGGGCGCGCCGATCGAAAACCAGGTGCCGGTCGACATCACCTCCCACGTGGTCGTGCTTCCCTATTCCTCCGGCACGACGGGCCTGCCCAAGGGCGTCATGCTGACCCACCGGAACCTGGTGGTGAACATGGACCAGTCGCTGTCGCTGATCGACATGGTCGAGAAGGAAATGTCGGTCGCCTTCCTGCCCTTCTTTCACATCTACGGGCTGGAAGTGCTGATGAACATCGCCATCGCGGCGGGCACCGGTCTCGTCACCATGCCGCGCTTCGATCTGGAGATGTATCTCAAGCTCGTCTCCCAATACCGCACAAGGCGGCTGTGGATCGTGCCGCCGGTGGCGCTGGCGCTGGCCAAGCATCCGCTGGTCGACCAGTTCGACCTGAGCTGCGTCGGACAGATCTTCTCCGGCGCCGCCCCGCTCGGCGGCGACGTCGCCGACGCCATGGGCAAGCGGCTCGACGCCTCGGCCGTTCAGGGCTACGGCATGACCGAGCTGTCGCCGGTGAGCCATGCCTCGCCGAATGGCGTCGGCAAGACCGGTGCGTCGGGCGTGACCCTGCCCAATACGGAATGCCGGATCATCGACCCGGAGACCCTGCAGGACATGCCCGAAGGCGCGGACGGCGAATTGTGGATTCGCGGGCCCCAGGTGATGAAGGGCTATCTCAACAACCCCGAAGCCACCGCCGAGACCATCACCCCGGAGGGCTGGCTGAGGACCGGCGACATCGCCCATTTCGACGGGGACGGCTACCTGTTCATCACCGACCGCCTGAAGGAACTGGTAAAATACAAGGGCTTCCAGGTCGCCCCGGCGGAGCTCGAGGCGGAACTGGTCACCCACCCGGCCATCGTCGACGCCGCGGTGATCGGCAAGCCCGACGACGAGGCCGGCGAACTGCCCATGGCCTTCATCGTCGCCGCCCCCGGCCAGGCCGCGCCGACGCTCGAACAGGTGCAGGAATTCCTCGCCGACAAGCTCGCCCACTACAAGCAGGTGCGCATCCTCGAGGTCGTCGACGAGATCCCGAAATCGGCGTCCGGCAAGATCCTCCGCCGCGTCCTGAGGGACCGCATCGGGGCGTGAGCGGGCGATGATCGACTCCGGCAAATAATGTCGGAACCGATAAAAACAATCCGTCATGCCAGCGAAGGCTGGCATCCAGAGCGGCGGCGCCGTCGCGCACCGCGACACGCTTTGCGTCCGGCGTCGCTGATCGCTCCTGTGCGGTCTTTGCCATTAGATCCGCCGAGGTAGATAACCCTGGATTCCGCATCAAGTGCGGAATGACGGATAAAGACGGCTCACCCGCCCCACCGCGCCGTCGCCTTCATCCTGAGATCGCCGGCTTCCCCCTCGGCCCACAGCTCCGCGCCGTCGCCGTCCGTGCGGGCCGAGGCGCGGAGTTTTTCGTGGCCGAAACTCGGGGCCACGGCGCGGAAGTCGAAGTGTGTCGGGCTCGCGCCGCGTATCTCGGTGGCGAGGTCGATCAGCCAGGTGGCGATCAGCGGTCCGTGCACGACCAGCCCCGGATAGCCCTCGACATTACGCACATAGTCGAGGTCGTAGTGGATGCGATGGGAATTGAAGGTCAGGGCGGAGTAGCGGAACAGCAGCACCGGATCGGGGGCGATGTCGACCGTCCGCTCGGCCCCGCCGGGCGCCTCCGCCGGCTTCGGCGCCGGGGCGCCGGGTTTCGGGTCCTCGCGATAGACGATGTCATGATGCTCGGTCAGCCGCGCTTCGCCGCCGACGGTGACGTCGTAGCGCACGGTGACGATGGCGAGCGGTCCCGAGCGGCCCTGCTTGGCCGCGATGCTCTCGATGGTCGAGGTCTTCTCGGCGCTTTCGCCGACCCTGAGCGGCTCGGTCACCGTCAGCCGGCCGCCCGCCCACATCCGGCGCGGCAGGTCGATGGGCGGCAGGAACTCGCCCCTGGCCGCATGGCCGTCGCGGCCGGTCTTGTCGAGCGGCGTGATGGTGCGGAAATAGAGCCAGTGGGCGCTGGGCGGGATGGCGTCGCCCTCGGCGAGCGCCGGCCGGCCCGGATAGAGGGTGGCGAGGAAGGCATTCACGTGCCAGGCGTCGATCGTGTCGGTCTGATATTCCGCATTGCCGATGAAATCCGCGTAGTCCCGTTCGATATTCATGTCTCTTCCTCGCTTGCGAATTCCGCCCGGATCGCCGCGCCGTGCTGGTCGAGATCGGGGACCGCGCCGCCGGGCAGCTCGTCGCCGTGGCGGGCGGGCGGCGCCGGCAGGGCGACTTCGCCGCTGCCGTGCGTCACAGTCATGCGTCTGAGGTGCGGATGCCGCGACAGCCCGGCGACGTCGTTGATCAGCCCGAAGGCGATGCGCGCCTGCTTCAGCCGTTCGGCCCACTCGGCGCTCGGCCGCTCGGCGAAGCGGTCGGCGATCAGGCCGTCGCAAGCGGCCCGGTTGGCGACCCGGTCGTTGTTGGTGGCGAAGCGCGGATCGGTGCCGAGGGTTTCGTCGCCGAGAATATCGCGGGCGAATTGCCGCCATTCCCGATCGCTCTGGATCGAGATCAGCACGATCTCGCCGTCGGCGGCCGCGAACCCGCCATAGGGGGCGACGGAGGGGTGGGCGAGGCCGATCCGCTCGGGCGCCGCGCCGAGAGTGTCGTGATGCAGCAGCGGCACCGTCATCCATTCGGCGAGCACGTCGAACAGCGACAGTTGCAGGTGCTGGCCGACGCCGGTCCTGTATCTCAGATGCAGCGCCTCGTTGATGGCGAGCGCCGCGTTGATGCCGGTGCCGATATCGGCGACGGAGACCCCGACCCGGCCGAGTTCTCCCGGCGGTCCGGAAATCGAGATCAGGCCGGATTCCGCCTGGATCAGCAGATCGTAGGCCTTCATCCGCGCGTTCGGACCCTCCGCGCCGTAGCCGGAGATCGAGCACATGATCAGCCGCGGATTGATCGCCCTGAGATCGTCGTAGCCGAGCCCCAGCCGGTCGACCGCGCCGACGGAGAAATTCTGGATGAAGACGTCGGCGCGCTCCAGCATCCGCAAGAGTAATGCCTTGTCGTCCGCGTCCTTGACGTCCAGCGCGATGGATTGCTTGCCCCGGTTGAGCCAGGCGAAATAGGACGAGATGCCGGTCGCGGCTTTGTCGTAGCCGCGGGCGAAGTCGCCCTCGGCCCGCTCGATCTTGATCACCCGCGCGCCCGCGTCCGCCAGCCGGCAGGTGGCGAGCGGCGCGGCCACCGCCTGTTCCAGCGCCACCACCAGCACGCCGTCGAGGGCCTTCGGCTGCGCCATCAGGACGACCTCTTCATCAGTAGGACCGGGGCAGGCCGAGCACGTGCTCGGCGATGTGAATGCTCGACCCGGCCGATCCACACCTTCCGGCCGTTGACCAGGTATTTGTCGCCCTTGCGGATATCCTTGAGCAGTTCCGCCCGTTCGCCGTCGATATCCATGTCCGTCCGCCGTCGCAGTCCACGCAATTCGCGGCTTGGCGGGGTGCCGGAAACCGGCACGCCCTTGCCTCGGCCCGCGGGACGCAACATATAAACGGCTTCACGGGGACCGAACAGGGCCGGGGAGAGAAATATGGATTCGGCGACGCAGTTCCTTCTCGGCGCCAGCATCGCCGGTGCGGTTCTCGCCCCGCGGATCGGGCCGAAGGCGGTCCTTCTCGGCGGTATCGTCGCGACGCTTCCCGATCTCGATTTCGTCGTCCCTTTCGACAATCCGGTCGACCGGCTGACCTATCATCGCGGCGCCAGCCACTCGGTGCTGGTGCTCACCCTGGCTTCCCCGGCGATCGCCTGGATCGCGACGAAGATCTTCAAAAGCGCCGCCGAGCACTGGCGGCTCACCTTCTTCACCGTCTGGCTCTGTCTCGTCACCCATCCGATGCTCGACGTGCTAACCACCTACGGCACGCAGATCCTGTGGCCGTTGCCGGTCGGTCCGCCCGCCGCCTTGCCGGCGGTCTTCATCATCGATCCGGTCTACACCTTCCTGCTGCTCGCCGGCATCCTGACGATCGTCTTCGCGCGCAACCGCCCCGGGCGCGGACTAAGGGCGAATCGGGTGCTGCTCGGCCTCAGCACCCTCTATCTGGCGGTCGGAATAACCGGCCACTACATCGTCAAGGCGCGGGCGGAAGCCCAGCCGGCCCTGAAGGACTCTCGGATCCTCGTCCAGCCTCTGCCCTTCAACATCCTGTTCTGGCAGGTCCTGGCGGTGGACAAGACGACCTATCGCACCGGGATCACCAGCCCGTTCGCCGGCTGCGGCGCAATCGCTCTCCGGAGCCATCCACGTCTTTCGGCGCCGCCCGACGGCATCGAGGCCGGACGCGCCATCGCCCGCTACCAATGGTTCACCGACGGCTTCTACACCTATGGGAAGAACGGCAAGGACGTCTTCGTTCGCGACCTCCGTCTCGGCGTCAATCCGAATTTCATCTTCACCTTCGTGATCGCCGAACGGCAGGGCGATGCGGTCCGTACCGTCAAGCCGCGCCGCATCCCGGTGGACCGGCTGGACATGTCGGCCTTTCGCACCCTGGTCGACGACGTGACGGAGAGCCTGAACGGGTGTCCGGGATAAGCCGAGCTCCGTCGCTGCCTTGTTCACAGCCGGTGCGAACCGGTTTACAAGGGGAACCTCCCGAACCGCCACGAACGGCCCGCCGGCAATGAACATCCGCATCGTCCTGCTGCCCATCGGGCCGTTGATCGCCACCATCGCCGCGGCGATGCTGCTGCCGGCCCTCGTCGACGCCTACCATGGCAATCCCGATTGGCGTGTCTTCGTGGCGACGGCCGCCGGCACCTTCACCCTCGGCGGGCTGATCTTCCTGTCCCTGCGCCGCGAGCCCTTCACCTATTCGTTCCGCGAGGCGGTGCTGTTCGTCAACATCGCCTGGGTGGCGGTGTCGGCGACGGCGGCGCTGCCGCTCTATTTCTCCGAACTCGGACTGTCCTTTGTCGATGCCTGGTTCGAGGCCGTTTCCGGGCTGACGACGACCGGCGCTACGGTGCTTACCAAGCTCGACACGGCGCCGCCGGGTCTGCTCCTGTGGCGGTCTCTGCTGCAATGGATCGGCGGCATCGGCATCGTCGTCGCCGGCATCTGGCTTCTGCCGGCGCTCAGGGTCGGCGGCCAGCAATTGTTCGCGCTCGAATCCTCCGATCAGACCGAGAAGCCGTTTTCCCGCATCGAACGCTATGCCGCGGCGCTGCTGGTCCTCTATCTGGTGATCACGGTCGCCTGTACGCTGCTTTATGTCTTGTGCGGCATGAGCCTGTTCGAAGCGGTCAATCACGCGATGACCACCGTTGCGACCGGCGGCTATTCCACGTCGGATTCGTCGATCGGCAAGTTCGAATCCAACGCGGTCCTGTGGGTGGCGACCGTGTTCATGGTGCTGTCGAGCCTGCCCTTCATCTTTCTGCTGCGGCTGTTCGTCCAGCGAAACACCGCCATCGATCCGCAGATCCGATATTTCCTGCTCATTGCCGCCTCGGTAATGCTGGTGATTCTGGTCTACCGGAAGCTCGAGGGCGAGACGATCGACTTCCACGCGGTCACCCAGGTCGTTTTCAACACCGTCTCGGTCATCACCACCACCGGCTACGCCTCGGAGGACTACACCCAGTGGGGCGACTTCGCGTTCGGGCTGATCTTCTTCCTCACCTTCCTCGGTGGCTGCACCGGCTCGACCGCGGGCGGGCTGAAGGTGTTCCGGCTGGTTGTCATCCGCCAGACGCTGAAACAGGTCTCGGCCCGGCTGGTGCGCCCCAACCAGATCGTCTCGGTGCGTTACGGCGCGCAGAACCTTTCCGACGAGGTGGCCGCTTCCGCTCTGGGCTTCGTCTTCGTCTATTTCGCCACCTTCGCCCTGTTCGCGGTGGCTCTGTCGTTCACCGAACTCGACGCGCTGACGGCGATCAGCGCCTCGGCGACCGCGATTTCCAATGTCGGCCCCGGCGTCGGCGAAATCATCGGCCCGTCGGGGAACTTCTCGACCCTGCCCGATCTGGCCAAATGGCTGCTGTCGATCGAGATGATCCTCGGACGGCTGGAACTGATGAGCACCTTCGTCATGCTGCTGCCGGTGTTCTGGCGGCCCTGGTGAGGGGAAGCGACGACGTCCCCCGTCGTCGAAGGATACCGAGCGGCTAACGCCCAAAGGAGCAGTCCATTGCCCACCGCCATCATCATCGGCGCCGGAAGCGGCGTTTCCGGAGCCGTCGCCCGACGTTTCGGTCGCGAGGGCTACGAAATCGGCCTCGTCGCCCGAAACGCGGCGTTCCTGAAACGGCAATGCGAGGAGCTTTCCGGTCTGGGGATCGACGCCTGCCATGAGGCCGCCGATGCCGGCGATCTGCCGCGCCTTCGCGACGCGGTCGGCGGCCTGATCGACCGCTTGGGACGATGCGACGTGCTGATCTACAACGCGTCCGTCATGAAGCCGGGAGTACCGCTCGAGATCCCGTTGGAGCGGCTGCAGGGCGAATTGTCGGTCAACCTGCTCGGCGCTTTCCAGACCGTTGGGCAGCTCGCGCCCGCGATGGTCGAGCGCGGCTCGGGCGCGATCCTGTTCACCGGCGGCGGTCTTGCGTTCGAACCCTACCCGGAATGGACCTCCCTGGCGCTCGGCAAGGCGGCGCTTCGCAGCCTGTCGCTGTCGCTCTACAAGGAGCTCTCCCCCAAGGGCGTTCATGTCGCGGTCTTCGCCATCTGCGGGATCGTGGAGCCCGGCGGTCCCTTCGACCCGGACCGGATTGCCGAGGAGTATTTCCGGGTCGGCACGGCGCCGAAAGGTGTCGAGGACCGGGAAGTGATCATCCAGCCGCCCGGCACGGACGTGTTCTACAACGACCCCGAGCGGCGCCACGCCGCCACGACCCTGCCGCCTGCTCATGCCGGGGGATAGGAAACCGCCAGGGAGTTGCTCGTCATTCGGCCTGCGAGCCGAAGCCGGCTTCTGCCGAACCATGGCTGACAACCGGCCCTTCGCTCCATAGGATGCAGGCCAAAGGTTTGGGAGAAACGGGCGGCGATGGCTTCGGACGACGGCAACAGGGCGCTTGCGGCGGCGTTTTCGGAAATACGCCAGTTGCAGGAGACCATACAGGCCCTGCGGCATGAGCTGGAAGCCGAGCGCTACAGCAGGCAGGACGCGGTGCGCGAGGCGCAACTGGCGAGCCGCGACGAAATCGATAACCTCAAGAAGACCGCCGAAGCGCTTCGAGACACCCTCGATGCGCTGCGCGCGGAAAAGGACGAGGCCGTGCAGGAAGCGGTCGCCAGGGGCGCGAACGAATGCCGGCAATTGCGCGAGACTGCCCAAGAGCTGCGCGATCAGCTCGAGGCCGCCCACGCCGAAGGGGACGCGGAGGTGCAGCGGACACGGGCCACCTACGAGGAGGAACTCCGCCAGTTGCGCGAGACGGTCCTGCAGGCTCGCGAACAGCTCGACGCGGTGCGCCAGGACGGCAGCGACCGGCTGGACCTCAAGGAACGCCATCATCGGGCCGAGATCCGGCAGTTGCACGAGACAATCCAGACCCTGCGGGATAAGCTGGATGCCATGAGCAAAGACGCGGACGTGCCGACATGATCGACAGCGAGACGGCGGCATCCGAACCGGCCGAGAACGCGCCCCAGACGGACGTATCTCAGACAAAACCGCCCTCGCGTGCCGAAAGCGAACTCGAGCGCCGTCTGTACCGGGCCGAGCTGTTGCTGACCCTGTCGCGCAAGGTCGCGGCCAACGACTCCCTCGACGATGTCCTGAAGACCCTGGTCGAACTGACGACCAAGGAGATCGGCGCCGAGCGCGGCTCGATCTTCCTCAACGACCCGGCCACCGGCGAACTCTATTCCCGCGTCGCGCAGGGAAATTCGAAGCGTGAGATCCGCATTCTCAACACGACCGGCGTCGCTGGAAGCGTCTTCAAGTCCGGCAAGGGCGAAATCGTTGCCGACGCCTATGCCGACGATCGCTTCAACAGCGCCGTCGACGAACAGACCGGCTTCAGGACCCGAAGCATCCTCTGCGTTCCGATCCGCAACATGAAGGAACAGGTGATCGGCGTCGCCCAGATCCTCAACCGCGAGACGGGCGAATTCAGCGAGGCCGATTTCGAACTGCTCGAGGCGATGACCAGCCAGGCCGCGATCGCGCTGGAAAGCACGCAATTCGTCGAACTCACCGAACGCAAGCAGGCCACCGAGCGCGAATTCCTCGACATCGTCGCCGACGTGACCTCGGAAATCGATCTGCGGCTGATCCTGGGCCGGGTGATGGGCGAGGCGACCCGGATGCTGCAGGCCGACCGCTCGACGCTGTTTCTCAACGACGAGAAGACGAACGAGCTCTTCGCCATGGTCGGCGAGGGGCTCGATATCGAAATCAGGCTCCCCAACCATGCCGGCATCGCCGGGGCGGTGTTCACCTCCGGCAACACGGTCAACATCCCCCACGCCTATGCGGATCTCAGGTTCAATCCGTCCTTCGACAAGCAGACCGGCTATTTCACCCGCTCGATCCTCTGCGTCCCGGTGGTTTCCAAGAACGGCAAGATCATCGGCGTCACCCAGTGCCTGAACAAGCAGGGCGGCGCGTTCACCGGCGAGGACGAGCAGCGGCTCAAGGCGTTCACCAGCCAGGTCGCCATCGCGCTCGAGAACGCAAAGCTGTTCGACGACGTCCAGAACATCAAGAACTACAACGAGGCGATGCTGGAAAGCATGTCCAACGGCGTCATCACCCTCGACGAGGAGGGACTGGTGGTGACCTGCAACGCCGCCGGACAGCGCATCCTCAAGGTCGACACCAAGGCGATCCTCAAGCGTCCGGTCGCCGACCTGTTTTCAAGCGACAATGCCTGGGTCGTCGAGCGGATCAGGCAGAACGAAAGCAGCTTCGAGCCGGATGTTCTGATGGACGCGGCGCTGAAGGTCGGCAAGCAGACGATTTCGGTCAACATGACCGTCCAGCCGCTGCTGAGCGCCGAGGGAAACCGGCTCGGCGTGATGATCATGCTTGAGGACATCAGTTCGGAAAAACGCATGAAGGCGACCATGTCGCGCTACATGGATCCGGGCATCGCCAACCAGCTTCTCGACGGCGGCGAGGAGATCCTCGGCGGCAAGAACATGCTGGCGACGGTGCTGTTCTCCGACATTCGCGGCTTCACGCCGCTGACCGAAGCCCTCGGCGCGCAGGGAACCGTCGCGCTTCTGAACGAATATTTCTCGATCATGGTCGAATGCATCGCCGACGAGGACGGGATGCTCGACAAGTTCATCGGCGACGCGCTGATGGCGGGTTTCGGCATTCCGCTGCCGCATGGCGACGACGAGGACCGCGCCGTCCGCGCCGCCCTCGCGATGATCTCGAAGCTCCAGGCCTGGAACCGCGAGCGGACGAGGCGAGGCCAGATACCGGTCGATATCGGCATCGGCCTGAATTCCGATACGGTGGTCAGCGGCAATATCGGCAGCGCCAAGCGGATGGACTACACGATGATCGGCGACGGCGTGAACCTCGCCGCCCGGCTCGAAAGCGCCTGCAAGCAGTACGGCGCGCGCATTCTCCTGAGCGAGTTCACGCAATCCGGCCTGAAGAGCACCTACCGCATGCGCGACATCGACCTGGTGGTGGTCAAGGGAAAGAGCCGGCCGGTGCGCGTCTACGAACTCCTCGACTATCACGACGAGGAAAGCTTCCCCAACCTGATGGAGTCCCTCGGCACCTTCCGCGAGGCGATCGGCGCCTATCGCGAGCGGCGCTGGGA
>Ga0070729_10007720_pt1 | contig 10243 bp, 8 predicted proteins | sample tdDd472_FD_66725 | JGI IMG/M metagenome (GOLD analysis project Ga0070729, IMG submission 66725) | Marine sediment microbial communities from the Atlantic coast under amendment with organic carbon and nitrate - tdDd47.2 | ecosystem: Environmental > Aquatic > Marine > Coastal > Sediment | place...
GGTGGCGCTGACCGATGGCGAGACCCGCCGTTACGACCTGGTGATCGGCGCCGACGGCCTGTTCTCGTCGGTCCGCGAGACGGTTTTTCCCGAGGCGCCGGTGCCGACCTACACCGGACAGGCGGTCTGGCGCGCGGTCGTCGACCGTCCGGACGAGGTCGACGCCGCCATCATGTGGATGGGGCCGAAGGTCAAGGTCGGAATCAATCCGGTGTCCCGGACCCGGGCCTATATCTTCGTCACCGAGGACCGCCCCGAGAAACGCCGGCTCGACGAAACCGAATACCTGCCGCTGCTCAGGCAGTTGCTGGCGCCGTTTTCCGCTCCTCTGGTCGTCTCGATCCGCGACCGGCTCAGCGAGGAATCGTCCATCGTCTACCGCCCGCTGGAATGCCTTCTGGTGCGACTGCCATGGCACCGCGGCCGCGTCGTGCTGATCGGCGACGCCATCCACGCGACGACGCCGCATCTCGCCTCCGGTGCCTGCATCGGCATCGAGGACGCCATCGTGCTGGCCGAGGCACTGGAACGGGCGAACGGCATCGAGGCCGGATTGCGGGCCTTCGAAGCGCGCCGCTGGGAGCGCTGCCGCATGGTGGTGCAGAACTCGCTCCGGCTTGGCGAGATCGAGATCCACGACGGCGACAGGCAGGAGCACGCGACCATCATGCGCGAGTCTATGGTGGCGCTGGCCGGGCCGATCTGAAATACGAAAGGGAGGGGAAAAAATGACGACAACGGAAAAATGGCCCGGGCGCATCGCGCTCATGGTCGCCCATTGCGCGGGCATGGTGGATTTGGTCGCCCTGCCGGTTTGGGTGGGAACGCTGATATCCTCTTACAAGTTCGATCCGCAACAGGCAGGAGGGCTGGCAACGCTGTTTCTCCTGGGCGCGGTTGTCGCCAGCCTTTTCTTCGCGCCGCGCTTCAACCGGATCGACAGGAGGATGATCGCCGCAGGCGGCTTTGCGATTTCCGCGCTGGCGTTTGCGGCGGCGTCGTTCCAGACGGCGTTCCCGATCATGGCCGTCTGTCACGCCGTTGCCGGTCTTGCCGCGGGATCCGCCCTCTCGGTGACGCACGGGACTATCGGACGCGCCGCCAATCCGCATCGACTGTTCGCGATCGTCGGACTGGCGCTCGGCGTCTTTGCCATCGTTTTCCTCGGCGCGACACCGAATCTGGTGGCCACGTTCGGCGGCGCCGTTCTGTTTCGCGTATTTGCCGGCGTCATGGCGATCGCCGCGATCGTCAGCATCTTGCTCTTTCCCCTGCCCGACCATGCGAGGGGAACGGACTTCGATATCGTCCACCCGAAACTGAGCCGCGCGGTGTGGGCGGGCGTTATCGGGGTCAGCCTGATGGCGCTTAACCAGGCTATGGTCTTCAGCTTCATCGAACGGATCGGCACCGATCGCGGATTCGGCCTCGAGGCGGTGACGGGGGTGCTGATCGCGCTTGGCTTCGTGAACCTGTTTCCCGCTCCGCTCGCTGCGATCCTGGAAACCCGGATCAAACCCGAGAAGGTCGTGATCGGCGGCCCGATAATTCAGGCCATCCTGGCGTTGATCATCACGATCGTCGCCGCCTTCCCGGCCTATGCGGGGGGCGTGGCGTTCTATGCGGCTGTCATGATCTTCACCCACACCTTCGCCTTCGGCCTGCTGTCGCGCCTGGATCCCAGCGGCCGTGCGCTTGCGGCGACGCCGGCCATGCTGATGATCGGCGCCGCCGTCGGCCCGATCATCGGCGGTACGCTGGTCAAGTTCTCCGGTTACCCGGCGCTCGGCATAATGGCGATACTCGTCGCCGTCGCCGCTGTCGCGTCCTTCAGCCGCGCACGGCTCCCGGCGAACGGCGTCGAGCTTGCGGAGTAGCGGAACATGGGCGCGGAAAAAACCGGCAGGAGAATCGTCGATCTTTCGATTTGTCTCGAGAACGGCATCCTCTCCGACCCGCCGCCCCTCGCCCCCAGGATCGTCTATCAAGGGCACAAGGACACGGTGGAGGAGTTCCTCGCGATGTATCCCTGCACCACGCCCGAAGACTATCCCGACGGCGAGGCGGCCGCCGCCGAAAGGCTCGAGGTGACGACCCACAACGGCACCCATCTGGATGCACCGTGGCACTACCACTCGACCATGGACGCGAAACTGGACGGTCCGCGGCGGTCGATGACCATCGACGAAGTGCCGTTGGACTGGTGCTTCCAGCCAGGGGTGAAACTGGATTTCCGTCATTTCGACGACGGCTATCGGGTTTCCGCCGCCGACGTCGAGGCGGAGCTGAAACGCATCGGCCACGAGCTCCAGCCGCTCGAGATCGTCGTCATCAACACCCGCGCCGGATCGCGCTATGGTCAAGACGACTATGTCGATTCGGGATGCGGCATGGGCTACGAGGCAACCATGTACCTGTTGGAGAGAGGCATCCGGGTCACCGGCACCGACGGCTGGAGCTGGGACCCTCCGACCCGGTACGTCGCGGAGAAAGTCCGCCAGACCGGCGAGATATCGCGCATCTGGGAGGGCCACAAAGCCGGTCGCGATATCGGCTATTGTCATCTGGAGAAGCTGCACAACCTGGAAAGCCTGCCGCCGACCGGCTTCACCATCGCCTGCTTTCCGCAAAAGATCCGCGCGGCCTCGGCCGGATCGACGCGCGCGGTCGCGATCTTCGACCTGTGAGACGAAGCGCGAACCTCCCGACAAGGATCGACGGCGCGTCCTTGCCGACGTCCGGCCGCGTCGCGCAGGATGTCGGATCGGTTCTTCCGGAGTTGATCGGTTGATACCGGCCATATCACCCCTTCCCAGCCGAGCCCGGAGAACCAAATGAAACTTGCGACACTAAAGAACGGAACGCCGGACGGCCGGCTGCATCTGGTAAGCCGCGACCACGAGCGCTGTGCGCCGGCGCAGACCGCAGCGACCTTGCAAGCGGCGCTGGAGACCTGGGAGAGCGCGGAAGCCTCGCTGCGGGCCGAATACGACAGGCTGAATGCCGACGCCGGCGACCGGTTCGATCCGCGAGAAGCGCTGGCGCCGTTGCCGCGCGCCTGGCAGTGGCTCGACGGTTCGGCCTTCGACAGCCACGGCGAACTGATGCAGAAAGTCTTCGGGCTGCCGCCTGTCGACACCCAGGGCCGGCCGCTGATGTACCAGGGAACCAGCGACCGGTTCTACGCACCGGCGGCCGACGTCAGATTGCCGTCCGAGGATGACGGGATCGATTTCGAGGGCGAATTCGGGATCGTCACCGATGCCGTACCGATGGGCCTGAGCGCGGCCGAGGCACGCGGGCACATCCGGCTGCTGGTCCAGATCAACGACTGGAGCCTGCGCAAGTCGGCGCCGGTCGAGATGAAGACCGGCTTCGGATGGGTTCAGGCGAAGCCGGCGAGTTCGATGGCGCCCGTCGCGGTCACGCCGGACGAACTTGGAGGCCATTGGCGCGATTGCCGTGTCGACCTGCCGCTGTCGGTCGACTGGAACGGCGAGCGCTTCGGCGCCGCCAACGGATACGCCATGAGCGCGGGCTTCGACGAACTGGTGGCGCATGCCGCCTATTCGCGCGATCTCGTGGCCGGCACGGTGATCGGTTCCGGAACCGTCTCGAACGAAAATTACCGCGAAGTCGGCTCCTCCTGCATCGCCGAGCGCCGCGGCATCGAGATGCTCGATACCGGCGAGCCGCGAACCGGCTTCATGCGCTTCGGCGACCGCGTGCGCATGCAAGCCGCCCTGCCCGACGGCACGCCCCTGTTCGGCGCCATCGACCAGAGAGTCGTCGAAGCCTGACCACATACGAGACATCGTCTAGCGCTTGGGGACGCGTTCTAGATGTGAGCTTCAGAAGTTTGTCCATTCGGGCCCTCCGTTGAGCGCTGAAGCTCGGTAGTTCCGGTCTCCACAGTCCGGCCCGAATGGACAACCTGTTGAGAGCTCACATCTAGTCGATGCTGCGTGGAGCAAATCGCCTCAACTGAACCTTAAACATTTCGGCCAGTGCAAGCGCCGGCTTGCTTAACACTTCGCCCTTGAGTGTCGTGAGGCCGATATCGCGGACGATTTTAGGTTCCGCCAGCGAGTACATTCGGACATTTCGCGACATCTCTGCCGGAACCGCCAATCGCGGCACGATACCGATGCCCAATCCCGATGTTGCCAAGTCTACAAGGGTTGCCGCCTGTCGGACACTGCAGGCGATGTTGAGAAATTGTCCGGACCGTTCCAGATATTGGGTCAACGTCATGGGCAGTTCCCGTTCGTCCCTAAGCACGATGATCGGCATCCCCTGCATAACCAACAGCGGCAGGCGGACCAGATGATCCAGATACAAGACTTCAGGTAAATCATCGAAATGGTCGCGAGACGCCAGAGCCACGAGTGGTTCGCGCAGCAAACGCTTGAATACGAGATCCGATTTGGCCTGCACAAACGGGGTTATACCGAAATCGACCTCTCGTTCCCGGACGGCGTTCAGCAAGTCGTTCGACGTAACCTCACGGACCTGCAGCGCAACCTTTGGAAAGCGAGCGCGAAACCGGATCAGCACGGGCGCAAGCGTGCCCGCCGCGACGGTCGGTGCGCACCCGAAGACGACGCGACCCCTTCGTCGTTCGGCTGCGTCACGCGCCTCGACGATGCCCTCCTCCAGGCTGCGGATCGAGTCCTGTACTCGTTCCAGGAGGATCGCTCCATCGGGCGTGGGGGTGACGCTGCGCGTTGTACGCTCGAGGAGCTTCAGACCGATTTGCTCCTCCAGCTCCGCCACCTGCATGCTGATGGCGGACGGCGTACGGCCCAACTCCTCGGCCGCGCGGCTGAAACTGCGCAGATGAGCGACCCGCGCGAAAGTATGCAAGAGCTTGAGGTTAACGGGCATTGCGATCCTACCTTGCGGGATCCTATCATTTCATCATGAAAACTGAAATATCCATAAGTTTAATAAGATGGATTGAATAAGTTCACTCAGGCTATCGTCATGCGGCAAGTGGCGGAAAACGTCCCGCGACATCGCATCCCTGTGCTGACAGGTCTCGGTTGCAGGCTCCATGTTTGCAAATGACGGACGGCCTGGCGTCTCTGAATGGGCCCGCAAGAGGATATACCTGATGAAGCCGTTGGAAGGCCTGAAGATCGTTACCGTCGAACATTTCGCCGCTGGCCCCTATGGATCGATGTATCTGGCCGATATGGGTGCGACGGTGTTCAAGGTTGAAAACGCCGCTTCGCAGGGTGACCCTGCGCGCAGGATGGGACCGTATTTCCTGGGCGACAACGACAGCCTGGTCTTCCAAGGGTGGAACACGAACAAGAACAGTGTCGCACTCGATCTCAAGGACGCGGCCGACCGGGAAGCATTTCTGTCGATCGTGCGTTCGGCCGATGCCGTGATGAACAACCTGCGCGGCGACCAGCCCGCCAAACTGGGCATCGACCATGCGTCGCTGAGGGCCGAGAAGAAGGATATCGTCTGCCTGCATGTCTCCGCCTATGGGCGTAACAATTCTCGCGCCAACTGGCCAGGCTATGATTTCCTGATGCAGGCCGAAGCCGGGCTGATGCACCTGACGGGCGATCCCACGGCCGACCCGACGCGGTTCGGCGTTTCCATCATCGATTTCATGACCGGCACGGTTGGCGTTCTGGGGCTGCTGGCGGCGCTGCGGCGGGCCGAGCGGACCGGAGAAGGATGCGACGTGGATGTCAGCCTGTTCGATGTGGCGCTTCATCAACTCGGATATGCGGGAACCTGGTATCTCAACGAGGGTCTCGAAAGCAGTCGGGTAGCGCGGGGCTCCCATTTGTCGGTGTCGCCTGTGCAGACCTTCACCGCTCAGGATGGCTGGATCTATGTGATGTGCATGACCGAGCGCTTCTGGATCCTGATGCTCGACAAACTGGGCCGAAACGATCTGAAGGCCGATCCGCGTTTTGCGGACCAGAACAAGCGCTCCCTGAACCGGGACGCGCTGACCGAAATTCTCGATGCCGAGTTCGTCAGGGCCCCAACCGCGTTCTGGCTCGCGGAATTCAGGAGCGTTCTACCCGTCGCGCCCGTTCTCAGCGTACGGGACGCACTTGAAAACCCCTTTGTCGCCGAGGTCGGTATGATCGCGGAGGTCCCCCACGACATGCGCCCCGACATGCGACTGTTGGCGAACCCGATCAAGTTTGATGGCGAGCGGCTTTCGCAGTCGGCTGGCAGCGCTTTCGGCGCCGGGGCGGGCTGGGTCGCGCAAGCTTCGAAGGCGCGGTAAGGAAGCGATCCCATGCCGACGGCGGAACCCGCGCGATGCCCGGCCTCGCCGAGCACTTCACCCTGAAGCTCCGAGCAGCCGTCGATGACTTTGGTCAGGCACGGCGAGCCCGGGAGACGAAAGCTTCTGTTCCGGTGTACTGGGCATTCTTCAGGTATCCAGCACTTGCGGTTCGCGGAGGTTGCGGGCACTTCCGCTCACGCGGATGCTTGCGCCGCGCTCGGACGCGATATCAGCCTGGAGCCGAGAAGGAACGCCCATGTCCTCGCCCTGGTGAATGGTGATGCCGCCTCCATGCGGCCATCTGATGTCACGCAGGTACCCGGCAAGGGCTGCTGCGGCAGCTCCGGTCGCGGGATCTTCGTAGACGCCGCCAAGCGGGAACGGATTGCGCGCATGGAACAGCTGGGCGGACTCGGCGTAGACGATATTGAAGGTGACAATCCCCTCGCGCTCGGCCAGTGCCTGTCCCTTTTCGAGGTCATACCGCATCTCGCGCAACGTCTCGCGGTCCCTCAGCGCCAGCACCAGATGGTCGGCGCCGCCATGCGCCAACGCAGGTGGTATCCGCGGATCGAGATTGGCGAAGCGGAGGCCGAAAAGATCGAGCGCCTCCTCCAGAATTTCCGGCGCGACCGGACAGCCGCGGGTCGGCGGCGATTGAAACGAGGCTCCCCAGTCCGCTTCAGAAATGTGGCCCTCAACGGAAATGCGTGCGCGTTTGGTTTCGAGCGCGAACAGGCCCGGCCCCTCATGCCGGGCCAGTACGGCGCCGAGCGCGATGGTGGCATGACCGCAGAAATCCACCTCGACCTCGGGCGCGAAATATCGCACCCGCCAGGCATCCCCGACGGGCGCGGCAAAGACGGATTCCGAATAGCCGATCTCGGCGGCCACCTTCTGCATGGCCGCCGCCTCCGGCAACGTGTCGCAGATGACGACGCCCGCCGGATTGCCGCCATGCTGCCCGTTTGAAAATGCCGCGATATGCAGAACCTTCATCGTTCCATTCCCGACTTGAAACGCGCCCCCGTTGATCGGAGAGAGTGAGCGCGTGTTGCCCGATCAGACTTGAGGGTTGTCCGCTTCGCCGCGTTCGGCGCTTTTGACCAGCAGGGTCATGGTCCGATTGATCGGAACGGAGATACCCAATCTCGATGCCCGTCTCACGATTTCACCGTTGAGAAAGTCGATCTCCGTCGGCTTTCCATGCTGGAGGTCCTGAGCGGTGGATGAGAACTGACCGGCCATCGAGACCGGAATGGTCCGAATTGTCTCGAACACGGCATCCGGAACGGAAATACCCTCTGCCTGCGCGACGGAGAGGGCTTCGCGGGCAATATCGACCATCAGTTGCGGAATACCATCCTGCGCCGCCATCTTTCCATAGGGCAATCGGGTGATCGCCGAGAGCGGATTGATTGCGCAGTTGACCACCAGCTTGGCCCAGAGCGACGCCATGATATCCTCCGAAACGCGCGTCTCGACGCCGGCCGCGTTGAAGATTTCGGCAATGTCCTGCGCACGTTGCCCGGAAAGCTCAAGGTCGCCGCGGCCTTCGTGGCGCACTACACCCGGCCCGTTCATTCGGCTGGCGACATAGACCGACACGGGCAGCACCGGCCGCCCGAGAACGGTGGCGAGCGTTTCGGCGTTTGAGATACCGTTCTGCAGGCTGAGCACCGGGCAAGAGGAATCGAGAAAGGGCGCGATATCTTTCGCGGCCTGTTCGGTGTCGCCCGATTTCACGCAGATCATCACCAGACCGGCACCCGCGACCGCGGAAGGATCGCTGCCGGCCTCCACCGGTACGGCGAGACGCTCGCTATTCTTTTCCAGGATGAGGCCGTCCCGCGAGACGGCCTCGACGAAGGACGCGCGCCCGACGAGCGCGACCCGGTGACCGGCCAGCGCCAGCATGGCGCCGTAGTAGCAGCCGACCGCGCCCGCTCCCATCACCGCGATTTTCATGAGCCCTCTCCTTCGACTCTCAACCGAAAAAGTTCACCACTGTCTTGATGCGGGAGAACTCGTGCAAGGCGACAAATCCCTTTTCCCGTCCGTGACCGGATTTCCGCACGCCTCCGAACGGCAGTTCGACTCCGCCCGCAGCACCGAAATTGTTGATGAAGACCTGGCCGCAATGCAGCGCCTTCGCAACCCGCTTCTGACGCGCGCCGTCGCGCGTCCAGACCGAAGCGACCAGTCCGTATTCGGTGCCGTTTGCGATGGCGATCGCCTCTGCCTCGTCCTCGAACGGAATGACGCAAAGGACGGGGCCGAAGACCTCCTCTTGTGCGATCCTGGAATTCGGGTCGCAGGGTCCGACGAGGACCGGTGCGACATAGAAGCCGCCTTGCGGAGCATCGGCGCCGACCCGCCCGCGCGCTATGATCGGCTGATCGCACTCGGCGATGTACCGCTCGACGCGCTGCTTCTGCCTGACCGAGACGAGAGATCCCATCACCGCGTCCTCCCCCGAAGGCCCCGCCTCGATGGCTTCGAAACGCGCCTTCAACTCGGCGACAACCCGATCATAGATCGAGCGCTGGATCAGCACCCGGCTGCCCGCAGAACAAGTCTGACCGGCATTTTGGATCAAGGCCCCCACCAGCACCGGGATCGCCGCGTCGAGATCGGCATCCTCGAAAACGATCTGCGGCGACTTCCCGCCAAGCTCCAGCGTGCAGCCGATATGGTTTTTGGCCGCTTCGATCTGGATCAGGGTTCCAACTTCAGGCGAACCGGTGAAGGAGATGAAATCGATGCCGCGATGCTCGGACAACGCTCTGCCGACAACGTCTCCGCGGCCGGTCACGACATTGAACACACCTGCGGGGAACCCGGCCTCGACAGCAAGTTGCGCGATACGCAGGCCGCTGAGGCAGGCATCTTCCGACGGTTTCAACACCACCGTATTGCCCATTGCAAGCGCCGGGGCGACAGAACGTCCGATCTGCTGCGCCGGGTAGTTCCACGGCAGGATCACCCCGACAACACCATGCGGTTCACGGTACATCGCGACGTCATAGCCGTTCATGAACGGAATGATCTCGCCATGAAACTTGTCGGCAGCCCCCGCGTAGAATTCGAAATAGCGGGCCGCCATGATCATGTCGGTACGTGCCTGCTTGATCGGCTTGCCATTGTCCCTGGTTTCGATTTGTGCCAGGGACTCCGCTTCCTCGAGGATGCGAGCCGAAAGCTTCAGCATTAGCCTTCCGCGCTCGGCCGCCGTCAGCGCCGACCAAGGGCCCCTCTCGAATGCATCTCGCGCCGCGACGACAGCCAGATCGATGTCTTCCGGGCCGCTATCGGCGATCTCCGCAAAGGTCGCGCCGTCGATTGGCGACAGAACCGGGAGAACCCGGCCCGTCTGCGAAGGGATCCAGGTGTTGCCGATCAGGTTCAACGGCCGGGGGACCGTCGGCGAGGCGCCTGCGGGGGCGTCGTTCATCGTGATGTCCTTTTCCGAATACTCAACACACCGAGCGCCAGCCGCACAGGCAAGCGGGGCCGTGTCCGGGTGCGACGTTTATTCTCGGGTGTCTCCGCTCATCCCGAAATTCGGTTCCTCCTTGGCGAAGAAGGCCCGCACGCCTTCCCGGCAGTCGGTGGAAGCGAAGACCTGATCGCTGGCATCAAGCGAACGGGAGATCAGTTCCGCCGTTGACAGGCGCGTCGCCTCGCCAATCAACTCCTTGCAGAGCGCGAGCGCCCTGGAGGGGCGTTTGGCCATTTCGGCTGCAAGCCGCCCGGCCATCTGAATGGCCTCGCCTTTCGGAGCGATACGGTCGATCAGACCCCAGTCGAGCGCCATCTGCGCACCAATCGGCTCGGAGAGAAAAATGAGTTGCTTGGTCCGGGCGGGCCCGATGCGACGCACTGTCCGATACGGGCCGCCGCTGCTGGGAAAGACCCCGAGGCGCATTTCGGGCAGCGCAATGCGAAAATCCTCTTCGGCGACGATGAGATCGC
>Ga0070729_10007723_pt1 | contig 10242 bp, 7 predicted proteins | sample tdDd472_FD_66725 | JGI IMG/M metagenome (GOLD analysis project Ga0070729, IMG submission 66725) | Marine sediment microbial communities from the Atlantic coast under amendment with organic carbon and nitrate - tdDd47.2 | ecosystem: Environmental > Aquatic > Marine > Coastal > Sediment | place...
GATACCGATTCTGGCTCTTCGCGATCATTATCCAGATATTATCAATTGTTTTTACAGATTCACGTCAGCGCCGGCAACTTCATACAATACAGGCGGTTGACCTGTAAACAAATGATACAGGCCATCCGGCGAATCCAACAAAGGTTAACAATGTTTCCAGGGATGAGACTAGTCTGGAACGATTCCGAAATGCCGAATCTTCTTGAGTAGAGTCGGATAGCTGATCTTCAGCAATCTGGCGGCCTGAGACTTGTTGCCCTGGGCGACGTTCAACGCCCTGGTGATCTCGCGGCACTCTATCTGGGCCAGGGTTTCCTTCAGCGGTGGAATACTCTGATCTGCGCGGACGGGAAGGACCGCTCCGGCAATTTCCCGGGGTAAATGTTCCTGCCGCAATACACCTTCGCCCTGAGCCAGGACGATGGCTCGCTTGAGAGCCTTTTCCAGCTCCCGGACGTTTCCAGGCCAAGCATGGGCCACGAGCAGATCCTGGAACACGCTGTCCAGAATGGGTAGCTCGCTGCCCATTTCGCCGGCAAAACGCTGCACGAAATGTCGCGTCAGTAGTTCGATGTCATCGGTGCGCTCACGCAGAGGCGGAATCACCAGCGGGAAATCCAGGAGCCGGTAATAGAGATCTTCGAGGAAGCGTCCCGCCATCGCCATCTGATGCAGGTCCGACTTGGAAGCACAGACGATCCGAACGTCCACTTCGAATTCGGTATTGGAGCCAACGGGCCGCACGACCTTGGTGTCCAGGAAATGCAGCAGCTTGCCCTGCATACTGAAGGGCATCTTGCCGACCTCGTCGAGGAACACGGTTCCGCCCTCAGCCTCGGCCAGCAAACCCTTCTTGTCGCTGTGAGCACCGGTGAAACTGCCGCGCTTGTGGCCGAAGAGTTCGCTTTCGAGCAGAGTCTCGGGAATCGCCGCGCAATTGATGGACAAGAAGCTCTTGTCCGTCCGACGACTCAGGGCATGAATGGAGTAGGCCAGCAGACCCTTGCCAGTGCCGGTTTCGCCGTTCAGCAGCACCGTCAGATCACTGGGCGCCACCTTCCGGGCCAGCCCCAGAACGTCGAGCATCTTTTCGTTCTGGGTGATGATGTTCTCGAAGCTCTCGATGCGCTCGATGGGGGTGGCCATGACGCCGTCAGCGGAATGGCGTCCCTTTTCATGAATGAACAGGGCCAGAAAGCCCATGTAGGTGGCCAGGAAGTCCAGGGAGGCCCGGTCGAACCCCGCTCCGGTCTCACCGGAACCTGATTTACCCAGGAAAAGCAACCCGAACTGTTCATCCCGCAACGAGATCGGCATGAACACACAGCTGGTGGCGATCGACGATACCGCCGGCACTCCACGGACGAGATCATCCAATTCATCCAGGCGAGAGAAGAAACTGGTACCGGAACGGCGCCCGGAAGCCAGTTCACTGTCAAACCATTGGGTCAGTTGCTGGCCCAGATTCTCGGTGAGCCCCGCTCGTGCCGCAATACGCAGTCCGCCACTATCGGCAGTAGCATCGACCATGGCTATGAAGCCGGAGTCGGCGCGAACTCGCTCCATGCCCGCAGACAGCACCGACTCGAGATTGCGCGGGATCGAGGAATCAGCCCGCGAAAACAGGCCGGGAAGTCCAGAAATCGCCTTCAAATGACTTTCGGCGTTATCGGCGCCGCCCAGCAGGCCGGCTTCAATGCGGTCGCGCAACTGGACGACGGAACGTGACAACTCTTGATCCTCGAAACCAGCGGCGTGCCGCTCCAGTTCGAAGACAGTCAACAGCGCGTCGTCGTGCTGCTGCAGTCGGATCTGCACCCGGGCCAGGTGTTCGAGTATCTGGCACAGGACCTTGTCGCTGACGGCGGAGGCGCCGTTTTCCTGGGCGTCCATGAGGTAGCGCCGCAGGAGTAGCAATTCGGGCTCGGCCGCCGTCGCCAGGCGATGGTCGGTGTACTCGAGGATGCTAGCGCACCAGAGGTGTCCCAGGTGCTGGCTGTTGAATGTGGCGATGGCCTGCCGGAAATGGTGGTCCGCCTGCTGCAGATCTTGCTGACCGAGATAAGCCTTGGCCAGGGTCCGATGGCAGAAACCGATCTCGTAGAGCTCGTCGCAGCTCTCACAGATGGAGATCGCCGCCTGGCTCACGGAGATGGCCTCGTCCAGTTGGCCCGCGGCCAGATGAGCCTCGCCCATGCGTCGCAGCAATTCGCCTTCCAGGTCGTTGCCCGTGGCGATGGTGCGGCACTTCTCCAGACCGAGCTTGTAGTTGAAGCGGGCCTTGTCCACTTCGCCCCGGGCCAACAGGATATCGCCCAGGTACTCGTCGGCAATGACCGATTCTCGCTGGAATCGATCCCGTTCGGCGCGAGCCTTGCCCTCGAGAATCAACTCTTCGGCCTTGGCCAGGCGTCCGGCGAAAGTTTCTAGGCGCCCCATGGCCAGGTACAGTCGCACGGACATGCTGCGCTCACCCAAACTGCGGGCCGCCTTGAGCCCCTTGGTCAGCACCGCGCGGGCCTCGCCCAACCGGTCGATCTTCTGGAGAATGATGCCGTGATTCAAATAGAGCATCGGGAACAAGTGGCTGGCCCCAAGCTTCCGGGCCAACTCGACGGCCTTCTCCATGTGGGATAGCGCCCGGTCCCACTGACAGCGGTTTTTTGCCAGCAGCGCCAGGTTGTTCAGCATGTTGGCGACGCCCAACTCGTTACCGATGCGCCGGAACGTGGACAGAGCGTCGTTGTAGAATTCTTCGGCCTTCTCGGTCCGGCCCATGCGCATGTGGCAAATGCCCATGCCCACCTGCAAGCGCGCTACATCAGCGTGCTCGTCGGTGAGAGCGAGGACAGAAAATGCTCGTTTGGACAGGTCCAGAGCTTCCTGAAGTTGACCGCGTTCACGCAGAATCGTCGCGCGACGACCGTGGAAAGCGGCCCGCTGAGCTACCAGTTCCATTTCGTCCGCAGTGTCTGCATCATCCGCGAGAAGATCCAAAGCTCGATCCAGATGCGTCTCGGCACCGTAAAAATTACCCAGCAGAATCATCGCATCGGTGGCTTTGCGCAAGACACGAACGGCCTGTTGCGTCGGCATGAGCGGCAAAACAGATTCGTCCGTGATCTGGGAGTAGTAGTCCAGTGCAGACGAGTGCGCCGACGCATGAGAATGCAGATCGCCTATTTCTTCAAGGCGACTCAACTCAGCGGCGCTCGTGGGCCGGACCCTGGCGGGCTGCCCTCCGTCTGATCTGTCATGACCTTCGAAATGGTCTCTCATCAACCGCATCCCTTGGCGAGTAAGTGGATCGGTGACTCTACTAACATGCCCCAGAGTCCGATTCCCGGACCGTCACAGCGGACGGCCCTAGGGAATCGGTAAAAACACGGACAACAGGAAGAACTCCAGTTCTTCGATCAAATCCTCAATACTGCCTTCGTCGCCCAGAAGATCGCCGTACGAATACTGACCGTCGTCATCGGCCCCGTACCCGTCGCCCGCACCATCTGGATCTCCATCCATGTCCAGAATCAAGTCGTCAACGAGCAATGCGTCCTCGATCCCGTTCACGGCGGGATCAGGGTAGTCCGCATCGGCATAAGCGACCGTCGGCTGGAACACGAAGGCAGAGCAGAGGCAACCTGTTGCCACTAGAACCAGAATCAGTGAGATTCTCTTCATGGTTCTCTCCTCAATAGATCTCTCTCCACCAATCAATCACGGCCCCGAAGTCGCATCGGGCACCGGATTTCCATTGCATTCTGTTTAAATACGAAACAGCAGCCAATCAGTCAAATCAATCGTTCCGTGGACTCAATCTATCTCCGGCTGCGTTCGCAGGTCGTACTTCGTGATCTTCTTGTACAGGTTACTCCGCTGCATGCCCAGAGCTTCCGCTGTTCTACTAACATTGTACAGGTTTTCTTTGAGCTTGTGTTGCAGAAAAGCGCTTTCACTGCGGGTCTTGAAGTCCTGGAAATCCGTACAGCCCAGGAAGGTACCGCCCTCAGCCGCCGCGTTAACCGCCCCAGGCAACAAGGGCAAGTCGCCGGGCTTGACGACCTCTCCTGAAACCAATATCAGTAATCTTTCCACCAGGTTACGCAATTCTCGGACGTTTCCGGGCCAAGAGTACTCGCGCAGGAGGGCCAGGGTCTCGGGGGCGAACTTGCGGGGACGGGTCTTGAGCCGCGCCGCCAGGTCGGCCATGAACCACTCCAGCAGGTGTTCGACGTCGCCTTCACGCTCCCGCAAAGGCGGTAAATGGATGGAAAGCACGTTCAGTCTAAAGAAAAGATCCTGTCGGAATCCTGAATCCCGGGACGAGAGATCCCGATTGGTCGCCGCGACAATCCGCACGTCGACGGTGCGGGTTTCTGTACCGCCAACCCTCTGGAAGCGGCTTTCCTCCACCGCCTTGAGCACCTTGGCCTGGGCTTCCTCGTTCATGTCGCCGATCTCGTCCAGAAAAAGAGTACCGCCGTCGGCCTGCTCGAACTTGCCCACGCGCTGTCGATCGGCACCGGTGAACGAGCCCCGCTCGTGGCCGAAGAGCTCACTCTCGACCAGATCCCGCGGAATCGCCGCGCAATTCACCTCGATCAGGGGTTTCTCCTGGCGAGCGCTGGCCCGGTGGATGGCGCTGACGACCAGCTCCTTGCCCGTACCGTTCTCGCCGGTGATCAGGACCGTTGCATCACTGGCGGCCACCTTTTCAATGAACGAGCGCACCTTGACGATACCCTGACTCTCCCCTACAAGAGGCACGGTGTGGCCCGCCTGCTCCTGCAAGCTGGCCCGCTCGGTCAGAAGTTGCTGGCGATCCAGGCAATTCTCCAGGGTGACCAGCAGCCGGGAGCGGTCCAGGGGCTTCTCCAGGAAGTCGTAGGCACCGGATTTCACCGCCTCGACAGCGGTTTGAATGTCGGCGTGACCCGAGATGACGATGACGGGAATGCCGTAATCGCCATCGTTGAGTCGCTGGAGAACCTCGAATCCGTCCATACCGGGCATCTTGATATCCAACAGAATCACGTCCGGACCTTCGGCCGCCACGGTCTTCAGGGCATCTGTGCCCGACGCCGCCTTCAATACCCCGTATCCTTCGTAGGACAGAATCTGTTCCAGTGTTTCGCGGATCGCGATCTCGTCGTCGACTATGAGAACTGATTTCAAGGATGACCTCTTGCGCAGGGCGCCGTGTTGCAGGTTAATTGTCAGACAGCGTGAACCACGCTCCGGCACTCCAGGTTCCCCCGGAACGACCAGACGGCTAGCCTGCGCTCACAGTGCAACGCCTCGCGGGACGCTGTCAAGCCGGGACAACCATCAAAAAGAAACAGGAAGACGAGCGTCGAACATGGACCAGCCCCTGCCACTGATACGCTCGTTACCCCTGGCTGATCTGGGGCCGCTCCTCGCCGAGTCGGGATTGCCTGCCTACCGGTCCAGGCAGCTGGCTCAATGGCTGTTCAAGCACGGCTCCCTGGACTGGGAACAGATGTCCAACTTACCCGCGGCCATGCGCCAGGACCTGGCCGGGCAGTTCGATCTGGTCGGATTGGAGCTGCAGGAACGCCTGGTCTCTGCAGACGGAACCCGCAAGTTCCTGTTCAGCCTGCGTGACGGTTCCACCATCGAGAGCGTCATCATTCCCATGACCGATCACGCCACCTTCTGCGTTTCGACACAGGTCGGTTGCGCCATGGCCTGCCGATTCTGCGCGACGGCCCGCGGGGGACTGGTGCGGAATCTGGAAACCGGAGAGATCCTCGAACAGATCCTTCGCCTGGCTGCAAACCTGACGACCGAACCCATGGACGGCCTCGGTGACCGCCAGTTCAATGTCGTGTTCATGGGCATGGGCGAGCCCCTGGACAACTGGGACGCTGTGGAAACTGCTCTAGGGACCATGATGCACGAAGAGGGTCTGGCCATGTCCCGCCGCCGGATCCAGATCTCGACCAGCGGCCCCGGCGAGGGGCTGCGCCGGCTGATCGCCGCCGCTCCGGGAGTCGGCCTGACCCTCAGCCTCGGCGGCTCCACCGACGATGAGCGTCGCCGCGTCATGCCGGTTCCCGGCCGGACGTCCGTTACCGAAGCGGTCGCTTTGACAGCCAGGTACGCCGCCGCTGCCGGTCGCCGGGCCACGGTCGCCTGGGTTCTGATCGCCGGCAGCACCGACGGACTCGACCAGGCGTCACGCCTGGCCGCCCTGGTGCGCGGCAAGCCCATGAAGGTGAATCTGATTCCCTTGAACCTACTCGACGGCGACAGTCAGCAGGCCTCGCCGGCCACGACGATTCTCGCGTTTCAGAGAGTGCTGACAGAAGCCGGCGTGGATGCATTCATCAGAGCGAGCGGCGGGCAGGATATAGCGGCGGCCTGCGGCCAGTTGAGGCGTCGCAGACAAGGTGCGGGCTAACTCCGCCTCGACCGGGAATCATAATTCGGATCGGACATGAAAATGGGGGCTCGCCGAACGGCGGCCCCCTATCGTTTCCTGGGACTATCAGGAGACGTCGGCCAGGGTCGTCTTGTCCAGAGCGCCAGTCAGTGCGTTCTGGGCGTCCCGCCAAACGTCCGCTACCTGGCAGGTCTCGTGGTCCTTGCAGGGATCCACCTTGCGGAGACAGTGGTTCAGGACGATGCCGCCCTCACAAACCTCCACGACGTCACGCAACGTGATCTCCTCAGCCGGACGGCCAAGGCTGAAGCCGCCCTTGACGCCTCGATGGGACTTCACGATTCCGGCCTGTCCCAGCATCTGGAAGATCTTGGCCAGGAAAGCCTCGGACACTTCACAAGAACCGGCAATGAGCTTGAGCTGAACCGGAGCATCGCCGTTGCGTCGAACCAGTTCCTGCAAACCTCTAATGGCGTATTCAGTCTGTCGAGTGATCTGGATCATGCTTTCTAACCTCATCGGAATTCGCGGGCCCTCGGGGTTTCCATTACAAAAAAGGGCCGGTATCGGTCCAAAGTCAAACGACTGCTGTGAAATATCTGACATGGGGATACAATAAACGGAACAAAATCGGTTCAGTTGCCCGTCTGACGTTGCGGCCAAGAGATTTGACGCCGGTTCGCTCGTTGACAAATCCTTGTCACGCGGGTAAGCATTGTCTATTCGTAACCGGGCTAGTCGAGCCCGTCGGATTCGCCTTCCCGTGGAGATTCCTATGGCTGCCCAGACCCTTGCCCAGATGTTCCTCGAGGCCACTGAACAGTTCCCCCGCGAGGATTGCTTTTCCTACCGTGGGAGCGATGGCAAGTATGTCCATGTGTCCAGCGTCGAAGCCCGTCATCGCGTACGCGCCCTGCGCCACGGGCTGAAATCCCTGGGTGTGGCCCCGGGAGATCGTGTGGCGATCCTCTCGGAGAACCGTCTCGAATGGGTTCTGTCGGATCTCGGCGCCCTGTGCGCAGGTGCGGTCACCGTGCCGATCTATCCCACGCTGTTGCCCGCTACGATCGAGTACATACTGGCCGATTGTCAGCCCGTGGTGGTGTTCGTTTCCACTGAAGAACAGGCCGCCAAGATCCACGAGATCCGGGACCGCCTGCCGTCGTTGCGGGATGTCGTCGCGTTCGAAAGAACGATGCTCCCGGAGATCATGCCTTTCGACAAGTTGTTGCAGATCGGCGGTAATCATGCCGCTGACCTGCCCGAGCCGCCGGGCGGCGATTACGTACCGACGGACAAGGACGCTCCCTGCAGCATCATTTACACCTCGGGCACGACCGGCGATCCCAAGGGCGTCACCCTCTCCCACTGGAATTTCGTTTCAAATGTCCTAGCCATCGGCCAGCTGTTTCATTTCAGTACCGCCGACAAGGTCCTGTCGTTCCTGCCGCTGTCTCACGTACTGGAACGCATGGCCGGCTACTACACCATGGTGCACAACGGTGTGGGCATCGCGTTCGCCGAGCGGATGGAAACGGTTCCCCAGGACATCATCGAGGTCGGCCCGACCATAATCATCAGCGTCCCCCGCCTCTACGAGAAGATCTACGGCAAAACCATCACGACGGCGAAGTCCGGCGGTTTCGTCAAACAGAACATTTTCTTCTGGGCCCGGGAAGTGGGCATGCGTTGCGCGCGCCGCCGGGTTGAAGGCAAGCCCGTGGGCGCCTGGCTGGGGTTTCAGCACAAGGTGGCCGACACTCTCGTGTTCTCGAAGTTGCGGGCCAAGCTGGGTGGAAACATCCGTTTCATGGTCTCCGGGGGAGCGCCGCTGAATGCCAGGATCAACCAGTTCTTCTACGGCGCCGGTCTGTACATCATGGAGGGCTACGGTCTGACCGAGACCTCGCCCGTGCTGACCTGCAACTCCGATTCGGGCTACCGTTTCGGAAGCGTCGGCAAACCGATACCCGACACGGAGATCAGAATTGCCGACGACGGCGAGATTCTCGCCCGCGGTCCCCAGGTGATGCCGGGCTACTACAAGAACGAAGCTGCCACCACCGAAATGATCGATGCCGAAGGTTGGTTGGCCACCGGTGATATCGGCCATATCGACGAGGATGGCTTCGTCTTCATCACCGACCGCAAGAAGGACGTCATCGTCACGGCCGGCGGCAAGAACATCGCGCCCCAGCCCATCGAGAACCAGTTCCGCAGCAACAAGTACGTCTCGCAGATCGTCGTCGTCGGTGATCGGCGTCAGTATCTGAGCGCCCTGATCGTCCCGGACTTCGAAACCCTGCGTGGATTCGCTGGCGAGCAGGGAATCGACCAGTCGCTGAGCGATGCCGAACTCGTCGAGCAACCTCGTGTGCAAGAGCTCTTCAACGACCTGTTGATTCGCAGCAATCATGAACTACCGGGCTTCAGCCAGATCAAGAAGTGTGCGTTGCTGGCTCGCGAATTCACCCTGGAAGCCGGCGAGTTGACCCCCACCATGAAGGTCAAGCGCTTCGCCATCGCCACCAAGTACCGGGACGTCATCGCGAGCATGTATCCGGCCGGTCTTCCTGGTGAGGAAGCCTGAGATGACCTCCGGCGATTTCGATCCCCGTCGAGCGGACGGAACGGCGGTGCCCGTCAAAGCCTGGTTGCGCCCCATGGTCTGCACGACCCTGGGCCTCATCGGCAACGCGCTGCTGTCGGGCGGCAAGATCGCGGTGGGTTTCCTGGCCGGCTCCGCGGCTCTGATCGCTGACGGCTTTCACAGTTTGGCCGACGTCCTGAGCGATATCGGAATCATGCTGGCCCTCAAGGCCTCCAGCCGTCCCCCGGACGAGGATCACCCCTACGGACACCACAGCTTCGAGACCCTGGGTGCCATCGTGGTGGCCGTCTTCATGTTGTTGACCGCGGTGCTGATCTGCCGCAATGCGGTGGTGGCCATTGTTCGCCACGAGTTCATGCATCCGGAGTATCCCGCACTGATCGCATCGCTACTGTCGGTGCTGATCAAGGAAGTCATGGCCAGGTACACATTGTTCGTCGGGCGTCTGCACGGCAGTCCGGCGCTGCTGGCCAACGGCGCCATGCACCGTTCCGATGCCATCAGCTCCCTGGCGGCGGCCGCAGGTATCGGCGGCGCCATGCTCGGCTGGCCGATCCTCGACAGCGTGGGCGCCCTGGTGATCGCCCTGTTCATTGTGAAGATGGGGTGGGATCTGCTGCGCGAGAACACCATGGCCTTGATGGACACGATGCCGGATGCCGAGCTGGTCGCCGCGATCCGCGGTCAAGTCGACGGCGTGGCGTGTGTGCAGGAAGTTCGTGCCCTGGCCGTCCGTCAGCGCGGATCCTACTTTCTGGCCGACCTGCGCATCGCGGTACACCCGGACCACACCCTCGAAAAAGCCCACGCCATCGCCCATGAGGTGGAAGAACAGATCCAGGCCGATCTGCCGAAGGTGGCCCGGGTTTTCGTGCACATCGAGCCGGGTGTGCGACGCCACGAGGCCGGTTGCCCTACCGGCGATCCTTCCGGTCTCCCATGACCACGGTGAAATTCAAGGACCGAGCGTCGCGCAGAACCGTGACCTCCACCACGTCCCCTGGCGAGTGTGCCCGCAATACCCGCGTAAACGACGCCAGGTCGATCACCGGCTGGCCGGCCATGCGAATCAGGACGTCGCCCTTCTGCAGCCCGGCCCGGGCAGCGGGACTGTCGTCGAAAACGCCGGCCAGGGGATAGCCCTCTATCTCCTCGGTAAAATCCGGCAACGAACCGAACCACGTGTTCCGGTTCTGCTCCTGATCGTCCCCATCGTCACGCAGTG